>Ga0115565_10003364_pt1 | contig 11417 bp, 10 predicted proteins | sample COGITO_mtgs_1105_FD_87199 | JGI IMG/M metagenome (GOLD analysis project Ga0115565, IMG submission 87199) | Pelagic marine microbial communities from North Sea - COGITO_mtgs_110530 | ecosystem: Environmental > Aquatic > Marine > Epipelagic | place: Germany:Helgoland, sampling site Kabeltonne... | reverse complement strand
TGCATTTGCACTCTCAGTGTTGGTACTTGTTGTCTAATCTTTTCCGCTAAGCCAGCCACCGCTGCCTGTGCTTTATCGCCTATCGCTGTGATGTAAATATCCACTGCTGCTTGTTGCGCGATACTTGGGTTGCTTTCTTCTATGAGCAACACCAATCGCTCAAGTCCCATCGCGAATCCTACGCCTGGCGTGGCACTGCCGCCCAGTTGTTCAACAAGTCCGTCGTACCGGCCCCCGCCACATATCGTGCCTTGCGCGCCCAACATCTCGGTGACCCATTCAAACACAGTGCGATTGTAATAATCCAGCCCCCTGACCAAACTTGGATTTACGTGGTATTGGATACCCAAGCTATCTAATCGTTCACACAACTGCGAAAAATGTTCTTGTGACTCTGGATCTAGGTGGTCAATTAGCTTAGGCGCATTTGCAACGATAGCCTGGACGTTTGCATTTTTGCTGTCCAATACGCGCAAGGGGTTTGTTTTTAGACGACGCTTGCTGTCATCATCTAAGGCATCTACATGTTGCGTTAGATAGTCAACTAATAATTCTTTGTAAGCAGCCCTTGCCTCTGCAGAACCTAATGAATTGATATGCAAGCTGACATTTTCGGAAATACCAAATTTTTGCCATAGACGAGCGCTTATGAGTATCATCTCGACGTCAATATCTGGACCGTTAAGACCGTAAGCCTCAACACCAAACTGGTGAAACTGACGGTAACGGCCTTTTTGTGGTCTCTCGTAGCGAAACATAGGCCCCATATACCACAATCTCTGCTGTTGGTTGTACAGCAGGCCGTGCTGAATCCCAGCTCTAACCGCGCATGCTGTGCCTTCTGGTCTTAGCGTAAGCAGGTCATCATTGCGGTCAGAAAAGGTATACATTTCTTTTTCGACGATGTCAGTAACCTCGCCGATAGAACGTTTGAACAAATCCGTACTTTCGACAATCGGCGTTCGAATTTCTTGATAACCATAACTTGCCACTGTTTGACGAATATTAGACTCGACAAACTGCCACACTGGTGATTGCGAAGGCAGACAATCATTCATACCGCGAATAGCTTGGATGTTCTTTGCCACTGACACTCTCTTAACGTTTGTTTGATATAGCCGAAAATAGCGCGACATTATAGTGATTTTGTCGCGCGGGGTAAATTGAAGATGGGATATAATGCTAAATAAAAGACCTTTAGCTGGGTAATATGCAAGAATTTATGAAAAACAAACGAGTGTTTTATATGTCTTTGACTGGAATTCTATTTTTTACGTCCAATAAGGCGGCCTTCGCACGAATGCGCTTCTCTAATTGGTCAACAAGATCATTGTTGGCTAAACGCTCTCTTTGTCTGATCCCATCCACATAAAAACCTGACATGTTGCGCGCACCTGTCAAACCAATGTCTGAGACTTCTGCTTCGCCTGGGCCATTCACGACACAGCCGATGATCGATACGTCCATTGGTGTTAAAATATCTTCGACACGTTGCTCTAACGCATTAACAGTCGAAATAACATCAAACTCTTGACGTGAACAACTAGGACAGGCAATAAAATTAATACCGCGACTACGGATCCTTAATGACTTAAGAATATCAAAACCGACTTTTATTTCTTCTATTGGATCCGCCGCCAGAGAGATACGAATAGTATCGCCTATTCCTTCGGCTAGTAACATTCCCAAACCAACTGAACTTTTGACAGAACCAGCTCGCAGCCCACCGGCCTCTGTAATACCCAGGTGCAAGGGTTGATCTATTTGCTTAGCTAATAATCTATAAGACCCTACCGCTAAAAATACATCTGAGGCCTTGACGCTGACCTTAAACTGGTGAAAATTTAGTTTGTCTAAGATATCAACATGACGCATCGCAGACTCTACCAACGCTTGTGCAGTGGGTTCTTTATACTTTTCTTGAATTTCTTTTTCTAGTGAACCGCCATTGACACCGATTCTAATAGGGATATTGTTATCTTTTGCGCAATCGACAACGGCGCGCACACGCTCCATATTGCCAATGTTGCCTGGGTTGATACGTAAGCAATCGACACCGTATTCGGCTACTTTTAGAGCGATGCGATAATCAAAATGGATGTCCGCAACCAACGGAATATCGACTTGCTGTTTAATCAGTTTGAACGCTTCGGCAGCTTCCATTGTGGGTACTGAGACGCGCACTATATCGCCACCCACCGCCTTAATTCGGTTGATCTGCGCGACGGTTGCCGCCACATCATTAGTGTCAGTATTGGTCATTGACTGCACGGCAATAGGAGCCCCATCGCCAATGGGTACGTTACCTACGTAAATTCGCGTTGACTTGCGGCGGATAATCGGAGATTCGGCAAACATTATTCACCTGTAACTGGAAGCTGAAAATTCGCTGAACGGCCGGCCTCATATGCGTTCATATCGACGGCTTGACCGCCAAAATCTATTTCAACGTTTTGCGGTGCACCCAAAATTACGCGCACGGGTGGAACACCACTTACCGTCATTACGCGTCCTTTGGTCTTCACTCCATAAGCCATTGTTTCTTTGTTAGCGTCTTTGACGCTTACCCAACAATCGTCCTTAAACGTAAACACAACGTCGACGGTACCATCAGCGTTCAATTCATAGCCATCTGCACTAATAGTGGTCATGACTGATTCAGCTTCTTGAACAACGGTTTCGACGACTTCGCGAGCGTTACTAATGGCTGCCGAAGCAGATGGTGTTATATCGTCGAGGTCTATATTATTAGCAGCTTCTATCGCTCTGTTGCTATATTGTTGTACTGTATTGCCGTCGCTAACCGCCGCTTGCTCTATCGTGCTTGCAACCTGTGAAGCGGCTTGTTTGGCGTCCTCTGCTAACGCATTGCTCGTAGTTGACACAGTGTCAACACTTTTGTCGATTGCGTCTTCAACGGTTTCCCGAGCATTATCAAACTCACTAGCAGCCTCATCCGTAAAACTCAAGTCAGGCTGTTGACCGCTGTTTGGATCAATTTCATCAGACTGCTGCTGTGACTTTTTTGCTTCATCGGTACTCAAGTTTTTTACTTGCTCGACAACACCGGTGCTAAACTCGTCGATTCTCGTTGCTATAGGTGTATCTGACTGTTGGAACCACCATATAACCACAGAAGCAACGACCAAAAAGCCGACTAAATAAGTCACCATCATCCAGCGTTCATCATGGGCCTCTTTGGCCACTCGCTGAGAGAAGCTTTGTAGTTTTGCGGGTGTTTTTTCATTGCTGTGCAAGCGATCAAAAGATTCTAACAGCGGCTCTGAAGGCAAGCCCACCAGTTTCGCGTAGATTCTAACGTAGCCTTTGGTAAATGTAATCGACACAGTCTGTTGGTGAGTGTCGGACTCAATATCTTGAATGTTGTTTAAGCGCAAATGCAATCTATCGGCGACTTGTTGCTGAGATAAACCAAGGTTTTCACGCGCTCTTTTGAGCAAAGTCCCCGGCGTCTCTTCGCTAATATTTTGTGCTACTTCTGGTTGTTCCGTATTTTTGTTAGTCATTCTTATTAGGGTCCTTAACCCACAACTTCATACCAATTCTGATTGACGAGGGATCCGTAATATCATTCCAATCCATTATGCGCTGCATCTTAACGTTATATTGAAGAGAAATGCGATACAAGTTTTCTTTTGGTTTAACAATATGATAATTGGTGCTCTGAGATTGCGCCTCGTTAAGCATTTGATTAGACGATGCTTTCATCATATCAGGTGTTTTATCAATTGCGTCATTAATTACAAAATTATCTGCGCCTTGCGACATAGTATCTGCTTGTGCAGCCTGAGGCTCGCCAGTGGTATCTATAATGATAATGTTATCATCTGCGAATTCGCTGGCGGTGGTCACCCGATTTGACACCGACGGGATTTCCTTTTCAGCTGATTCAGACAGCACTTCTCTCACCTTGTTCGTGACCTTGGCAACGGGTTGAAACTTGCCCATTTGCTGTTTGAAGGTTTCGGTATTTGGGTGGGCAGGATACATGCTTTTGAGAAGTTCACCATACCCCAGCGCGCCTTTGGTATCATCCATTCCTCGCGCTATGGTGTAAGACAAAAACAATGACTCTGCGTTAACTTGCGCATTGCGTTCATATTTCCACAATGTTTTTTTGGCTTCTGCGAATTGCCCCAACTCAGTTTGCAGTTTTGCCAACAGGTAAAGGCTTTGGGTTCGAGTAGGTTGATGATTAAGAGCACTTTCAAAATACCCTGCAGCCTCTTGTAAGAGACCTTGGTCTTGTGCACATATCGCTAAATTTTCGAATGTCTCAGCGGTCGATACATAGCTTTTGCTATTGACCGCCATCAAAAAGTTCTTTTTGGCGTTCTCATAATTACCTTGCTTGCACAAAAATGCACCGTAGCTGTTTATGATATCCGCGTTTTTGGGCTCATAACCTAATGCTTTTTGATAAGACTCTTCAGCCAATGCTAGTTCTTCTACTTGCTCAAAATAAAACGCCATCGCGTAATGAGCGTCACCTGAGCGAGGCGCAAACTCTAGGGCTTTGTCCAAATTAAACTTTGCTTGCGTGAAATTTCCATTTTGCAGATATGTCAACCCTAAACTGACGCGCGTCTTGGCCGCTTCTGCAGCGTTAAAACTGCCAGAGCCGACCATTGAACGCTGCTTGACTTCAGATGCACAACCTGAAATTAACACCAGACTGGCAAAAATACAGATAAAAATTTTTAACATTGATAGCCTTTTGTTTTAATTAAGAGTTCAAGTGCTATGTCATTACCTTAGTGTAACCTATTACTACTCCATTCTTACTGAAATTGGTTTTCCATTCATCTGTTTTTTCAATAATCTTTTGGTTCTATCAACAACATCGCCGACTAATTGGCCACACGCCGCGTCGATATCGTCACCGCGTGTCTTGCGCACCATAACAGTATAATCGTAACTCATTAGCACTTTTGCAAAACGGTCAATACGAGAATTACTCGAACATGAATAGGGTGACCCCGGGTATGGGTTAAACGGAATTAGATTTATTTTGCATGGCGTATCTTTTAAGACGTTAGCAAGTTGATGCGCTTGTTCGGTGCTATCGTTGATGTTGCTCAACATAACATACTCTATCGTTACTTTTCCTTGATTGGCTTTTGACTTTGCAAGATAGCGTCTCACACTGGCTAAAAACACTTCGATAGGGTACTTTTTGTTCACAGGCACTATTTCATCTCTCAACTTGTCGTCCGGGGCATGCAGAGATATTGCTAATGCCACATCAATCTGGTCGCCTAACATGTCTAGCGCTGGCACAACGCCTGACGTGCTTAACGTCACTCTGCGTTTTGACAAACCAAAACCAAAATCATCCAGCATAATACGCATTGCTGGCACGACGTTTTTAAGGTTCAGCAAGGGTTCACCCATGCCCATCATCACGATGTTGGTGATAGGACGTTGAGAGGTATCTTTTGATAGGCCGATAAAGGTCGCCACGCGCCATACTTGACCGATAATCTCTGCAACTGATAAGTTGCGATTAAAGCCTTGTTGGGCCGTTGAGCAAAAAGTGCACTCCAACGCACAACCTACTTGAGAAGACACGCACAAGGTTGCACGGTCAGTCTCCGGGATCCAAACGCTTTCGACTTCTTGTCCGCCTTCTAACAACAAAGCAAATTTGATAGTTCCGTCGCTTGCCTGTTGATGCTCTGAAATGATCGGTGCTTGAATCACGCAGTTTTGAATCAACTTGGCACGCAAATCTTTGTTAATGTTAGTCATTGCTGAAAAGTCAGATTCACCATTTTGGTAAATCCATTTCATCAATTGGTCAGCTCTAAATGGCTTTTCATTAATTGAAGCGAAATAGTCACGTAATCCCTGTCGATCAAAGTTCAACAAGTTAACTTTTTTGGGAGCGCTAGTCGTTGCCGCTGTCATGTTTTTCGCCTCAATTTGTAGATAAATATCAAAAGCTAAAAAAAGGAGCCTAAGCTCCCTTTTTCATGCGCTTCGTTAAGATTAACGAGTGCGCGGACAAATTTCTTCGTCAGAGAAGAAATATGCAATTTCACGAGCTGCTGATTCAGGTGCATCAGAACCGTGACATGCGTTTTCGTCAATTGAAGCAGCGTAATCAGAACGTAAGGTTCCAGCGGCTGCATCTGATGGGTTAGTTGCCCCCATTATTTCTCGGTTTTTAACGACCGCATTGTCACCTTCTAAGACTTGAACCATGACTGGGCCAGACGTCATGAAAGAAACAAGAGCACCAAAGAAAGGACGTTCTTTGTGCTCGCCATAAAAACCTTCTGCTTGTTCTTTGCTCATGTGCAACATTTTTGAAGCAACAATGCGTAAGCCTGCCGATTCAAAACGATTGTATATCGCGCCAATTACATTTTTTGCAACAGCGTCAGGTTTGATGATTGAGAAAGTACGCTCTAAAGCCATGTTATAAATTCCGGTTAGCTAATAAAAAAATTTGCAAGATTATATGCAAGATAAGAGCAAATGCCCACCCCTTTTTAGTTTCAAAACGTATCGAGTCAAATACACAGCCTGAATACTGTCCGTAAGCTGAGTCATCACATGCTCGGACCGTGCACCGATGACCTTGCTTTTAGGATTTTCAACAGCCAAATACCCATTAGTTCTGATTGCATTATATTTTAATCTGAAATCAAATAATCAGCGCTATGCTTTAGCAAAGACATCTTCATTAAATTCATCAGATTGAGCTAGTAAATCAGGGCCCTCACGCAAGGTATCGATGACGCTGGTTATCACGCCAATGACGTAATCGATTTCGGCTTCAGTCGTAAATCGACCAATGCTAAAACGAATTGAACTGTGCGCCAACGCGTCACTCAAGCCCAACGCTTTTAATACATAAGATGGCTCTAAAGCGGCGGATGTGCACGCAGATCCCGACGAAACCGCCATGTCTTTTAACCCCATTATTAGCGATTCACCATCGACACCCGCAAAACTAATATTCAAATTATGAGCAACCCTTGCCTGTATATCACCATTTAGAAACACAGCGTCGATATCTTTTAGACCATTATACAGCTTGTCACGTAACGTTTTGATGCGTTGGTTTTCACTCGCCATTTCTTCTTTGGCGATTCTAAACGCCTCACCCATACCCACGATTTGGTGTGTCGCTAATGTACCCGAACGCATGCCACGCTCATGTCCGCCACCGTGCATTTGCGCTTCAAGACGGACACGGGGTTTGCGGCTAACGTACAATGCTCCGATACCTTTTGGTCCATAGGTTTTGTGTGCAGAAAAAGACATGAGATCCACGGCTAAAGCCTGCAGATCGATGCTCAGCTTACCAGTGCTTTGCGCGGCATCAACATGGAATAAAATATTACGCGCGCGGCAAATTCTACCGATTGCTTCGATGTCTTGAATCACACCAATCTCGTTATTCACATGCATAATACTAACGAGCAAGGTGTCGTCGCGCATTTGAGCCTGCAACTTGTCTAAATCAACTAAGCCATTGGGTTCGGGCAGCATGTAAGTCACTTCAAAGCCTTCGAGCTCCAACTGACTAGTCGTATCTAATACAGCCTTATGTTCGGTTTTGAGCGTAATAATATGCTTGCCTCGTTTTTGATAAAACTTTGCAGCCCCTTTTATTGCTAGATTATTTGACTCTGTTGCGCCTGAGGTAAACACAATTTCCCGCGGATCGGCATTAACCAAATCAGCAATCTGATTCCTTGCTATATCAACGGCCTCCTCTGCGACCCATCCAAACCGATGGGAACGTGACGCTGGGTTACCAAAATTACCTTCATGCGTTAGGCAAGCCTTCATAACCTCTGCTACACGCGGATCGACAGGCGTCGTTGATGAATAATCTAGATAAATAGGTAGTCTAATGTCGGCCATTGTTCGCTCCGCTTAAAGCTGCATACTAATTTCAATGTCGCTAATTAAATTGCTGGTGTTAAGTTTGTTTACGTCTTGACTTCCCGCCACTTTTCTAACATCGTTTTGTTGCATTAATTCGGCAATTGTAATGCCGTCTAAAAAGTTACTAATTCTGTCACTGAGGTCTTGCCATAATGAGTGTGTTAGACATATTTCTCCGCCTTGACAATCTGATTGACCTTGGCATCTTGTGGCATCAACTGATTCGTCCACCGCTCTGATAACCTCTCCAATTGCGATCATAGAAGCGTCTTTGCCAAGCTTGTAACCGCCCCCAGGGCCCCTTACGCTCGACACTAGTTGCTGCTTGCGCAAGCGAGAAAACAGTTGCTCAAGATAAGACAGTGATATTTCTTGGCGTTGTGATATATCCGCTAATGAAACTGGTCCTTTACGAGAATGCAACGCTACATCGAGCATAGCGGTAACCGCGTAACGCCCTTTTGAAGTCAACTTCATTTTTTGTGATACTCTCAAATCTCAGCCGATATAAAGAGTTTATATACTTGACTAATGTTGTCAAGTATATGCCCGACTGCTTTACTAGGGTATTCAGATAACGGTTGTTGCCCTTGTATTTAGTACCGTTCCTATTGAGTTAATTCCGCCCCTAAATAGAAGGATCAAAAGCTTCCACCGCCGCTTTTCTCAAAATGGGTGAAATGCCTGTCTCAGCAAAATCATCCACGTTCAGTTTTGGAATAGACTCAGAACAAACATCACCGCCTAAGGCTTGAATTACTTTGCACATTTCTTCGACTTTAGTATCCATCTTGTGCACATGTTCCAACATAATACCAAGCGCGTTTGCAACAGGGTCTGGATTGTCAACGGCGACGGCGTAGGCATCGAATCCGTATTTTTGTGCAATAACACTGCGGTGTTGACTGGATTGCTCGTCTTGCGCCTCTTGCTGAAGAATAATACGTCCAGGAATGCCAACACAAGTCGCGTTTGCTGGCACATCTTTTACTACCACAGAGTTAGAACCGATGCGCGCGTGCTCACCTATTTCAATGGGTCCTAGCACCTTAGCGCCGGCCCCCACTACAACATGGTCTTTGAGAGTTGGGTGCCTTTTGCCTGGCGTCCATGACGTGCCGCCCAATGTTACGCTGTGATAAAGGGTGACATCATTACCCACAATCGCTGTTTCACCTATCACCACTCCCATGCCATGGTCAATAAATACTCGTCGACCAAGCACAGCGCCCGGATGAATTTCGATACCCGTAATAAATCGACTAATGTTAGACAAAAATCTTGCTAACCAAGTTAGCTTCCACTTCCACAAGCGATGGCTGATGCGATGCAGCCAGACTGCATGCAGACCGGGATAGTTGAACAGCACCTCCATAAAGGTTTTTGCCGCAGGGTCACGTTCAAATACGCTGTTAATATCTTCTTTCATTCGTGCAAACATTATTCTTTGTTTCCTGATGCCTTATCAATCGAGGCTAGTATTCCTCGCAAAATGTTTAGCTCTTGACTATCGGGACGAGCGCGATTGAACAAACGCCTTAACTTAGTCATGACCATACCTGGATGATTTTTGACAATAAAATTAGTATGCAAAAGCGTCTTTTCCAAATGCTGATAATAGCGTTCTAAATCGTCACTCAGCGGATATTCGGGTATTGCATTTGGTGCGTGCGCGCTGGCTTGTATGTCCAAAAAGTTAACTCTAATCTCATAACACAGAGTCTGCACCGCGGCAGCCAAGTTCAATGAACTATAGTCAGGATTAGCGGGAATACACACGTGAAAGTGGCACTGCTGGAGTTCTTCGTTTGACAAACCATTATTCTCTCGACCAAACACCAGTGCAACTGAGTAATTTTCACTTTCTGTGACCAATTTGTGACCACACTCTCGCGGCGTCAACATTGGCCACGGCAGGGTGCGTGAGCGTGCAGATGTCCCCACTACCAAGCCGCAGTCAGCCACCGCTTCTTCTAGGCTGGCGACTATTTTTGCATTAGCCAGAACATCTCCCGCACCGGCTGCTAAGGCACTGGATTTGCCATCAGGAGCAGAAACAGGGTCTACCAAATAAAGGTCACTAAGGCCCATGGTTTTCATAGCCCTAGCAGCAGAACCTATGTTGCCGGTATGCGAAGTATTGACTAAGACTATTCGTATTTTGTCTAGCATTAAGAGTCCTGTAGACGCGAAGCGCAAAAAAGTAAGCTGCGGATGTTATCACGAATGTTTTTACTAGCTCTATAGTTTCTGTTAAACTCTCGCGCGTTTTTTGGGCACTCTTTGACCCGCCGTTTGCAAGTTAAGCGCTTACTGCTTTGCGCAACAGGGCTTAGAATGACTCATCCGTTCTTTTTACAATTTGGTGGTTTTTAATATGCATCCTATGCTCAATATCGCTGTGCGTGCCGCACGTTCAGCCGGAAGTGTTATCGCTCGTGGATTTGAAAACGTTGATGATTTAGAGATTCAACATAAAGGTAATAACGATTTTGTCACACGTATCGACAAGGAAGCTGAACAAGCCATCATCGAAAAAATCAAACAAAGCTACCCTACACATTCATTCGTCGGTGAAGAGGGCGGTGTGATTGAGGGTGATAAAGACTTTAAATGGGTCATCGATCCATTAGACGGCACTACCAATTTCATCAAAGGCATCCCCCACTTCGCAGTATCTATCGCTTTACTGTATAAAGGCAGATTGGACCAAGCCGTTGTATTTGATCCTATTCGCAGCGAGCTATTTACGGCAAGCAGAGGTAACGGTGCGCAACTAAACGGCCGTCGTATTCGTGCCAGCAAAGCAAGAGAGTTAGGCAGTACAATTTTGGCAACCGCGTTTCCATTCAAAGACAAAGACAAATTACCAAGCGTGATGAAAACATTTGGCGAAATTTTTGCCGAAGCAGGTGATATTCGCCGCTGTGGTTCTGCCGCGCTTGATTTAGCTTATGTCGCGGCGGGACGTTATGATGGTTATTGGGAACAAGGCGTCAAGCCATGGGACATTGCCGCCGGAGAATTACTAGTTCGTGAATCAGGCGGTTTGGTGACTGACTATCAAGGTGGTAACGATCCCATGCACACTGGCGAAATCGTTGCAGGCAGCCCTCGGGTTGTGCAGGCATTGGTCAAAAAACTAAAATAAGCAATAGCACGATCACGAAATAGGGACACTTATGGATATTTCTGTCTACGGCGCAGGCTTTGTGCTCGGCTTGTCCCTTATCCTCGCTATTGGTGCACAAAATGCGTTTGTATTAAAACAAGGCCTCAAACGTCATCATATTTTTGTCGTATGTTTGATCTGCGCGACCTCAGACGCTTTTCTGATATCGGCCGGAGTTGCGGGCTTTGGTGCTATCGTCAAACAGTTTCCCTTGATAGAGCAAGTGGCAAGATATGCTGGCGCAGCGTTTTTGTTGGTATATGCAATACTGAGTTTTAAAACAGCCTTTACCACCACACATGCGATGCAAGCAGAAGGT
>Ga0115565_10003359_pt1 | contig 11436 bp, 7 predicted proteins | sample COGITO_mtgs_1105_FD_87199 | JGI IMG/M metagenome (GOLD analysis project Ga0115565, IMG submission 87199) | Pelagic marine microbial communities from North Sea - COGITO_mtgs_110530 | ecosystem: Environmental > Aquatic > Marine > Epipelagic | place: Germany:Helgoland, sampling site Kabeltonne... | reverse complement strand
CTGAGAACTGAAGACTGAGAACTGAAGACTGAGAACTGAAGACTGAGAACTGAAGACTGAGAACTGAAGACTGAAAAAAGATAAAGGTTTGTTAAAATTTTAACAAACCTTTATCTTTTTGGTTACTTATTGTAAATTTAGCCCAAATAAATTCAAACAAAACAAATGAAAAAAATCTATTTAGTAGTTTTTTCTTTATTCTTTGTAGTTAATGCAAATTTTGCGCAGGAACAAAAAGAAGAAAAGAAAACACAACAAGGACACACAGATCAAAACAAATTCCGACAAATGAAGGATGTTTTGGCAACTCCAAACGATCAGCACACAGCTTCTGGTGCTCCAGGTCATCAATACACACAGCAAAAAGTGGATTATGTAATGGATATTCGTTTAGATGAAAGTAACAATAAAATATATGGTGATGAAAAAATAACCTACCATAACAATTCTAAAGATGTTTTAGAGTATTTATGGGTTCAATTAGACCAAAACATGAGAGCAGACGATTCTCAAACTCCTTTAGCAAGATCTACTGGTGCAGCTGCTTTTATTACTCCAGAAAATTTTAAAAGTACCTTTATGAAAGAAGGGAAAGGTTTTGGTTTTAATATTGAAAAAGTTGAAACAGATGGAAAACCTTTATCACACTTAATTAACAGAACCATGATGCGTATTAATTTACCAAAAGCATTGGCTCCTGGAGATAAATTTGATTTCAGCATAAAATGGAACTATAAAATTAACGACATCAATAAAGATGGTGGACGTTCTGGTTTAGAATCTTTTGACGATGGAAATAATAATTATACAATTGCACAGTTTTTTCCAAGATTGGCTGTATATAATAATGTTGAAGGATGGCAAAATATGCAATTCTGGGGACGTTCTGAATTTGCTTTAGAATTTGGAGATTATGAAGTAAACTTAACAGTTCCTTCAGATCATATTGTAGAAGCTACAGGTTCTTTACAAAACGAAAAAGATGTTTTAACGAAAACACAACGTAATCGTTTTGACCAAGCAAGAAAAAGTTTCGATACTCCTGTTTTAATTGTTACACAAGAAGAAGCAGAAAAAGCAGAAAAAGAACGTGCAACTGGCACAAAAACTTGGAAGTTTAAAGCTGAAAAAGTGAGAGATTTTGCTTTTGCAACTTCAAGAAAATATATCTGGGATGCAATGGCTGTAAATATTAATGGAAAAACTGTAATGGCAACTTCTTTATATCCTAAAGAAGGAAATCCTTTATGGGAAGAGCATTCTACAAGAGCAGTTGCAACTACATTAATTGAATATTCTAAATTAACATTCGATTATCCTTATCCAAAAGCGGTTTCAGTTCATTCTGAAAGACAAGGAATGGAATATCCAATGATTTGTTTCAATTTTGGTCGTCCAAATCCTGATGGAACCTATTCAGATAGAACTAAAAAAGGAATGTTAGGAGTAATTATTCACGAAGTTGGACATAACTTTTTCCCAATGATTGTAAATTCTGATGAAAGACAATGGACTTGGATGGATGAAGGTTTAAACTCTTTCGTAGAAATTTTAGCAGAAGATGTGTATGATCCAGAATTATTTGCATCAAACCCAGCAAAAGATATTACACGTTATATGGGTGGAGATCAAGATAACATCTCTCCTATTATGTCTCAAGGAGATTATGTAAAACAATTCGGACCTAATGCATATTCTAAGCCAGCAGCTGGTTTATATATATTACGTAAAACAATTATGGGACCTGAATTATTCGATCATGCTTTTAGAACGTACTCTCAAAGATGGATGTTTAAACACCCGACTCCAGAAGATTTCTTTAGATCTATGGAAGATGCTTCTGCAATGGATTTAGACTGGTTCTTTAGAGGATGGTTCTACACAACAGATGTTACTGATATAGGGATTAAAGAAGTAAAACCTTTATATTTAACGGATAAACCAAGTGAAAGAGTTACAAAGTTAAAAGAGCAGTACAAGCAGTATTTTGATAATTTAGGAGAGTTAGTATACATCACCGATAATAAAGAAGATGCAAATCCGAATGCTATGGATAAATTTGTGGATGGAAAACCTGTACCAAGTTATATTTACTCAGTAGAATTCGACAAGCCAGGAGGTTTGGTAATGCCATTAATTGTTGAATTAACGTATGCTGATGGTACAAAAGAAAAGCAAACATTCCCTGCTCAAATTTGGATGCAAGATGATGCAACTGTAAAAAGAGTTTTTTCTTCTACACAAGAAATTACAAGTATTACTGTAGATCCTGATATGGAAACTGCAGATGTTGATACTTCTAACAATAGCTGGCCAAAACCAACTACTGATAAGTTTGATGAATTTAAAGAAAAAGTAAAAGAATAAGTTTTTTTACAAACTTTATAAAATAAGAAACCTCACAATTTTAATACTTGTGAGGTTTTTTTTTGTGTTTTAAACTAATGTTATTGCTCTAATTTTAAAATTCAAATGTAATTTAAAATGAATATTCTTTCTTTAAAAAAGAGTTCTTTTAGATAACAAAAACTCTAACATGCAGTTTTGTCTTTTCGACCTTTTGGGAGAAATCACATAAAGTTGGAAGTTTTGTCTGATCAAGATGATGAGACTTCTCTTAAAAATCTAAGTGACACTGTTGTAAAATAAAAAAACAAAAAGTTTCGATGTAGTTTTGTCTTTTCGACCTTTTGGGAGAAATCACATAAATTTGGTCAGCTTTGTGTTAGCAAGATGATGAGACTTCTCTTAAAATCGAAGTGACAATGTTATGAGTAAAAAATTTCCTTACAGTTTTGTCATTTCGCTCTTAAGAGAAAAATCACTATAAAATATAATTATAATTTTATTTAATGAATACCAATCTCATTAATCATATCTGATGATGGATTTTTCTGCTCTTTTATATCATAATAAACAAACACAATAACCACAGTAGAAACTAAATACAAAATGAAATTTATGAGGTAAGAAATACCTACTAAAGTCAAATAAATAGGATCTCCAAAAGAATTTAATAATTCTGCAGGATCTTGGCCTTCCAAAATGGTAGCCATATCTGCTCCTTGATACAAACTTGCAGGTAAACCAGCAAAATAACCAATAATACCTATTAAAATTTGTACTACAAGTAAAATCCCAAAAGTTTCCCACCAATGATCTTTTATAAAACTAAAAGAATCACTTATAGAATCTAAAACACCTTTATTTTGAAAAATAACCAAACAAACAGATAGTGATAAAACTACAGCAAAATAAACACCTGGTAGAATACAAAATAGCATTCCAAAACCAACAATAATAGCAACTAATATAAACAAACCTATGTATGTCCAAAATTTATCTTGTGTTGTTTTTTGAACTTCATCATAATTTACAACACCTTTATTAACTATATAAGATTTTATGTAAGAAAGTGAAGCTACAGTCATTAAAGCATAAGCAACTATATAAGAACATAAAAATATTAAAAGCGGTAAAAATATTTGTGAAAAATTTAAATCATCAAAACTACTATCTTCATTAAACTCTGAAAAACCTGAAAAAACTTCGGTTGAAGTCATCACAAAATAAATTACGGCACAAATGGCGATGATAATCGGAACAATTGATATTTTGAAAATAGTTCCTAAAAACGGTTTCCATTCTACACTTAAAAACTTGATGGTATCAGAAATCATTGCACCTAAATCTCTCGTTTTCTTAAAATTAATAAAGTTTTGTTCTTCCATGTTTGGTTTTATTTCTTTCTACAATTTTTATATCAATTATCTTCTACTATAGTTTGGTGCTTCTTTAGTAATAGCTACATCATGAGGATGACTTTCGTTAATTCCACTTGCTGTAATTCTTATAAATTGTCCTGTTTCCTTTAAAGTTTCTATATCCTTTGCTCCACAATAACCCATTCCTGCTCTTAAACCACCAATAAATTGATGAATACTTTCAACCAACTCTCCTTTATAAGGCACTCTACCAACAATTCCTTCAGGAACTAATTTTTTAATATCATCTTCTACATCTTGAAAATATCTGTCTTTAGAGCCATGTTTCATAGCTTCCACAGAACCCATTCCTCTATAAGACTTGAATTTTCTTCCTTCGTAAATAATAGTTTCTCCTGGAGATTCTTTAGTACCTGCCAAAAGTGATCCCAACATTACACAATCTGCACCAGCTGCAATTGCTTTTGGAATATCTCCTGTATAACGAATTCCACCATCTGCAATAACAGGAACTCCACTACCTTTAATAGCGTATGCAACTTCTAAAACAGCAGAAAATTGAGGATATCCAACACCAGCAACAACTCTTGTTGTACAAATAGAACCTGGTCCAATACCTACTTTTACAGCGTCTGCACCTGCTGCAACTAAATATTTTGCAGCTTCTGGAGTTGCAATGTTACCAACTACAACATCTAATTCTGGAAATTTTTCTTTTACAGCTCTCAAAACTTTTACAACACCTTCTGTATGTCCATGAGCAGTATCAATAATTACAGCATCAACTCCTGCATTTACTAAGGCTTCTGCTCTATCCACAGCATCTGGAGTTACACCTAAAGCTGCTGCAACTCTTAATCTACCAAAAGAATCTTTGTTTGCAATTGGTTTTTGAGTAACCTTTGTAATATCTCTAAAAGTGATTAATCCTTTTAACTTATAAGCATCATCAACAATTAAAAGTTTTTCTATTTTATAATTCTGAAGAATTTTTTCTGCATCATTTAAAGAAGTTCCAACATCGGCTGTTACCAAGTTTTCGCTGGTCATTACCTCAACAATAGGTCTAGAATTGTCATGTTCAAAACGTAAATCTCTATTCGTTACAATTCCTTTTAAAATTCCTTCGTCATCAATAATTGGAATTCCGCCAATTCCATGTTCTTTCATAAACGCTTTTGCATCTAAAACTTTGGCAGTTAAAGGCAACGTAACAGGATCTAGGATCATTCCACTTTCTGCACGTTTTACTTTTCTAACTTCTTGCGCTTGTTGCTCAATCGTCATATTTTTATGTAAAACTCCAATACCACCTTCTCTGGCAATAGCAATTGCTAATGCAGATTCTGTAACAGTATCCATTGCAGCAGAGGCAATTGGAACATTTATAGTAATATTTCTTGTAAATTTTGTTTGTATACTAACTTCTCTTGGAAGTACTTGAGAAAAAGCTGGAACTAAAAGAACGTCATCATACGTTAGTCCTTCTCCTAAAATTTTGTTTTCGTGTGCTATCATGTTGCAATTAAGATATAATTGCGAACAAATTTACAATATATATTGATTGGAAACTAATTAAATGTAAGTGGTTTGTAAATTCCCTTTTAGACTTTTAAAATTATCATAAAAAATATTTTGAAAGCTACTGTTTGAAAATCAATCTATTACAAAATTTATCTTTATTTATTCTAAATAAGCTTTGCAAATGTGTTATGAGGTTGTATATTTGCACCCGAAATAAAATCTATTTATATTTAATCTAAATAAAATGAAGAGAGTTTTTATACTTGCAACTACCTTATTTACAGTGCTTTTAAGTGCACAAGAAAAGAATAAAAAAGAAATAACTTTGGATTCTATTCAGAAATTAGACGAAGTTATTATTTCTACAACTGCAATTTTCGGAAATAAATATGTAGCGAAAAACAGAACAGGTTCTGCTTATTATTTATCGCCTAAAGAATTACAAAAATTTGGTTTTACAGATGTAAACAGAGCTTTAAGAACTGTTCCTGGAGTTACCATATATGAAGAAGATGGTTTTGGCTTACGCCCAAATATTAGTTTACGAGGAACATCACCAGAAAGAAGTTCTAAAATTACCATTATGGAAGATGGTATTTTAATTGCACCTGCTCCTTACAGTGCTTCCTCTGCTTACTACTTCCCTACCATTGCAAGAATGGAAGCTGTGGAAGTTTTAAAAGGAAGTAGCCAAGTGCAATATGGCCCTTTTACAACTGGTGGAGCTATTAATATGATTTCTTCTCAAATTCCGACTGAATTTGGTGGCCAAGTAAGAGCAAGTTTTGGTAGTTTTAATTCTAGCCAATTGCACGCAAAAATTGGTGGTGGAAATGAAACTTTTGGTTATATGGTTGAATATCTTAACTATGGTTCAGATGGTTTTAAAACCTTACCAAGTGGAAAAGACACAGGTTTTGATAAAAATGATGTGGTTGCCAAATTTGCTGTAAATTTATTCCCAAATGCGCGTGTAAAACAATCTTTGGAGTTTAAATTTCAATATTCGGATGAAGTTGGGAATGAAACTTATTTAGGATTGACAGAAGCTGATTTTAATGAAAATCCGTTTGCGAGATATGCGTCTTCTGATGCTGATAAAATGACCACAGATCATACACAATATGCCATTACACACAAAGCTGATTTTTCTAAAAATATCCGTTTAACAACCACTGCATATCGTAATAATTTTGCCAGAAATTGGTATAAATTAAATGATATTACTTTTAATGGTGATAAACAGTCTATTGCCAATGTTTTAGAAAACCCAACAACGTTGCCTAATCATTTTGCCGTTGTAAATGGAAGTGTAAATTCTGATGCAAATGCTATTGGAATTAAAGCAAACAACAGAAAATACTACTCTCAAGGAATCCAATCAAAACTAGATTATCATTGGTATAAAGGCGATTCTTTTCACGATATTGAAGTTGGTTTTCGTTTTCATTATGATGAGGAAGATCGTTTTCAATGGGTAGATCAATATGGTATTTCTGATACTGGTGTTTTAGCTTTAACTACTGCTGGTGTTCCTGGAACAGATGCCAACAGAATTACAAGTGCCAATGCTTTTGCTTCTTTTATCACTTATAAATTAAAATATAATAATTGGACGTTTACGCCTGGTGTTCGTTATGAAAACATCACTTTAAAAAGAGAAGATTTTGGTAAAAGTGATGTAAACAGAACTGGTGTAAATTTATCGGAAAGAGAAAATTCAGTAGACGTTTTTATCCCAGGAATTGGAACAAACTACAGGTTTAACAACGACTTTTCTATTTTTGGTGGAGTTCATAAAGGGTTTTCACCTCCAGGAAATCAAGAAGGACAAGAACCTGAAGAAAGTATCAATTACGAATTAGGTACTCGTTTTAATATAGGAGGAATTTCTGGAGAATTTGTTGGTTTCTTTAACGATTATTCGAATCTTTTAGGAAGCGATTTAGCTGCAACTGGTGGAACTGGTTCTTTAGATCAATTTAATGCTGGTGAAGTAAATGTAAATGGAATTGAATTGCTGCTAAATTATAATTTCGCAAAAGCGGATGCAAAAATAGCCTTGCCTTTATCTTTTGGTTATACATTCACAAACACTGAATTCCAAAATAGTTTTGGGAGTGATGACAGTTTGTGGGGAACTGTAACTGTTGGTGATGAATTGCCATACATTCCAAAACATCAATTTAATATTGGTTTTTCTCTAGAACATTCAGCTTTTGAAATCAACTTAAATGGACGCTTTAATGGAGAGTTTAGAACTTTAGCAGGCTCTGGCGAAATTCCTGATAATGAAAAAGTAGCAAGCAATTTTATCGTAGATGTTTCTGGAAAATACTATGTAACCAAACAATTAAATTTAACGGCAAATATTATTAATTTATTAGATGAAACGTATGCAGCTTCTAGAGTGCCTGCAGGTTTAAGACCTGGACATCCTTTTGGAGTTTATGGTGGATTGGAGTTTAGATTCTAAAACTTATTTTTTATATTTTGATTAAAAAACTCGAATAATTTATTTTGTTCGAGTTTTTTGGTTTGAAGATTTGGGTGTTTTTTTGAGGTTTTTTTTTGATAAGAATTTCAAATTTGATTCATGGTAATTTTAAACTACATATCCTAAACTTCATTCAATATTGAAATTACTCCTTAATTTATTTCGTAGTTTTTAATTGAACAAAACACCTAAAAGTAAACCAATAAGTTTACTTTTTATATTTTATGTAAACGTATATAATTACATTTTTATATTTATGGTTAAAGCTGACAAAACAAGAAATAAATATATAAAAGCCTTAAAGGAAGCTGATCTTCGCAATTATATACAATTAATTGAATTTGCTAAAAACTAAAGCGAACAAAAAAATTATGAAATAATTGATGGCAAAGTGTTTTGTAACCATACAATTAAATTTAACAGCAAATATTATTAATTTATTAGATGAAACATACGCAGCTTCTAGAGTGCCTGCAGGTTCAAAATCTAGACATCCTTTTGGTGCTTATGCTGGTTTGGAATTTAGATTTTAAATTTTTAAATTAAATATTTTTAAAAATTCGAATAGCATAAGCTATTTGAGTTTTTTATTTTGAGTGTTTTTATGTAGATTTTTTTTTCAAGACTAAATCCATAAATAATAAATTAAAATTCGATATATTCAAAACGAATAAATAATTTTTACCTTATTGCTACTTCTGAAAATACAATGAAAATAATCATTATTAAATAATGATTATTTGTTATCTTTCTGCCAAATTATAAAAAAGGTTTCAAATGAACCGAATTAAAGAAATATTAAAAGACAAAGGAATTAGCCAAACTTGGCTTGCTGTAAAAATGGACAAAAGTTATCCGACCATTAACGAATACGCAAGAAACAAAAGACAACCGAGTTTGGAGGACTTATACAAAATTGCAGAAATACTTCAAGTAAACGCAAAAGACTTGTTAGTAGATATCAAAAATAATAATGGGAAATAAGATGAGCAAAGAACAAAAAATAACTGGCAACATACAACCACCAAATAAAGATTTGGAAATTTTAAGACAAAACTTCCCAAACTGTTTTGACAAAAACGGAGAATTTGATTTTGAGAAATTTAAAACCCAATTGTCTAAAAACGAAATCAACTTTTCTAAAGAAAGTTACGGAATGGATTGGTTGGGTAAATCTTATGCTCGTTTATTGGCAACAGACGAAGCCACTACACTATTAAAAGAGGATGAAAATTTTAACCAAAAAGAAGAAAATAAAAACTCAGAAAACTTATTAATAAAAGGCGACAATTTAGAAGTACTAAAACACTTAAGTAATGCGTATTATGAGAAAATAAAAATGATATATATTGACCCACCTTACAACACAGGTAGTGATGGATTTGTATATGCAGATGATAGAAAATTTACGTTAGAAGAATTACAAGAATTAGCAGGAGTAAATGAAGAACGTGCCAAACGTATTTTAGACTTTACACAAAGTAAAAGTAACTCTCATTCTGCTTGGTTAACTTTTATGTATCCAAGACTTTATATTGCTAAACAACTTTTAAAGGATGATGGAGTAATTTTTATTTCTATTGATGATAACGAAGTAGCACAACTAAGATTACTGATGGATGAGATTTTTGGCGAGGAGAATTTTGTAGCACAACTACCTACAATAATGAATTTAAAAGGAAATAATGACGAATTTGGTTTTTCTGGAACTCACGAATTCACAATAGTTTATTCTAAAAATAAAGATGTTACTATTCTAAATCAATTTATGATTGACGAGGAAGAGTTAGAGGTTTGGCAGGAGGATGAAATTGGATTTTTCAAAAAAGGTGCACCATTACGTGCAACTGGACAAGAGGATAAAAGAGAAGATAGAGCTGAAATGTTTTATCCCATTTTTTTAAAAAATGATGAATTATTTTCTTTGCAGAACGAAGAACACTCTAAATTATACAATAATTCTTCTAAAACTTTCAATGATGATTTTTTAAAAAACATTATTGAAAAATATGAAAACAATGGCTTTGCAACCATTTTACCTTTTTCAAATGATAAATATGGTAGATGGAGATGGGGATTTTCTGCTAAAAACATCAGAAGATTAAAATTGGATGTTATAATTAGTAAAACTAAAAATGGCATATCTCTTTACAAGAAACAAAGACCTGAGTTAGGAGATTTGCCTTCAAAAAAACCAAAAACTATTTTTTACAAACCAGAATATAGCAGTGGTAATGGAACAACACAAGTTAAAAATCTATTAGGAAATAAATATTTTTCAAATCCTAAACCATTAAATTTAATTAAAGATTTTATTCAAGTAGGTTCAAACAAAAACAACCTAATTCTCGATTTCTTCGCAGGTTCAGGAACCACAGGAGATGCAGTAATGCAACTCAATGCAGATGATGGAGGAAATAGAAAATTTATTTTAGCACAATTACCAGAGATTATTGACCCAAAAAAAAATAAAACAGCGTACGATTTTGTGAAAAAAGAATTAAAATCAGAAACACCTACCATTTTTGATATAACAAAAGAACGTCTAATTCGAGCTTCTAAAAAAATACAAGAAGAGAATAAAGACAAAGATTTATCCAATCAAGACTTAGGTTTTAAAGTATTTCAAACTACACCAATTTGGGAAGATTATAATTTTGAATCAGAAGAACTTGAAAAACAAACAAGTTTATTTGATGAAAGCAAATTAACCCAAGAAGACATAAAAGCACTATTAGTTACGTGGAAAACTTATGATGGTATTTTACTTACTGAAACAACACAAAAAACTGACTTAAATGGCTACTCAGGATATTACAGTAGTGAAAAATTATATTTAATGAATAAAGGTTTTACAACCGAAAATTTGAAAGCATTATTAGAAAAAATAGATAACGATAAAAATTTTAACCCAACTACCATTATTGCATTTGGGTATCATTTTGAGAGTAAAAATTTGCGTGAAATTAGCGAAAATATTAAGTCTTATGGGAACAAAAAAAGTATTGATATAGACTTTATAACACGCTATTAATATGAAAGGATTTAATTTTGAAAAAAACCTAGACCACCAAACGCAAGCAGTAGAAAGTACAATTTCAGTTTTTAGAGATTTAGAAAATCATGCTGTATTACAAACTGAAAAACAATATATTAACCCAATTTATAACAATATAACAAGACAAGGAAAAGTATTTGACAATAATTATTTGCCATTTGGTCAGTTCAGAAAAAACATTGCTGCAAAACAAAAAGACAATGATATTGAAGAAAGTGTAAAGTCCAGAAGTAACATCATAGATATTATGATGGAAACAGGTACAGGAAAAACGTATACCTACACCAAAACAATGTTTGAACTCAATAAAAACTTCGGTATTTTTAAATTCATTGTCATAGTTCCTACACTTTCTATTAAAGCAGGTACAATAGATTTTTTAAAAAGTGATAGTGCAAGAGGACATTTTAAAGAACAATATGGTAAAACCATTAAATTACATATTGTAGAAAGTAAAAAAGGAGGTAAAAATAAAAAATCGTTTATGCCACCAGCTGTAAATAGCTTCGTAAACGCTGGGTTTTATGAGAAAAATAGTATCCAAGTACTAATTATTAATGCAGGCATGGTAAACTCTGAAACAATGCGTAAAAGTTTTGATAAAGGTATATTTGATAAACATATAGTTCCTT
>Ga0115565_10003357_pt1 | contig 11438 bp, 12 predicted proteins | sample COGITO_mtgs_1105_FD_87199 | JGI IMG/M metagenome (GOLD analysis project Ga0115565, IMG submission 87199) | Pelagic marine microbial communities from North Sea - COGITO_mtgs_110530 | ecosystem: Environmental > Aquatic > Marine > Epipelagic | place: Germany:Helgoland, sampling site Kabeltonne... | reverse complement strand
GATAACTTACTCAACAGAGCTATTGCAATGAAACCGGTATCAAAAAAGACAATGTTAAGCAATATAGACTAAGTGCCTAAATCAATAAAACTATTCAATACAATTTAGGAGAACGTATGTTTCCCATACTTCAATAGTGCTTGTAGTACTAAGATTATATAAACATCGTATTAATATGTTGTTCAACGAGTGATTATCTTTTTAGATGGTAATTATAGTAGTTTTGAGCGAATTAATATTTTATATGAAATCCTTTAAAGATGCCCTATTTGGAACAGATAAGGCAAGAAATAAAAATTTTATAGAATTAGAGCTAAGTAAACTAGGGCTGTATGTCAAAAATCTAGACCAACTTAGAAAAGATTTTGCTAAAAAGTTACTCCAATTGGAGGTTTTAAATTTGAGCTATGATTCAATTCAAGATTTGGTGAATATGTTTCAGGATTTACCAGCTTTAAAAAGCCTTAATTTAATTAATAATCCTATAATCACACTGTCAAAAGAAGTTTTAAACGCTTCTACTTTTGAAGTTTTAATAGAATCTAGAATTAAAGAGGAAGCAGCTAAATTTAACAACATACTGGCGCTTGTTAAAAGAACGAAAAACACTAGTCCTGTGGGAGACGCATCATTCATTAGAATAGTCTAGGAGTAATTTAGAAGAATCACCTTCACTAAGTTTTTTAACTAGAAATTCCACAGAGAAATCATAGGATAGTCGTTAGAAAAGAGGACAGTTATACAAATCGTTTAAAGACAAAGCAGCAAATAAACATTGAAGAATTTAAATAAATCAAATTGCAAAAGTAAAACTTAAAGAAAATTTGATTTGGATTAAATTTTTGTATATAAAATACAAGACCTAAGGTTTAGAATTAAAGACCAAAGGTATTTACATAATTTTCGTTAACTAAGTGATGAATAGCTAGTCTAGTACCTAGTATATTTTGTAGCATACCGGTGTATAAAAAGATTTGAATTAATTTATAATAACAAAATATGAAAGATAAACCAATACCCAATGCTAAGCCAATCAGAACAACGGTTGGCGAAACTTTTCTTGAGAATATAGCTGAGATGGCTGACAAATTAGAAGGTTTAAATGAAACACCAGATGGTATTTCTAATACTACACGGCAACTTGACTTAGAAACAGAATATTTAACTCCAAGGCAGGCTAAAGAAATACAAGAGGCTCAAGAAGCGCAAACAAAAGAGCGGCTACCTGAGGAGCATACAGATCAAAAAAGTATGCCGTCAGGAGGGAAGCCAGAAATAAATTTAAGTGCTTTAGCACAACCAGCGGTCAAAGCAGTTTCTAAATCGCCCGCTCAGCATCCTAGCGCTCCGTTGGCTCCTATTCAAGAATCGCATAAAAGAGAGCATGACCCAAGTTTAGGTGGGATTCATAAAAAACCTCATACAGCACAGTCATCAGCAGATAAACTAGCAGCTTTGGCTCAAAAGATTGCTAAACGTACCGTAGAAGGAGGAAATAATACTCCTAGTTCAAGACCTGCTCCTAGTCAAGGGGTAAAGATGTAATTCTGGACGGTACTTCTATTGGTTTCATTAGAAATTTTATATTACTGAGTTGAAATATTAAGGAGCGTACAGAACAGCTCTTAAATTAATAAGACATATATTATTACCTAAACAGTTTACAAACTATCTGTTTGGGTAATAAGTCTTAAGAAGAAATCAACGGGTAATTTAATTAGACTTACGGTAAGCAATTTATCTAATCTCGTTTTAGCTAAAGCATATATTAATAAGTTGGTCCAGACTTTTTAGCTACTTTTTTTAGTTGTGTGCTGTCATGTAGATGAGGTTGCCTAAAGTAATTTCCGATTGTGCGTATGCAGACAATGCTCATGTATGTTTTAATTTAAGATATATAATATAACCAACTAAAAAGGCCGTAACGCTATTTGCAAAAATAATGGGCATACTATTTCTGTAAACGCCATAAACAAGCCATAAAATAATACCCACAAAAAAAACGCTATACATTGTCAAGGAGATAGCTTTGGTAGATTTTTCTTTGTGCAGTTTTAATACCTGAGGTATAAAAGACGCCGTAGTTAAGCTTGCTGCCAGAAGCCCAATAATTTCTATAACATCACCCATCGTTATTCTTGAATTCAGCATTTAAGATCAGCAATTATACCTTCACTTTGAAAATTATGCTAATTTTTAAATATAGCCCGTTTTATACTCAAGTAAAACGGACTCAAGCTATCCTACTATATTTACAATTTTACCAGGTACAACAATTACTTTTTTTGGAATTTTACCTGCTAATTGCTGTAATGTTTTCTCATTTTCCATAACAATCTTTTCTATTTCGGTTTTGTTTAAATCTAGCGGTAGTTCTAACTTAAAGCGCATTTTTCCATTAAATGAAATAGGATATTCTTTGCTGCTCTCCACTAAATATTTAGCTTCAAATTTTGGAAAGGGTTCGTGGGTAATAGAGTTTGTATGTCCTAATTTTTCCCAGAGTTCTTCTGCAATGTGTGGTGCATACGGAGCAATTAAAATAAGTAATGGCTTTAATATTGCACTACTAGTACATTCTTGGCTAGCTAGCTCATTAACACAAATCATAAAGGTAGATACCGAGGTATTAAAACTAAAAGCGGTAATGTCTTCTTCTACTTTTTTTATAGTTTTATGTAGGGTCTTGAGCGCTTCTTTAGAAGGTGCTACATCTGTCACGCAGAAGCTACTATCTTTTGTAGCATGGTACAACCTCCATAACTTTTTTAGAAAAGAATGGGTGCCTGTAATACCTGATGTATTCCAAGGTTTAGATTGCTCTAAAGGACCTAGAAACATCTCATAAAGGCGTAAACTATCTGCGCCATATTCTTGGCAGATAGCATCTGGATTTACAACATTAAATTTAGACTTAGACATTTTTTCTACCTCGCGAGTTACTTTAAAAGAACCATCTTCGTCTAGAAATAACTCAGCACTATTATATTCTGATCGCCAGTTTTTAAATGCTACTATGTCTAAGGCATCAGATGCGTCTACAAAAGAAACATCTACATGTCTTTTTAAATTTGTGGTTGCCGCTATTTCTAATTGAATATTTGCAATGGGAAACTCATGTTCTTTAATGTAAATATTTAATCTAGTGTACTCCTTTATTAAAAACGCTTCCGTAACACGGTGTAAAGAAACCTTATCCTCTACTAATGGTGCAGAAATCCAAAGATTACTTGATGTTCTAGCATCTAATTCATCTTGTATATCAGCTGCCAGATCCGAGGCTACTTCATTTTCCCAATCAATTTGAACAGAAACCGTAGCACCTTGTATAAAAGCACTAGTGCCGGTAATCATTCCTTGATTGATTAACTTTTTTGCAAACTCATCTTTTGGTACAAGACCTTTGTCAAACATAAATTTCTGCCAGAATCGGGCATAAAGTAAATGCCCAGTAGCATGCTCGCTGCCACCAATATACAAATCTACATCTTGCCAATATTCAATAGCCTCTTCTGAGAAAATTTCATCGGTATTATGAGGATCCATATACCTATTAAAATACTGAGAACTTCCTGCCCAACCTGGCATAGTATTTAACTCTAAAGCTCCGCCTTGTATAGTGTTACCATTGTTTTTTGCAGTGATTTGTGCTTCTTCAAAGGCTTCCCTTGAAACCACCTTACCAAAACTTTTTTCTTGCAACCAGTGCCATTTTTCTGCATTGCCCAGAGGGGGTGCGCCCGTTTCTGTTGGTAAATACGTAGCCACTTCTGGTAATTCTAAAGGTAAGAAAGCAGCATCTATCATTTGCGGTAGTCCGTCTGCATCGTAATAAACAGGAAACGGCTCTCCCCAGTAGCGTTGTCTACTAAAAACGGCATCTCGCAAGCGATAGTTGGTTTTGCCAGCACCTTGCCCTAAGGTTTCTAGTGTTTTTATAGCAATTTCACTTGCCTTCTTATATTTCAAGCCATCTAAGAAATCGGAATTAGTAATTACAGTGTTCTGCTTGTCTGTAAAGGCTTCTTCTTGCACGTCTACACCATCAAAAATATTAGGAATAGCAATATTAAAATATTTAGCAAAATCATGATCTCTTTGATCTCCACAGGGTACAGACATAACTGCTCCAGTACCATAACCAGCTAAAACATAATCACCTATCCAGATAGGAATCGGTTTTTTTGTAAGCGGATGTTCTGCAAAAGCTCCTGTGAAAGCTCCAGAAATTGATTTAACATCTGCCATACGTGCTCTTTCAGACCGCTTTGCTGTAGCGGTTATATAGCTAGTCACGGCTTCTTTCTGCTCTGGCGTTGTTATTTCTAATACTAAAGGGTGCTCTGGTGCAAGGGTCATAAAAGAAACACCAAAAATAGTATCTGGTCTTGTAGTAAAAACGTCTATACCCTTTGCTTTTTTATGTCTTCCGAAATAACATTAAATGTGACAGAGGCTCCAACAGATTTACCTATCCAATTGGTTTGTGAATCCTTCAAGGGTTGTGGCCAATCCAAACCTTGTAAACCATCTAATAAACGTTGGGCGTATGCTGCAATACGCATGCTCCACTGGGTCATTTTCTTTCGGGTTACAGGGTGGCCACCACGCTCAGAAACACCATTAATAATCTCGTCATTCGCCAATACAGTTCCTAATGCAGGACACCAATTAACCTCACTCTCTGCTAAATAGGCAATTCTATATTTTAATAAAATCTGTTGTTTTTCTACATTAGAAAAAGCCTGCCATGCTGCTGCTGAGAAAGTAGTAGTGTCATCACAAACAGCACTTACTTTGCTGTTTCCTTCCTTATCAAACAATGCAACTAATAACTCAATGGCTACTGCCTTATCAGCCTCTTTATCGTACCAAGAGTTGAAGAGTTGTATAAAAATCCACTGCGTCCATTTATAATAAGAAGGGTCAGAGGTTCTTATTTCTCGGCTCCAATCAAAAGAAAATCCTAGCTGGTCTAGCTGCCTTCTGTAAGTAGCTATATTTTCTGTGGTGGTTACTGCTGGGTGCTGCCCTGTTTGTATGGCGTACTGCTCTGCTGGCAGTCCAAAAGAATCATAGCCTTGCGGGTGTAATACATTAAAACCTTTATGCCGCTTATACCGTGCATAAATGTCACTAGCAATATACCCTAACGGATGTCCTACATGCAAACCAGCACCAGAGGGGTAGGGAAACATATCTAACACATAGAATTTTTCTTTATCAGAATTTGTAACCGCTTTAAATGTATTGTTAGCCGCCCAATACTGCTGCCACTTTTTCTCTATAGTATTAAAATCGTATTTCATAAGAATCTTTTATAAAACAAAAACACAAGGTAGGTAAATGCAAACTAAGTTAGAGTGCTTGTTCCTCGTCTATGCAGCGCAAAAATAGGGGGAATCTATGAGAGTTTAAAAGATATTATAGTGGAACACTTTTAAGTTATCTAACCTGATTATAAAATAGCTAGTTCTACAAAAATAGTATCTTTGGATTTGTGAAAAAGAACGTAAACAGTTGCCTTATTTTTATACTTTTTGTAAGTGCTATCCCATATTTTGGCTACAGCCAACTGGCTTTTTGCGGCGGAAATTCTGGTACGCCTGTGTTTACAGAAGACTTTGGGTCTGGCACTACAAATGGGCCAGCATTGCCTAGTGGAGTAACTACCTATTCGTATGTAGCTACTGCCCCAGATGATAATGAGTATACTATAGCCAGTACTACAAATTATTTTGATTGGTTTAATACCGAAGACCATACGCCAGATGATGTGAATGGAAAAGCGTTGCTGGCAAATGGAAGCTTCCAAGCACTTGACTATTACTCTAGAGTAATTACTGGGTTGTGTGAAAATACAACTTATGAATTCTCGGCGTGGCTTTTAGATCTAAATTCTGAAGCCTTCAGTATAAATTGTGAGGAAAGATTTAGTCCGGTTAATGTTCGATTTGAAGTTTGGGATGAGACAGAAACTACACTTTTAGTTAGAGGAGATACTGGCCCTATTGAAGTTTCTAACGCACCAATTTGGAGGGAATACGGTTTGATTTTCAAAACCACGGATAGTCAAAACTCAGTTATCATAAAATTAAAGAATAACGGCAATGGATTGTGCGGTAATGACTTAGCCATAGATGACATTTCATTAAAATCTTGTGGAGATACGGTTACTTTGCGTAATACTGATAATGAGGTGCTTATGCTTATTTGCGAAGATGAGTCTACAGCTGCAACTACCTTAACTGCAACACCAGATTTTACTGTTTTTTCTACACACAATTACCAGTGGGAACAAAGTGTAGATGAGATTACTTGGGTAAATTTGGCGGGTGCCACAGATGTGAGTTTAGCAATACCGCCCACCAATACAACAACATATTATAGAGCTAAAGTAGCCGAGGATGTAAGCAATGTAAATAATAACTTATGTAATGTTATTTCAGATGCTTTTGAAGTTAGGGTAGTGCCTATTCCACAAAATCCTGTAAGTAATGGGGATGTTGCTAGATGCGTATCTGAAAGTGTACCATTGGTAGTTTCTGTACCTACAGGCGTAACCGTAGATTGGTATAATTCAATTACGGGAGGTAGGTTACTTTTAAAAAATAGTACTAGTTACGTGCCTATAGTACAAGGCACCTATTATGCCGAAGCAGTTTCTTTAGATCTTAATTGTAGGTCTAACGGAAGAACACCAGTGACGCTAACTATAAACTCTCCACCGGCTATTGCAGCAGATGAAACGGTATTTTTCTGTGAAAATACTACTGCAACCCTTAACGCAGACATAGAAGATATGCGCTATTTATGGAATACAGGTGCAACCACAAAAACTATAGAAGCCAGTGTAGCTGGGGAGTATACAGTACTAGTTACAGATGCTAATACTTGTTCTAGCACAAGACGGATTGCATTAGAAACCTTATTTATACCAAAAATTACAAACATCGTATCAGACGGTACAGCTATCATTGTTAGTACAAAGGCTACGGTAAATTCAGAGTTTTCTTTAGACGGTATAACGTATCAAAACAGTCCTGTCTTTGAGGTGGTGAATACAGGTGATTATACTATTTATGTTAAAGGTAAAATAGATTGCGGTATTGTACGGCAGTCATTTTTCCATATTAGCGTTCCAAAATTCTTTACCCCTAATGGAGATGGTGTTAATGACTTTTTTATAATTGAAGGATTAGATCTTTTTGATTTTGCTAATGTAGCAATTTTTGACAGGTATGGTGCTTTATTAAGACAAGACAATGCTCCTTTATTTACATGGGACGGCACTATCTTGGGTCGTAAAATGCCAAACAACGATTATTGGTATAGCATAACCACCAATCAAGGCGTTTACAAAGGCAATTTTAGTTTAAAACGGTAGTACTCTCTCTATCTTGGCTCGCTAATAATATTTAGTATTTCACAGAAAGACAAGAACAAACTTTTAGAATATACGTAGCTGCCTATACTGTTCTGTAGTACAGAAAGGCTTGCTACAATTGCCTTAACTTTAGTACATTTACACACCTATTAAATTCCTATGAGCACATCTTTTGAAAAATATCAAAAGCGAAAATTAATTTCTTCATATTTTTCTGTGGTACTTAGTATTGCGCTGGTATTATTTTTACTTGGTATTCTAGGTTTGTTGATTTTGAATACCAAAAAAATGGCAGATCGTTCTAAAGAGCAAATTACCATTTCTATATTTTTAAAGGATATTACAAAGCAGATAGAAATAGATCAACTACAAAAAACGTTAGCTGTATCGGACTATACAAAAAGTGCAACCTATATTTCAAAAGAGGTAGCCGCAGAAACACACAGTAAAGAAATAGGGGAAGATTTTGTGGATTATTTAGGGTATAATCCGCTTAAAAACTCTATAGACGTGCAGCTAAAAGCAGATTTTGTAACCGCAGAAAAGGTACAAGAAATTGCAGAAAAACTATCCGAAAAGAGCTTTGTAGAAGAGGTTAGTTATGATAAGGTTTTAGTAGGAATGCTTGCCAATGGTGTAGAAAAAATTGGATTTTGGATTCTGGTAGCTAGTGCTATTTTCACCTTTATTGCAGTATTGCTTATTAATAGTTCTATACGCTTATCTATATATTCTAAGCGGTTTATTATTAAAACCATGCAGATGGTTGGGGCTACAAAGTCCTTTATCCGTAGGCCTTTCTTATGGCAAAATATTAAATTAGGAATCTTGGGAGCACTATTGGCATCTGTAGCTATTGGCGCAACATTATACTATTTAGACAGTTATTTTCAAGGCTTTGGTTTACTAGAAGACTCATTGGTACTAGCTGTTTTAATAGCGGGTATATTTTTATCTGGTATTTTAATTTCTATGATTAGTACTTTCTTTGCAACCCAGCGTTTTCTAAATTTAAAAACAGATGAGCTATACTATTAGGTTTTGATAAAAGTAAGCGTACCGAGTAATGGAGTTGGTTTATATTTTTTCCAAACAGTATTTTACAAGCAACTTACCTAAATTTGTACAATGAGTAAAAAACTTAAAACAGATTCTTTGCCAAAGCAGGAGTTTATCTTTCAGAAGAAGAATTATAAGTTTATGTTTATCGGTTTGGCCTTTATTACAATCGGCTTTATATTAATGAGTGGCGGTGGTAGTGATGATCCTACGGTATTCAATCCAGAAATATATAACTTTAGAAGAATTAGATTGGCACCTACGCTCGTATTAATAGGGCTAGGAATTTAAGTCTATGCAATACTTTTAAATCCACATAAAAAATAAATTAGATGAACACGGTTGATGCTATCATACTCGGTATAATTCAAGGTTTCACAGAATTTTTACCCGTATCCTCTAGTGGTCATCTAGAGTTAGGTAAGGCTATTTTAGGCGATAATTCTGTACCAGAAGAGAGCCTACTGTTTACGGTAGTGCTTCACTTTGCCACGGCATTGAGTACGCTTGTAGTTTTTAGAAAGGACGTTTGGGAAATTCTGAGTGGCCTCTTCAAAGCTAAGTGGAATGAGGAAAGCCAGTTTTCCATAAAGATCATTATATCTATGTTACCTGCTGTATTTGTGGGTCTTTTTTTTGAAGAGCAGTTGGAAGCCTTTTTTGGCGGCAATGTACGCTTTGTAGGTTTTATGCTTTTAATTACCGCAGTGCTCTTATTTCTAGCAGATAAAGCAAAGGACACGAACAAACCTGTTAGCTTCACCAATGCATTTATAGTAGGTATTTCGCAGGCTATTGCCATGTTGCCAGGTATATCTAGAAGTGGCGCTACTATTTCAACCTCCGTATTGCTAGGAGTAGATAAATCTAAGGCGGCTCGGTTTTCATTCTTAATGGTAGTTCCCTTAATTTTCGGAAAAATTGCGAAGGATTTAATTGGTGGCGATCTTGTTTTTAATAGTGATAATACAGTGGCTATGAGTGCTGGTTTTATTGCAGCTTTTGTTGCGGGGTTAGCAGCTTGCACATGGATGATTAAATTAGTAAAAAACAGCAAACTCTCCTATTTTGCCATCTATTGCTTTATTGTTGGTATTATCGCTATTGCATATGGCTTTTATAGACCATAGCCTCTCTCTCTGATTAAAATTTGTTATTATGAGTGTAATATCTAAAGAAGCGTATTTAGAGGGGCAATTATTATTAATAGATAAGCCACTGGGTTGGACTTCTTTTCAGGCAGTGAATAAACTTAAATGGGCTATCCGAAAACGTTTTTCGCTTAAAAAAATAAAAATAGGACACGCAGGAACCTTAGATCCCTTAGCAACAGGTTTGTTACTTGTGTGTGTTGGAAAATATACCAAGCGGATTCATGAGTTTCAAGGACAGTATAAAGAATATACCGGTACATTTACCCTAGGTACTACTACACCATCTTACGATTTGGAAACGGAAGTAGATGCTACTTTTAACATTGATCATATTTCAAACCAAATGATCTATGAAGCCACTGCACAATTTATTGGAGAAATAAACCAAGCACCCCCTATTTTTTCTGCATTGAAAAAAGATGGAAAACGTTTGTACCAGTATGCAAGAGAAGGCAAAGAAGTAGTGATAGAAACTAGACCTATAACCATTAGTAAATTTGAAATTACAGCAATAGCCTTACCGCAAGTTTCTTTCCGTATTGTTTGTAGTAAAGGAACTTATATACGTTCTATAGCGCATGATTTTGGTAAAGCGCTAGGTGCTGGCGCACATTTATCTAAACTTAGAAGAACCAAAATAGGAGATTATAGCGTAGATACTGCGCAAGACCCCACCATATTTTCAGATACTATTTTAAAAGAATTAGGATTATAGTTTTTTTCATTGAGGCTTGCCATTAAAATAATCTTTCAAAATTTAGGTTATCTATTTATGAATTTTAGCAGGCAACTACTTTCATCTATAATCACTCTATTTTCTATGGCGATTGTGGTGATGCTTTTGTATATTATTGAGTTGGGGGGTATAGAAGACCCAGCGGAAGAGTATATTGTAGAGATGCTTGTAGAGCAACCCAAAGTAGAAACTCCTAAAGAAGTCTCTCAAAAAGAACTTATAAAAAGTCACAGGGCATACAACAAAACTGCAAAACCTAGCTATGGTGCGCCAAAACCACTAAAAACTTTAGCTGAAATTTTAGAAGAAGAGGATTTAGAAGAAGAAAATATTGAAGAAGAAAGCCCTACGGAAGATACAGCGTATTCCGATAAAGTTAAGAGCTTAATTAAGAAGCGAAAAGAGAAGAAGCAACTTGTAGGAGAAAAAGAATCTAAGAAGGAATCATTCACAAATTATTTAGCTGAAAAAAGAACGTCTATTTCCTTTTCTCTATTAAATAGGAATAGTAGAAAATTACCCCCACCAATTTATACTTGTTTGGAAGGCGGTAAGGTAGTGGTAAACGTTAAGGTAGATGCTAATGGGCATGTTGTAGACGCCTTTGTTAACCAAAAAAGCTCTAGTACTACAAACGGTTGTCTTGTAGATAATGCCGTAGCGTATGCGTTAAAAGCGCGTTTTAGCCCCTCTTTAAACGATTTTCAAAAGGGAACAATTACCTACTTATTTCAAGAAAAATAATAAACTTATTACTTGAAAAAGGGAGTGTCTAATATAGGAGTTGTACAGGACTAGTCATCAAGCAGATGATTAGCGCTAGGTATAAAAATACAACTTAATGTAATTGTTATATTCCAAGAATTAAAGTAAGCTACAATAAGTAAATTTTAATCTGATTCTAAGGTAAAAGGGCTCGTCATGATTAAAAAATATTTTTTAATGTAATTGGGGGTAAATAGCTACTTAAAGTAATACTATTTTAATTTTGCAATGTCGCCATATTTTTGTATATTTATGTATGGCAAAACCACAGAATTTCACGATCGAAGAAAGCTTGTACGAACTTAAAAAGCTTCGTAAAAGTCAAAAGAACTTTAAG
>Ga0115565_10003350_pt1 | contig 11456 bp, 8 predicted proteins | sample COGITO_mtgs_1105_FD_87199 | JGI IMG/M metagenome (GOLD analysis project Ga0115565, IMG submission 87199) | Pelagic marine microbial communities from North Sea - COGITO_mtgs_110530 | ecosystem: Environmental > Aquatic > Marine > Epipelagic | place: Germany:Helgoland, sampling site Kabeltonne... | reverse complement strand
TACCTATTTGAATTATTCCCAAAAATGAAAATAATCCAAAGGTTTATTTGTGCTGTCAATATTCAATATCTCAAAGATCTTTTACCTATAAGTCTCCCCATAAATAACGGCTCTATTTCACAAGAACCCTTCGCTTAATGTTACGGAATCGAACCGCAATCCTCTCTAAATAGCTCTTTCTAAAACTACCTAAACCAATCATTAAATGTGTATGAACCGTGCTCCGAAAATACTCTCTCTCAAAGCGGGTGCAAATGTACAATGAATGTTTTAATTAACTCCTAATTAAAATGAAAAAAAATTAATTTTTTTTACCCCAATTAAAACTAAAACAACTCACCTTTTAAAGAACATACCCGATGTGTTTCAAACGGAGGGCAAAGATACACCGCTTTTTAAATCCAACAACTATTTTTAAAGAAAAATCTGAAAATAATTAAAACAAAAATATAACCCCCTTAGTATAAGTACAAAACAATAGCAAAATCTGCAGACACTTTCGCGAAAGCGTACCTAAAACAAACAACTCCCTAATCCCCTGAACCAAGATCAGGCAACTCCTTCCACTTATTTTCTAAATCCCAGTACTCAAATTCTAAAACAGAATCCTGCTTTTCTATACGACCAGCATCGAAATCTATAGTACACATATAGTATTATGAACAATATTTGGTGTCTCTTGTTATTGTACACCACTTTATAAGATGCTATCTTTGTCTCTTATATAGTAAAATTATGATCAAGATTACTTTGCCTGATGGTAGCGTAAAAGAATTAGAACAAGGGAGCACTCCAATGGATGTAGCCAGAAGCATAAGTGAGGGGCTTGCGCGAAATGTTATAAGTGCAAAATACAATGGTACGATTGTAGAAACTAGCACACCGCTGCAAGAAGACGGAACCGTTATACTTTACACCTGGAATGATGATGAGGGTAAAACTGCATTTAGACACTCCTCTGCTCACGTATTAGCAGAAGCAATTATTGCATTATACCCCGGTGCTAAACTCACTATAGGTCCAGCTATAGAAAACGGCTTTTACTACGATGTAGATCTCGGTGAACAATCTATTTCTGATAAAGATTTTAAAAAGATAGAAGACAAGATGCTTGAGATCGCTCGTGGTAAACACGATTTCTCATTAAGATCTGTAACTAAAGCCGAGGCTTTAGATAAGTATACGTCTGAAGGTAATGAGTACAAGGTAGAACTTATTGAAAACTTAGAAGACGGCACGATAACCTTTTGTGATCATTCTGATTTTACAGATTTATGTCGGGGTGGTCATATACCTAATACAGGAATCATTAAAGCCGTTAAGATAATGAGTGTCGCAGGGGCGTACTGGCGCGGTGACGAGAACAAACCACAACTCACCCGTATATATGGTACGTCATTTCCTAAACAAAAGGATCTTAAGGAATATCTTGCTCTTTTAGAGGAGGCAAAGAAACGTGATCACCGTAAACTAGGAAAAGAGCTTGAGTTATTTACTTTTTCTCAAAAGGTAGGACAAGGGTTACCATTATGGTTACCTAAAGGTGCTGCCTTACGTGAACGCCTGGAGAACTTCTTAAAAGATGCGCAAAAAAGACAGGGGTATGAAATGGTAATCTCTCCCCATATAGGTAGTAAAGAATTATATGTAACGTCAGGACACTTTGCCAAATATGGCGAAGATTCCTTCCAACCAATAAACACACCTAATGAAGGTGAAGAGTTTTTATTAAAACCGATGAACTGCCCGCACCACTGCGAGATATTTAATGCACAGCAGTGGAGCTACCGTGATTTACCTAAACGCTATGCCGAGTTTGGTACAGTCTATAGATATGAGCAATCTGGCGAACTACACGGGCTGACTAGAGTGCGTGGTTTTACGCAAGATGATGCTCACCTATTCTGTACTCCAGATCAGTTGGATGAAGAGTTTATGAAGGTAATAGACCTTGTACTTTATGTTTTTGGCTCTTTAGGATTTGAAAATTTTACAGCACAAGTATCGCTTAGAGACCCAGAAAACCCTGATAAATATATAGGAAGCGATGAGAACTGGGAGAAAGCAGAAACTGCTATTCTAAATGCGGCAAAAGCTAAAGGTCTGAACTACGTGGTTGAAACTGGAGAGGCTGCATTTTACGGTCCCAAGCTAGACTTCATGGTGAAGGATGCACTAGGTCGTAGCTGGCAACTGGGGACAATACAAGTAGATTATAATCTACCTGAGCGTTTTGAACTTACCTATAAAGGAAGTGATAATGAGATGCACCGACCGGTAATGATACACCGCGCACCATTTGGTAGTATGGAGCGTTTTATCGCTATATTATTAGAACATACAGGCGGTAATTTCCCACTGTGGTTAATGCCTACACAATGTATTATCCTGACTTTAAGTGAGAATTATGAGAATTACGCTCAAAATGTTTTAAATTTGATAGAAAATCACGAAATTCGCGCCCTTGCAGATTATAGAGGCGAGACTATGGGTAAGAAAATACGAGAAGCAGAGATGCAAAAAATCCCGTATATGATTATCATAGGCGAGCAAGAAGCCAGTAATGGCACGATATCTGTAAGAAAGCACGGTGGTGAAGATATGGGAAGTATGACTATAGAAGCTTTCGCGAAAGCGATTAAAGAAGAAGTAGCTGCTACCATCAAACCGTTTAATGTTTAACTAAAATTATTGAGTCATAGCAATACGTAGAAGAAGATCAAGAGGTCCCGCGAGGATCATTAAAGAAGATCAACACAGAATTAACCAGAAAATACGCGCTCGTGAAGTGCGTCTCGTAGGTGATAATGTTGAAATGGGTGTGCATCCCATAGAAAAAGCACGCGCCTTTGCTGAAGAGCAAGAATTAGATTTAGTAGAAATCTCTCCAAATGCTGAACCACCAGTATGTAAAGTGATGGACTATAAGAAATTCTTGTACGAGCAGAAGAAGCGAGAAAAAGTAATGAAAGCTAAAGCCTCTAAGGTTGTTATCAAGGAGATTCGTTTTGGCCCAAATACTGATGATCACGACTACGAATTCAAGAAAAAACACGCTGAAAAGTTTCTTAAAGAAGGAGCAAAATTAAAAGCGTATGTATTTTTTAAAGGACGTTCTATTATTTATAAGGATCAAGGTGAAATCTTATTGCTAAGACTGGCACAAGAACTTGAAGAATTAGGAAAAGTAGAACAAATGCCACGATTAGAAGGAAAGCGTATGACGATGTTCATCGCACCTAAGAAAAAATAAGCTTCGGCTACGCTCAGTCTGCAAGGAGGTTTCTTCTGTAATTACTGAGCATTTATAAAACATGAACCCTCCTACTCTATTGAGCTGGGAGGGTTTGTTAAGAGTACAACTGAGATAATTATAAAAACTAGGAAATTATGCCTAAAATGAAAACAAAATCTAGTGCTAAAAAGCGTTTCAAGCTTACAGGTACTGGTAAAATTAAAAGAAAGCACGCTTTTAAGAGTCATATACTGACTAAAAAATCTAAAAAGCGTAAGCTTAAGTTAACCCACGATGGCTTAGTTCATCAGGCTGACGAACAGAACGTTAAACTAATGCTTAGAATTAAGTAAATCGTTTAACCGGTTAAAATCAATTTTTTAAACCCTGGAGTATGGCAGCATTAAATTGCAGTCAAGAGGTAATTAAATACCCGCCTACTACAAAAACACATTAAATTATGCCAAGATCAGTAAATTCAGTTGCTAAAAGAGCCCGTCGTAAGAAGGTAATGAAGCAAGCAAAAGGTTACTTCGGACGTCGTAAAAACGTTTGGACAGTAGCAAAAAATGCGGTAGACAAAGCGATGCAGTATGCATACAGAGACCGCCGTCAGAAGAAAAGAAACTTCCGTTCATTATGGATTTCTCGTATTAATGCGGGAGCTCGTATGCACGGGATGTCTTATTCTCAGTTTATGGGAAGTGTAAAGTCTAATGGAATCGAGCTTAACCGTAAGGTGCTTGCAGATTTAGCAATGAACCACCCAGAGGCTTTTGAAGCTATTGTAAACAAAGTAAAATAAATATCGATTAACGGTATTTCATAATTATCTCATTGTAGGAGCGCTGTACTTTATTGTACAGCGCTTTTTTTATACCTAAAAGTCACTACTTTTTTACATAAAGATGCTCTGACTACAGCAAAAAATACCTAGAGGTTCATAACACTATATGGTAGGGTTAGAAAATACACGCTTTCGCGAAAGCGTAAACCGAAATGACCACTCAAATCGCGTAAGGAAAAATATAATACTTATTTTAGAGGGCTAGAGGCATAATATTAATTACATGAAGCTCATCTATTTTTTCTGTAGTCTATTTGCTGTATTCTTTACAGCAAATATGCGAGCTCAATTGGGTTCTACACACTATTTACCGCCAGTGCATGACAGAGACGTTCCTGGTTTTGGTCAAGGAATAACGTCTGCCTATGTTTATTTATCTACCCCTACAGGGGATAACACAGAACCCATCACAGTACGTATAAAAACTGGTGATGGCAACCTTGTAGGAACTCGAGAGATTTACGAAGGGCAACCAGCATCAATCAATGTTATTAATCAAATCAAGGTCAGTGCAGGAGAACTGAATAGACCACTCTCTAATAAAGGATTAATTCTTGAGTCTGACAAGGTCTTTTATGCGAGTTTGAGAATAAGGGCAGCTAGTGGTAATCACGCTGGTTATCTAACCACGAAAGGAGAGGATGCGCTTGGAATAAATTTTAGGGTAGGTATGAGTCCTTTACGAGCAGACGCTGATAACCATAATTTTTTCACTTCAATAATGGCAAGTGAAGATAATACTGAAATCACAATTAATGATTTTGATGTCAATATCGTTTTTGAACCTAATATTGTAGATGATGAATTAAATGTAATCTTAAATAAAGGCGAATCATATACCTTATCAGGATACTCTAATGCGGCAAACCCAGCTAATAGTTCGGGCTTTATAGGAGCACGCATAACATCTTCTAAACCCATAGCTGTAAGCACAGGAAATTTAAATGGGAACCTTCCTAAAATTATTGATAGAAGCGCAGGTACAGATTATATGTTAGACCAGATAGTAGATGAATCACTCACAGGGTTTGAATTTATGCTTATCAAGGGAAATGGCGTCGATGACCTTGAACAACCTATGATTATTGCTACTAAAGATAATACTGAAGTATACCTTAACGGAGAAACTACTCCGTCCATTATACTTGCTAATGCGGGAGATTTTGCTTTTATAAATGAAAGTAGCGATAACTATCAACCTAATAGTGGTGATCACAGAAACCTATATATTACGACTAAAGATCCTTTGAAGCCACTTTATGTCTATCAATTCTTGGGAGGAACTCGCTCAAATACTACTCCAAGGGCGACACCAGGTATGAATTTTATACCACCTCTGAGTTGCTTTTTTCAAAATAACGTAAATTTAATACCCACCCTAAATGAAATCAGTCCTAGTGACACAGATTTTACATCCAATATTCTTATAACAGCAGCGAAGGGTGTCGAAGTAAGATACAATGGTACGCTTTTAACTGGGGCATTAGATAATCCTGGAACAACAGAATGGGAAACTTACTTAATAAAAGATCAAAATAGCGGAAATGCACTCATAGAGGGAAACGGGCCACTTGCAGCTGCGCTAGCCGGATCTGACGGACGTAGTTCAGGTTTTGGTGGTTACTACTCAGGTTTTGCGGTAGAGCCCGAAGACACAGACACTGATGTTTGTACAGAAGGAGGTCCCATTAATCTTTTTGACCGTATAGATGGTAATCCTACACCTGGGGGAACTTGGAGTCCTGCACTGAGTGACGGTGATAATTTTGACCCAAAACTTGACAGTGCTGGAACGTACAATTATCAAGTGATGGGCTTTTGTAGTGTAATAAATGTAAACGTAGAAGTAACACTTATAGATTCTCCACAAATAGATCCTATTACAGATATAGTAGCCTGTGAAAGCTATACATTAGTAGACCCAATATCCCTGCCAGGATCTAATTTACAAGCTCCTGAATACCGAACAGACAGTCAAGCAAATGGTGGTGGATCGCTTATAGACTGGACCACCCCCGTAACAACATTAGGTGAACAAACGATATATGTTTTTGATAGTCGTACTGCTGATCCAGATTCTTGTGAAGATGAAATATCCTTTAAACTTACTATTGTAGAAAGACCAATTGCAAACCCTGTTCAAGAGCAATTTGTTTGTGACGATCCGTCTGAAGATGGAATGGCAATATTTAATCTTACCGACCTTTCTGATACAGTTTTAGGTCCTAGCCAACTGGTAGCTGATTTTAATGTTACCTATTATAAAGATCAGGCTGATGCAGATCTTGGCAGTACGCCACTTACACCAGAGAATGCTTTTGAGACTAATAGCACAACAGTATATGCTCGTATAGAAAGTGTTCTGAATGTAGATTGTTTTGCGACTACTCCTATATCGCTAGGAGTAGGTGAGTTACCACAATTACTTTCAGTACTTACCACACCCAGATTGATACAGTGTGATGATGACAGCGATGGGCGAAGTATTTTTAATCTTAGTGAGGTTGAAGAACTGCTGACTGCAGATTATGAAAATCAAGATTTTGAGTATACGGCACCAGATGGAAGTTTAATCACAAACGTTACAGCTTATAACAATGATGTTCCTAATGAAACAATAGGCGTTAAAATAACGACTACTGATGGTTGTGAAAAAAACACAACAATACGCGTGAGTGCTATTACGGCTGTAATTCCAACTACATTCTCTCCTACTTTTGAAAGCTGCGATACAGATCGTGATGGACTGGCTCGTTTTGATATGAGCTCAGTAACAACAGATTTACTTGTGCAGGAATATGCTGCAAACCCAGATTTAGAAGTAAACTATTACGAAACAAGAAATGACGCATTAAGCGAGGTTAATTCTATAACAGAGCAGATTGCAAATTACCAGAACAACCCAACGTATACCGATGCAAAAGGCATTCAGAAAATATGGGTGCGTGTAGATGATGGGGATGACAATAGCTGTCAAGGTATAGGCGAAGTTATAACACTAACCGTAGGGATATACCCTGAGCTCTCACAAACAACAGCTTTTGAAATAACTAACTGTTATGCTTTTGAAACCTATTCGGGTACTGATGATATCGATCTAGATCAACTTACTTCAGACATTAACCTTCTTGCACCGACCCAAGACAAGGATGATGTTAGAGTAACGTATCATATATCTCCTGCTGATGCAAATGATAATCGTGACGCACTACCCTCGCCATTTCCTGCAGTAGATGGCGATGAACTATTTGTTAGGGTTCAAGGGAATTTAGAAAGCTGTTTTATCACTAGCAGTGTTACCTTACAATTAAAAAGTAATCCTGAAGCACAAACGCCCTCTGCTATTATTACTTGCGAAGATGATCCTGGTATAAACGGTATTCCCGTATCTGGAGTAGCTACATATAATTTAGAAAATCAGACCGATGAAATTACAAATAGCGCTATAGGTGTCACTACCGCATATTACAAAAATTTACAAGATGCCACAGATGAAGTAGATGAAATCACAAATCCTGACAGCTTTGTTAATACTGATAATCTCAGTACCATTTACGCTGTTGTTACAGATGATATTACAGCGTGTAAAAGTGAAATCATATCATTTAATCTCGTAGCAGAGCCACTTCCATACGTTGACTTTTCGGCTGAAGGAGGTATTGTTTGTGTAGACGCACAAACAGGTGACATCATCTCACCTATGATGTTAGATGCTACTCCTGCAAACCTTCAAGCAGATAGAATCTACACATATGAGTGGCGCTTAAATGGAGATACACTAGCAGATACTTCATCTAACATTGAAATTACCGAGATAGGCACCTATGTGGTAACCATTATATCCAGTTTTATAGATCCAGTTACCAGTGTACAAACAGATTGTGCTTACACGGCTAGCACAGCGTACACGGCAGAAAGTGCACCTTTTTTTACCGCTACCGTAGTAGAGGGTCCATTTACTAAGGATGGGCAATATACAGTAGAAATAGACCCTACTAGCATTACTGGTTTTGGATTAGGTGATTATGAGTTTGCTATAGATGGAGGATCATACACACCTGATCTCACCTTTGAAAACGTGCGCGCTGGAGAACATATCATCTCTGGACGAGGAACTTTAAATGGCTGTAACCCTTTTACAGTAATCGTAAACGTTTTAGATTATCCTCGCTTTTTTACTCCTAATGGTGACGGGTTTCACGATCGCTGGAATGTGGTAGATACGGGTGGAGATTTCGGATCTGATACGAGGCTCTTTATTTTTGACAGATACGGTAAGTTGCTCAAACAACTTAATATTAATGGTCCTGGCTGGGATGGAACCATAAAGGGGCAACCTGTTCCCTCTTCTGAATATTGGTTCCGACTGGAGTATACTACAACCGATGATGAAGGTAACCCTAAAGCCGATGAGTTTTCTGGCCATTTTACCCTTAAAAGGTAATCTCAGAATACTGCAACAACGATCAATTTCCTAATACTAACTTACCGTTGTTCTTAACGAAAGCAGTAATCTATAAAATCGGTGCGGTGTGTATACGCTTTCGCGAAAGCGTATATACGTTTATAAACTAATTATAAAACCTTTTAAATATTTCTACGAGTCGCTGCGCTGGTATAATTTTATGTTCGTATTCCTGCATTTCCTCTAATATCTGAGTGATTGCTTCCTGACGTATCCCGTGACGCAAACCATAGTTACGTATCGCTACAATCTCTGACTCGTGTGAGTGATTATCTATATGCATAACGAGCACTAAGCGATGAAACTGAGTAATACGCTCTAGTTCTGTTTTAAACGTGCGTGTAGCAATAGGATGATCTACTAAATCTTGTACTTGCTTTTCAGAAATATGTAGACGGTCTGCTACCGCAACTATAAAGTCATACTCACGAGTATCTAAATTATGATCTGCTTTTGCCATTGCGATCATGTCTGCAATGATTTGGGTATTTTTCTCTTCGGGAGACATCTACATGTGATTTTTGGAAAAATAGTAATCTAATAGGTGAATTAAAAATATTGCATAAAAAAACCTCCCATAAATGGGAGGTTTCTTACTATTTAGGTTAAAAAACGATTAGTTACCGCCTTTTTCCATTTTTGCTTTAAGTGCAGCAAGTGCATCATTTGCATCTCCTAAAGTAGGCTTAGATTCATCTGCTTGCGCCTGTGCTTTCTTAGCCGCTTGCTTAACAATCTTAGCTTCTTCTTCTTTGTGTACCGTCATATGCGACGCTACAACACGTTTGAAGTCTTTATTAAACTCAATGATTTGAAGCTCTGCCTCTTCACCTTTACCTAGTTTAGATCCGTCTTCTTTTTCAAGGTGACGTGTAGGTATAAATGCAGTGATATCTTCGTTAAAGTCTACCGTTGCTCCTTTATCTACTATTTCAGTAATAGATGCAGTGTGCTTAGTTCCTACAGCAAACTCAGTAGCGTACTTATCCCAAGGATTGTCTTCTACTTGTTTGTGTCCTAGACTTAACTTACGTCCTTCTACGTCTAACTCAAGAACCACTACTTCTAGTGTATCTCCTACGTTACAGAACTCAGATGGATGCTTGATTTTCTTAGTCCAAGAAAGATCTGAGATATAGATAAGACCATCAATACCCTCTTCTAACTCAACAAAAACGCCAAAGTTAGTAAAGTTACGTACGATTCCTTTATGACGAGATCCCACAGGATACTTAGTCGTAATGTCTGTCCAAGGATCTTGAGAAAGTTGCTTGATACCAAGACTCATCTTACGATCTTCACGATCTAATGTTAAGATTTGAGCTTCGATAACGTCACCTACTTTTACAAAATCTTGAGCGCTACGTAAGTGCGTAGACCAAGACATTTCAGATACGTGTATTAATCCTTCTACACCTTCTTCTACTTCGATAAATGCACCGTAATCTGCGATTACAACTACTTTACCTTTTACATTATCACCTACCTTAAGGTCTGTGCTTAGTGCTTCCCAAGGATGCTTGCTTAATTGCTTAAGACCTAACTGTATTCTAGTTTTATTCTCATCAAAATCAAGAATTACCACATTAAGTTTCTGATCTAGTTCTACAATCTCACTTGGGTGGTTAATACGAGACCAAGATAGATCTGTAATGTGTACAAGACCATCTACGCCACCTAGATCTACAAAGACACCGTACGAAGTAATGTTTTTAACAACACCTTCTAATACCTGTCCTTTTTCTAGTTGACCGATGATTTCTTTCTTCTGCTCTTCGATATCTGCTTCGATAAGCGCTTTGTGAGAAACTACAACGTTCTTAAACTCGTGGTTGATTTTTACAACCTTGAATTCCATGGTTTTGTTTACATACTGATCGTAATCACGTATAGGCTTCACATCAATTTGTGATCCTGGTAAGAATGCTTCGATTCCGAAAACATCTACGATCATACCACCTTTAGTACGTGCCTTAACAAATCCGTTAACGATAGTACCCTCATCGTGTGCTTTATTAACACGATCCCAAGCCTTAATAACACGAGCCTTACGGTGTGATAAAATTAGTTGACCTGTTGCGTCTTCACGTACATCGATAAGTACCTCTACCTTGTCACCTACTTTAAGATCTGGATTGTAACGAAACTCGTTAAGAGAAATTACACCTTCAGACTTCGCATTAATGTCAATGATTGCATCACGATCAGTAAGGTTAATCACTGTTCCTTCTACAACCTCATCATCAAGAGTGTCTACAAAGTTTTCTTTTACAAGCTGCTCAAATTCTTCAAGTTTACTGTCTGCAACAGTCTCGATTCCTTCTTCGTACTTGCCCCAATTAAAATCTGCAAGAAATTGATCTGGGTTAGATTGTGCTAGTGGTGCAACAAAAGCTGGTTTAGTTGCTACTGCTTCTTCCTGTCCTGAAACCTCAGGAGTTGGAGTTGATTTTTCTTCAGCCATTTGCTAAAAGATGCCTGACACATTTTAAGATAGAGTGCCGGCTTATTTTTGTATTCTACGTTTTGTAAAAGCTTATCCAACCCCAAACACGTAAAAGATGTTTGTTTTGTTTTTTGTTTCCCGATAATCATCGGGATCCTTCTTAGAGCTTTTTAAGGGTTGCTAAAAAGGTGTGCAAAAATACATATATCTTTCAAGGTATCAAAACGTTTTAAAGCTATAAACTAGAAAAAACAATTATTCGTAAATCTCAATTCGTAAAGGCTTTAGAAAATTACAAGTTAATCTGTTTCTCTTGCATCTAATTCTCTTGCTATATTTACCTTTAAAATTCCTTAAAATTAACATTTATGACTCCTTGGCACCTTTATCTAATGGCTGGTATGTATATCATTGCTGGTCTTATGCATTTTATACGTCCTAAAGTATACGGTGCCATTATGCC
>Ga0115565_10003339_pt1 | contig 11483 bp, 7 predicted proteins | sample COGITO_mtgs_1105_FD_87199 | JGI IMG/M metagenome (GOLD analysis project Ga0115565, IMG submission 87199) | Pelagic marine microbial communities from North Sea - COGITO_mtgs_110530 | ecosystem: Environmental > Aquatic > Marine > Epipelagic | place: Germany:Helgoland, sampling site Kabeltonne... | reverse complement strand
TTTTTAAGTTCAGGTATTTTTAAAAGTGCAGATTATACTATGGAACGCTTGGTGGCTGTTGCCAAGAAATTACGTTTAGAAGAAAATTTTAATGGCTACATTCATTTAAAATCAATTCCTGGAGCGTCAGATGAATTGATGCGTGAAGCTGGTTTATATGCAGATCGATTAAGTGTAAATATAGAGATTCCAACCAAATCTGGTTTAAAATTATTGGCTCCAGATAAAAATTTCGAAGATTTTATAAAACCTATGGAAAAGGTAAAAAATGAAATTATTCAATATAAAGCCGAAAAAAAAATAATAAAAAGTACACCAAAATATGCGCCTGCAGGTCAAAGCACACAAATGATTGTTGGTGCAAGTGGCGAAAATGATTTTCAGATTTTAAAAACTGCAGAACATTATTATAAAAATTTCAATTTAAAACGCGTTTATTATTCTGGATATGTACCAATTTCTTATGATAATCGTTTGCCAAATATTGGCAGTGAAGTACCAATGTTACGTGAAAACAGGTTGTATCAATCAGATTGGTTAACACGTTTTTATGGGTTTCAAACCAATGAAATCGTCAACATAAATCATCAAAATTTAGAGTTGGATATTGATCCAAAATTAAGTTGGGCTTTAAGAAATATGCACGAATTTCCTGTGGATGTAAATAAAGCTGACAAAAGAATGTTAGCGCGAATTCCAGGTGTTGGTATGAAATCTGTGGCTAAAATTTTAATGGCGAGAAAATACAGACGTTTAAATTGGGATCATTTAAAAAAAATAGGAATCGCATTTAACAGAGCACAATATTTTTTAGTTTGCGATAGCCATCAATTTGAAAAAAGAGATTTAACTGCGGATAAAATAAAAGCATTTATTTTAAAAAATTCCACAAGTAAATATGATAAAATTTTAAGTCCTCAATTAAATTTATTTGAGTGATGCAAAACAAAACCTTAATTTACGATGGCACTTTTGAAGGTTTTTTAAGCTGTGTTTTTTATGTTTTTGAATACAAACTTACACAAGTAACCATTCAAAATGAATATGTTTTGCAAAACGCTTTGTTTTCTGAAAATGAAAATATACTTACTGATAAATCGAAATCAGACCGAGTTTGGAAAGGTTTAAAACAAAGAGCATCCACAATATCATCGACCAAAATATATTATGCTTTTTTAAGTGAGCAACCCAATGTTGAAAACATTTTGTTAGATTATATTCAGTATATTTTTAAGCATAAACAAAAAGTCGATTCGGATTTTACGCATCCAAGTGTATTAAAAACATCTCAAATAGCAAAAAATGTTAGTAGAGAAAAACACAGAATGGAAGCTTTTGTGCGTTTCAGATTGACAAAAGATAAAATTTATTTTGCAAATATTGAACCCGATTTTAATGTATTGCCTTTAATTTCAAAGCATTTTAAAAGCAGATATGCAGATCAAAAATGGGTGATTTATGACATCAAAAGAAATTACGGTTTGTATTATGATTTACAAACGTTAGATTTTATCAATATGGATTTTCCAGAAAATTTTGACTTTTCAAAAACTTCAAAAGATTTTTTTGCTGAGGAAGAATTCGATTTTCAAAAAATGTGGAAAGATTATTTTGATAGCACAAACATAAAAGAACGAAAAAATATGAAACTACATATTAGGCATGTTCCAAAACGTTATTGGAAATATTTAAGCGAAAAACAGCCTAATTTATAAATAAATACACAACTTATGGAAAAAGCAACAAGTATAAACCCAGCAACTGAAGAAGAAATTGCAAGTTATGAGAGAATAACTCCAAAAAATGCCATAGAAAAAGTAGCGAAAGCGAACCAAACTTATCAATCTTGGAAAAAGACAAGTTTTACAGAACGTATTAAATTGATGCACAAACTTGCAGATATTTTTGCAGAAAACAAAGAAGAATACGCTGAATTAGCAACTCAAGAAATGGGTAAAACTTTGAAGCAATCAATTAGCGAAATTGAAAAATGCGCTAAAATTTGTAGATATTATGCAGATAATATTGAGGAATTATTAGCTAATGAAACCATAAAAACAGAAGCCAAAAAAAGTTATATAACCTACCAATCTTTAGGAGTTATTTTAGCAGTAATGCCTTGGAACTTTCCTTTTTATCAAGTAATTCGTTTTGCTGCACCAGCTGTTATGACTGGAAATACAGGCGTTCTAAAACACGCAAGCAATGTGCAAGGTTGTGCTTTTGCTTTAGAAGATGCTTTTAAAAAAGCTGGTTTTCCTGAAGGAGTTTTTACGAATTTAAATATAAATTCAGATGCTATAAAAGCAATTATTGAAGATAAAAATATTATTGGAGTTACACTTACTGGAAGTGAACCTGCAGGACGTTCTGTTGCAAAAATTGCCGGTAAAAATTTAAAGAAAACTGTTTTAGAATTAGGAGGAAGTGATGCTTATATTATTTTAGAAGATGTTGATTTAGAAAAAGCAACAGATTTGGCTACTTATGGAAGATTACAAAATAATGGACAAACCTGTATTGCAGCAAAACGTTTTATTGTTCTAGAAGAAATTTATGATGATTTTCTAAAAATGTTCACTCAAAAAATGAAAGCGGCAAAAATGGGTGAACCCACAAATGAAGACACTTATTATGGACCCATGGCTAGAATTGATTTACGAAATGAAATTCATGAGCAAGTGGAAAAAACCATAAAACAAGGAGGAAAATTAATTTTAGGCGGAAAAATTCCAAATCAAAAAGGGGCTTATTATCCTGCAACAATTTTAGCCGATTTAAAACCTGGCATGACAGCTTTTGATGAAGAACTTTTTGGACCTGTTGCTTCTGTAATAAAAGCAAAAGATGAAAATGAAGCCATTGAATTAGCAAACAATTCAACTTTTGGTTTAGGCTCTGGAGTTCTTACTGGAAATTCAGAAAGAGGAGAAAAAGTTGCTTTACAATTAGAAGCTGGAAATAGTTTTGTAAACAAATTAGTTGCATCTGACCCTAGACTGCCTTTTGGTGGTATTAAAAATAGTGGTTATGGAAGAGAATTATCAGATTTTGGTATTAAAGAATTTGTAAACACAAAAACTATCTGGGTAGATTAGGAATTAAATTATAGGAAAAAATACTGAAACTTACAGTAATTGTCACTTCGAATTTTAGGAGAAGTCTCACAAGAAGCTACCATAAAGTTTTACATATTTATGTGATTTCTCCTAAAGTCGAAAAGACAAAACTAGATGGAATAGTGTCCAGAGAAAAAGAAAATCATAGTTCCTGTTTTCTTGTTTCTTGTTTCTTGTTTCTTGTTTCTAAAACATCCATTTTAAGTAGCTACTTTCCCTAAATTCTCAACCAATTGATCTCTATTTTCCACCAAAACCATAATTTCTTCTGGAGATAAATAATATCTTTTCATTCTATTTTTATACACATCAGGAATGTCTGCGTGATTTAAAATAAAATTTTTTGTCTTTAAAATATAGTCTTCCATTTTATGTTTTACAGCAAAACCATCAGCAGCTCGTTCAGCTTCTACAATATGAGTTTCCGAAAATAAATACTTTAATCCAAACCAAATAAGGTTTAATTTACTTCGATCTTGATAATCCATAATATGTCCTAATTCATGCCCAATCCAACCAATAAAAATATCATCAGGAATATCTAACGTAGAAAACTCTTTATCAGAAATTTTAAATTTTTTACTAATTAAAATTAAAAACTTTCTATCTTTTTTCGATTTAAAAAAACTATCAAAAGTAGGTCTTGCCTGCATTGTAGATTTTTTAATATTTTTCTTTATTTTAAATTCAATATGAATATTTTTTAGTTGAGGAAAATATGCCAAAGCAACTTCCACTCTTTTTTTAATATTATTTGGTATTATATGTTTATCAGACATTCGTTTTATCTTTATTTTTAACAATTATTAACAGAGAAATATAACTCAAACAGTCAAACTTTTTGTGCTTTTATCCTTAAATTTGTAACTCTTTTAAAAAGCACAAATTTCGGATGAAAAATTTTTTTAGTTTCCTCTATTCTACACGTTTAATGGCAGTTTTATTTATCCTTTTTGCGGTTGCAATGGGTGTTGCTACTTTTATAGAAAACGACTTTGGTACACAAACCTCTAAAGCACTAGTTTACAATGCTTGGTGGTTTGAAGTTATTATGATTTTTTTTGTGATTAATTTCTTTGGAAATATTTTCAGATATAAATTATACAAAAAAGAAAAATGGGCAACTTTTATGTTTCATGCAGCATTTATATTAATTTTAGTTGGTGCAGCAGTTACTAGATACATTGGTTATGAAGGCATTATGCTAATTAATGAAGGTGAAACTACCAGTCAATTTTTATCTGAAACAACCTATATAAATGTTATTGTTGATAATAATAAGGAGCAGAAAAAATTGCACGAACCTATTTTATTATCAGCTTGGGGTTCTAATAGTTGGTCTTTTTCTGATAATTTTAGAGAGCAAGATTATGAGATTGATTTAGTTGATTATATTCCTTGGGCTGAAAAAACATTTGTTGAAGATGAAAATGGTGTTGAACATCTATTTTTAGTGGAATCATCAGAAGGAAGCAGACATGAACATTATGTAAAATCTGGAACTGTACAAAATATCCACAATATTTTAGTGGGTTATAATGCCACAGATAACAATGCGTCTATCAATATATTTAAAAGAAACGATTCTTTAAAAATAGTAACCAAATCTGATGGAGCTTATCAAGTAATGGCAACTATGGATAAAGGAACTGTTCAAAAAGATAGTGTGCAAGACTTTAAACTAAGATCGTTGTATAATATTACAGGATTACCTTTTGTGGTGCCTCAATATCCTTCAAAAGGAATTATGAAAAAAGTTTCTGGGCCAAAAGATGACCAAAAATTAGATGTTGTAGTTTTGGATGTAACTGCTAATAACGAAACAAAAAGAGTAGAATTAACAGGTGGTAAATTTAACAATGATAATTTTAAAGAATTTACCTTAAACTCTTTAAATTTTAGAATGTGGTATGGAGCAAAAATCTTAGAAACTCCTTTTCAAGTAAAATTAAACGACTTTCAGTTAGAGAAATATCCAGGTTCAGAAAGTGCAGCCTCGTATGCAAGCGAAGTTACTGTAATTGATGGCGAAGAAATATTTGATTATAGAATTTTTATGAATCATATTCTAGACCATAAAGGCTATAAATTGTTTCAAGCGAGTTACGATTTATCTGGAGAGAAAGAACAAACTCACTTGTCTGTAAATCACGATTGGTGGGGAACTTTTATCACCTATTTAGGCTATTCGTTTTTATATACAGGAATGATCTGTATCTTCTTTGCAAAACATACACGCTTTGATAGTTTAAAGAAATCATTAAAGAAAATTAGAACTAAGAAAGTAACAGCAGCAGTTCTTTTAGCTATTTCCATTTCTTCTTTTAATTTTGCACAAGAAGCAGATCACGATCACAGTGATCCAAATCACACCCATCAAACTCCTCAAAAAACAGCAGTAGAAGAACATGATCATAGTGATCCAAATCACACACATGAAACTCCTACAAGAGCAGCACAAACGCAACCAAAAAGTCATTTAAATAGATTAATAACAGACCAACAAATAGATTCTATTTTAAAAGCAAACTTGGTTTCTTTAGAACATGCAGAAAGTTTTAACAAACTAATTATACAAGATGCAGGTGGTAGAATGAAACCTGCACATACTTTTGCGTCTGAATTAGTTCGTAAAGTTAGCCAATCAGAAAAGTTAAATGGCATGGAACCAAGTCAAGTTTTGTTATCAATTATAGAAAACGCTAGACTTTGGTATGAAGTACCCGCTATTTATTTAGAAAAAGGAAATACACAAATTAGAGAACAATTAGGGATATCTGATACCATAAAATATGCAAGATTGTCCGACTTTTTTTCAGATAGAGGTGAATATAAAATCAAAGCACAAATTGATGAAGCCCAAAAGAAAAAAGTTCAGAACAAATTTGAAAAAGATTTAATTAAAATTGACAGACGTTTAGGCTTACTTTACAATGCTATTGGTGGTGGAATTTTAAAAATTTATCCGATTCCTGGTGATGAAAATAACAAATGGGTTTCACAACCTGAAACCTCTACAACAAAAGGTTTTAAACCTGCTGACACTATATTTGTTCAAAAATCTTTACCTCTTTATGTGCAACTATTGCAAACTGCTAAAAAAACTGGAGATTATTCAAAAGCAGATCAAGTTTTAGAAGGTATAAAAAAATATCAAAAGAAATATGGTGCAGCTATTTATCCTTCTGATGATCAAATTGAGTTAGAAATCGCTTACAATAAATTTAATGTTTTTACTAAATTGGTTCGTTATTATGGCTTTGCGAGTTTATTACTAATATTTTTTGTAGTTGCACAAATATTCAGTACCAAAAAATGGATTAATTATGTTGTAAAAGGTTTAATTGGAGTTGTTATTGCCTTGTTCATTTTACATACGTTAGGTTTAATTAGTAGATGGTATATTAGTGGAAATGCTCCTTGGAGTAATGCGTACGAATCTATAATATTTGTTGCTTGGTCTACAATGTTGTTTGGATTTTTCTTAGGAAGAAGATCTGCACTAACCATAACTGCAACAACTTTTATAACCGCTGTTACATTGTTCTTTGCCAGCCAAAACTGGTTAGATCCAGAAATTGCAAATCTTCAACCTGTTTTAAATTCTTGGTGGTTATTAGTGCATGTTTCTATTATTGTTGCGAGTTATGGTCCTTTAACTTTAGGAATGATTTTAGGTGTTTTCGCTTTGTTTTTAATAGTTTTTACAACTAAAAATAATAAAAAGAAAATGGATATTCATATCAAAGAAATAACCATTATTAATGAAATGGCTGTAACTGTTGGTTTGGTAATGTTAACCATTGGTAATTTTTTAGGTGGAATGTGGGCCAACGAAAGTTGGGGACGTTATTGGGGTTGGGATCCAAAAGAAACTTGGGCATTAATTTCTATTATGATTTACGCTTTTGTTTTACACATGCGTTTAATACCAGGTTTAAGAGGTAGATATACTTTTAACCTTTGGACAATTATTGCTTATTTTTCTATTATGATGACCTATTTTGGCGTTAATTTCTATTTAGCAGGCTTACATTCGTACGCAAGTGGAGATAGAGTAATTACACCAAGTACTGTTTATTATTGTGTAGGTTTTGTAGCTGTTTTAGGAACTTTCGCTTGGATTCAATATAAAAAACATTATAAAAAATAAGTTCTAAATATAAAATTTCGGGAAAAGAAATTTCACTCGAACTAACAGCATCTTTTAATAAGAAAATGTATTTTTGCTTTTCAAATTTTTTAATTATAAAAACAAACCATGTTTCATAAAAACATAAAATTAATATTAGCAGGTTTAATTACAGTTTGGTCTGTATATCAATTTAGCCAAGGAAATATAATGAACGGTATTTCTATCTTACTATTAGCTGGGATTTTCATTCTGTTTTATTTCAAAAACGAATTTATATTACTTGCTTTTTTACAATTACGTAAACAAAATTTTGATGGTGCTAAAAAATGGTTAGGCTATATTAAAAATCCTGAAAAAGCTTTAATTGTAAAGCAACAAGGATATTATAATTATTTACATGGCATTATGTTAAGCCAAACAAATATTACACAAGCCGAAAAATTTTTAAGAAAAGCTGTACGTTTAGGCTTGTCTATGGATCATGATTTGGCAATGGCTAAATTACAACTAGCAGGAATTGCAATGACCAAGAGACGCAAACGTGAAGCTACTAATTTAATGGCAGAAGCAAAAAAGTTAGACAAAAACGGTATGCTAAAAGAACAAATACAAATGATGAAACAGCAGATGAAAAAAATCTAATGTTTTGTTATTTTATCATATAAAAAATCCGCTTAAAGCGGATTTTTTTATGTTTGAATGTTTTCGAAATTTAAAAAACTACTTTAATCAAATTATTTTAATCTGGTTAAAGATAAATCTTTGTTGTATTGCACAATAAATAAACCTCTGTTTTCAGAAGTAAACTGGCTATTTCTATAATCGAACTTTGTTTCTACTCTGGCTGACATACCTTCATTTAAAGTTGATTTTAAATCGTTACCAGATGCTAGTCTTATTAAAATATCATACGTTATATCAAAGCCTTTTGTTGCGTAAAAAGAAGGCAATGCATTATTTTTGTCAAGATATTGTTTTCTAAAAACTCTTGAAGCTAATGAATTTTCATCAACAAAATCATCACTTACATACGTGAAACCAACTTTAGCTAACTTCCTATTATCAATACTGTTATATACATCTCCCTTATCAAAAGTGAATAACTTTACAGTAGTTTCTTCTGGCAAACTAATTAAACTATTTATTACGTCAGAAACTATAACCATATCATCAGTAGCCATTATAACCCAATTTTTAATGTTAGGCTTCAAAACATTTAAAAATTTACTTTTTGCAATGTATCCATCAGTTGGTGTTAGCGTAGAAATTGTTTTTACAATTGAGTCGGTTTGATGCAAAGAATACCTCATATTTTTAATAGCTTGTATAGACTCAGATTTACCATCACTTACCAAAATTATATTTCCACCAGTAAAATTGTCTTTAATATAACTTTCTAATTCCTCTCTAAAAACGTTTTTATCTGGCGATGTTTTAATGATATTAGAAGAATTAAAATCTGATTGATTCTTAGAATACACAGGAAAAATAACTGGGATATTTACATTTGATGCCACAGTTTGCACCTCTTCAGAATATAAAGGACCAATAATTACATCATTGCTGTTTAAGTTGTTATTAGAAATAATTCTATTAATTTCATTGGTTCTTCTATCTCCTGTATCAAAAACATTAAAATCTATTTTAATACCCTTATTTCTTAAAGAATCAACTGCAATTTCTGCCCCTAAATAAAAATCAGTAGCAATATTTACCAATGTAGAATTACTGGCAAAGATTTCTTTTAAACGAATTGTGTCATTCGTAAATTTAGCAGCTCTAAAAGGTAATAATAAAGCAACTTTTAAATCTTTATTTACGTTGATATAATCATTATAAAAAATTTCATCTGTAAGTACTTCTATAGGAATTTCTTTTATTTTCAAAATCATTCCTAATTTTAAACCTTCTTTTAATTCTGGGTTTAGGAGTAATAATTCTCCTCTTGTAACATCAAAAATTTTACCTAAATTATAAAAAGTGTCTCCTTTTTTAACTTCGTAAATTACGTATTTACTTCTTAATTCGGAAGTTAAATCAAGCTCTGTGTTCAACCCATCTAAACCGTTTATAGAATCTAAGGATACTTGATTAATTTTTTTATTTTCCCTTAGTTTTTCATTAAGAATATCCCACTTTTTCTGAGGAACTACAATGTAAGAGTTGGCTTTTGGTATAGAATCCATTCCAGGATTTAAACGAATTAAATCTCTGGTAGACATGTCTAACTTTTGGGCAATTTTACTAGCAGTTTCTCCCTTTTTAACTTTGTACTGAATATATCTGTTTTGTTGTCCACAAGAAACTGTGAACGATAAAATACACAGAAAAACAAAAAATTTTAAATGCTTCATATATTCTATTCCCATTCTATAGTTGCAGGTGGTTTAGAGCTAATATCATACACAACTCTGTTTACACCTTTTACTTGATTTATAATTTTGTTTGATGTTTTCTGCAAAAATTTATACGGTAAATCTACCCAATCTGCAGTCATTCCATCTGTACTTTCTACAGCTCTTAAAGCTACCACTTTTTCGTAGGTTCTTTCATCACCCATAACTCCAACAGAATTTACGGGTAATAACATTGCTCCTGCTTGCCAAACTTTATCATACAAGCCATCTTCTTTTAAACCGTTAATAAAAATGGCATCTACTTCTTGTAGAATTCTTACTTTTTCTGGAGTTATATCTCCTAAAATCCTGATTGCCAAACCTGGTCCAGGAAAAGGATGACGACCTAAAAGTTCTTTATCAATTCCTAAAGATGCTCCTACTCTTCTTACTTCGTCTTTAAAAATCATTCTTAAAGGTTCCACAATTTTTAGTTTCATAAAATCTGGCAAACCACCAACATTATGATGACTTTTAATAGTTGCTGAAGGCCCACCATTTACAGAAACAGATTCAATTACATCTGGATAAATTGTACCTTGAGCCAACCATTTTACGTCTTTTATTTGATGCGCTTCATCATCAAAAACCTCAATAAAAGCATTTCCAATGGCTTTTCTTTTCAACTCTGGATCGCTTACATCTTTTAAAGCTGATAAAAAACGCTCTGAAGCATCTACACCTTTAACGTTTAAACCCATTCCTTGGTATTGATTCAATACACTTTCGAACTCATTTTTACGCAACAGACCATTATTTACAAAAATACAATACAGGTTTTTACCAATGGCTTTGTGTAATAAAACTGCTGCAACAGAAGAATCTACACCTCCTGAAAGTCCTAAAACAACTTTATCATTCCCTACTTTTTCTTGAATTGCTGCAACTGTGCTATCAACAAAAGAATCTGGAGTCCAATTTTGTTCCACTTTTGCAATATCTACCAAAAAGTTTGCCAACAATTGTTTTCCATCTTTAGAGTGATACACTTCTGGGTGAAATTGAATTCCATAAGTATCTTCTCCTTCAATTTTATAGGCAGCATTTTCAACATCTGAGGTGCTTGCTAATAAAACAGCATTGGTTGGTAATTCTTTAATAGTATCTGAATGGCTCATCCAAACCTGGCTGCCTTCTACAATATTTCTAAAGAAATTTTCCTTGGTTTTTATATATGATAAATTTGCTCTACCATATTCTCTTGTGTTAGATTCTGCTACTTTTCCACCAGAAAAATGTGCTAAGTATTGTGCTCCATAACAAACTGCCAATAATGGTTTTTTGCCTTTAATTGAAGATAAATCTGGATGTAAAACTTGTTCTCCTCTAACAGAATTTGGACTTCCTGATAAAATAACAGCTTTAAAATTCTCTAAATTCTTTGGAATTTTATTGTAAGGATGAATTTCACAATAAATATTAAGTTCTCTTACTCTTCTTGCAATTAATTGCGTGTACTGAGAACCAAAATCTAAAATAAGTACGTTTTGTTGTTGCATGCGCAAAAATAGTATTTCAAATTAAGTTTTTAATATAGAAAATTATATTTTTTTGATAAATTAGAATTCGTTGAAAATATTGAGAATTAGTGCGAAAAACTTGGGATCAACACCAAAAGTTGTGGAGTAAATAAAAAATAAAGAACTTTGTAAAAAAAGTTTTTATGTCTTCAGACACTTTATTATCGATTGCAAAATTTTTATTACCAGTAGTATTAGTTAGTTATTTTGATTTAACCAAACACGAGGTTAAGGAGGAAGAGATTCATTTTTATTTCACAGAATTAAATGAAGTTCCTGAAGAATTTAAAGATATAAAATTACATTCAAAAGG
>Ga0115565_10003331_pt1 | contig 11500 bp, 9 predicted proteins | sample COGITO_mtgs_1105_FD_87199 | JGI IMG/M metagenome (GOLD analysis project Ga0115565, IMG submission 87199) | Pelagic marine microbial communities from North Sea - COGITO_mtgs_110530 | ecosystem: Environmental > Aquatic > Marine > Epipelagic | place: Germany:Helgoland, sampling site Kabeltonne... | reverse complement strand
TTTATATCCTAAATTTATAGCACCCACGCCGTTGTTGATAGTGCCATCAAGCACCAATTTATTAAAATTATAGTCACCTACTTCTAAAGTAGAAACGGTAGTTTGCAGCGTGGCATCCAAGGTTTCTAGACTAGACCCCTGCCCTTTTGCATTTAGTTTTAATGATAGTGTTCCTAGCTGTTCATTCTGCAATAAACTACCAAGCTGCAATGCTTCTATGGTAGCCCTAGTATCAAACTTTATTTGATCATTTAATAAGGCTACACGCCCATCTACATTTAAACGCCCTTCTGGAATTTTTGCATTTGCATTGAACTTTATAGTATCTAAACTTCCGCTTGTGGTTGCGTCAAGTGTAAGCATTTTTGGCAGTGCTACACTTAAATCTTCCTCTTGTAGCCAAATAAGCATGTCTTGCCTTACCGATTTTGCTTGAATAGTGTCTAAATTAAATTTTAAAAGTGCGACATCAAGTACATTTTTAATACTTCCCTTAGCTTTTAAACTGGTCCCAGTTGCCCAATTGATAGCAAAGTTGTTGATAGCCAATTCTTCTAAACTACCCTTAAGATCTATTGCTCCCTTAATTTTGTGCGCTGCTATTTTTTGTATCGCCTCGTTTTCTTTTAATTTAGGCATAAAGGGGAAAATATCTTCAACACCTATAGAAATTGTAGGGAAATTAAGCGCCATTTTTGTTTTCGCAGGTGAAAAAAACAACGAAGATATGGAGGTAAACGAACTATTAAAAGCACCCGCCACTGCACTATTGCTTGTTGCTACATACAAATTATTAACATTTAAAGTAGTGTCATCTAAGGTGGTATTGAATCTGAAATCATTCAAAATAATACCGCTTTGTTCAGCAAACGAGGCACTGTTAAGAACAATACTCGCCTCTTTAGGTGTATATTTTGCTATACTTAAGGCGACATCTACACTACTAACAACGATATTGTTTGGATTGAATACGCCTTTTTCGCTATTAAAATCACCTATTTTTAAGGCTACCTGATTATTTTTTAATGTGACATTCTTCACATCTACATCATAATCTGGCCATATAAAATCTAATTTTTCAAGATCTTTAGACCCTTTAATATTGAGTGAAGCAGAATTTTTTATAACTTCTGTAGCTGGGAATTGTAATGAAAATCTAGAATCCTCTAGGGATAGCGCTTTAATTTTAAAAATATTACTTTCTAAATTAGCAATGGGTAGGTTGAGCTGTAAAGTACCTAGATACATTTTTGTACTTAAACTATCTGGCACCGCACTATAATCGATGGCAACATTATTTACCTGAAGGTTGTCTAATTTTAATAGCGGGAGAGCTGTTGTGGTGGTATCTGTAACTACAATCTCTTTACTTTGAATATAAGATATTTTTGAATTTGACAACTGTACATCATCAAAAGAGAAAATCATTTCTTGCAAATCGGTTTTCTCTGCGGAAACTTTCATCGCACCTAAATCTACGCTAGCTACCATTCCTAAAAAATTATCAGTATACCGAATTTTGAAGTTCGAGAATTGTAAGATACCCAGTTGAATATTTAGAGGATCGGAGGCAGATTCCTCCACTGGTGTCTCAGATACGAAAGCATCTATTAAGAACTGATAGTTAAAATTTTCAGAATCAGAAGGTCTTGAAATATTGGTTACTAATCCTTCCCATTCTACACTATTTATAGCCAGTGTATTATCAAAAATAAGTGGCGAAATTTGAATATCTGCAATGAGTGATTTTGAAAATAGTAAGGTATCATTTTTTTTATCACCAAGATAAACACCGTCTGCTTGTATATTTCCAGAGAAAGTAACGAATAAATTAGCTATTTCAACAGATGTATTTGTTTTCTGTGCAATAAAGGAAGTAGCTTTCGTTATAAGTAAGCGTTGTCCACTAGAGGATCTTATAAAAAGGACGATACCTAAGAATAACACTAAAATTAGTGCTAAACCGTAGAGAATAATTTTAGATAAATTCTTTGCTATTTTTTTTAAAGACATCTAACGGATACAGATCAAAATAATAGTTATTGAGATATGGCTTTTAGGCTACAATAAGGAAATTTAGATCTAAAATACTATTTAATATAGTTTTGATATAGCAGGATTACAACAATTCTTATTCTTAATACTAACTATCTATGAAAAAAACCTACCAACAAATAAAAAGCAGTAAGAGAAGATTCTACAATTTAGGTATTCTAGTTGTTTTATTTTTGATTGTACTTTCTGGTTTTATGATTCATACAGGCATTCTTTAGCATCCATAATTAATTTATTCGAGTTTTTTTCGTCATGGTGTATAGTATAATTTGCTTGCTTTAAAGTGAATAGTAGCCACTAGAAATCTACACATAGCTGTGTTAAAACTGAGAGGTGTTTTTAAATAACTCGTCAATCATATTTCGTTATTTTAAAAATGCGCCTCTAAGTATTTGTACACTTTACTTCGCTTAAATCTAAACGGTGTAAGATAGTTCCTAATTGAACAGATTTTTTGAATAAACTGAGTTTTACCCCATAGTTCTTATCAGTATCAAACCTAAATTTTTATTCAAAAAAAAGTCTATTGCCCCATGGGCAATAGACTTTTTTGAAATAGTAAAATCTAAGATCTAAATTTTACTCTCCAATTTGCGCAATTTACTTTTATGCTTTAAAATTTTAGACTGCTCCTTTTCAATTTTACCATTAATTTTTTCAATATCATTAGGAGACAGTTTTCCTTTCATTTTATCCTCTGCCATATCCTTAGACATTTCTTTAATCTTGTCTTCTGCTTTCCTGATATCTTTCTTTTGATCTGCAATATCCTCTTTTATATCTTTTAATTTATCCGCTTTCTTCTCAGCTCTCTTACGTGCCTTGTCTGCTTTATCCTCTGCTTTATCCGCTTCTTTTTGAGCATCATCTGCTTCCTTTTCTAAACGCTCTGCTTCTTTAGCTTCCTCCTCTGCCAAATCTATACGTTTTTGTAAAAACGACTGCTCTTCCTCGCTAACTATAACAGTTCCTAAGGAGTCAATAGGTGCGGTAGTCACTACTTGAGCAAAACCAAATTGTGCTATTAAAAATACTGCTGATAGTGTTATCAAAATTCTCATTCTCGTTTGTATTAATTGTTTGTATTAATTGTTTGTATTAATTGTTTGTATTAATTGTTTGTACAAAGATAAGGATTGCTTTTTCTCCTATTGATCCATTTAACACTAGTTTTAATACATTTCATACAACCATATTTCTGTATTTTTGTTTCAAATATTCCGTTATGATACCAAACGATACTATAATTGCCTTAGCTACGGCACAAGGTATGGGCGCCATTGCAATTATTCGCTTATCTGGTATAAATGCCATTACTATTGCCTCAAAACAATTTGAATCTGCGTCTGGAAGACAGCTTTCTAAGCAGAAAAGCCATACCCTTCATTTAGGACACATTAAGGAATCTGGCAATTATATAGATCAGGTATTAGTATCTATTTTTAAAAACCCACATTCTTACACTGGAGAAGATGTTATAGAAATTTCTTGTCACGGCTCTTTATTTATACAACAAAAAATACTCCAGTTATTTTTAAAAAATGGTTGTCGCATGGCTTCTGCTGGTGAGTTTACACTTAGAGCATTTTTAAACGGAAAAATGGATCTTAGTCAAGCAGAGGCCGTAGCAGATTTAATTACAAGCGATAGCGCAGGAGCCCACCAAATTGCCCTGCAGCAAATGCGCGGCGGTTTTAGCACCAAGATTAATGACTTACGGCAGCAGCTCTTAGATTTTGCGTCTTTAATTGAGTTAGAGCTAGACTTTGCTGAAGAGGATGTTGAATTTGCAGACAGAGCGCAATTTAACACCCTGCTATTAGAAATTACTACCACGTTAAAGAATCTTATTGACTCTTTTGCTTTGGGTAATGTAATAAAAAATGGGATTCCTGTAGCTATTGTAGGTGAACCCAACGTTGGCAAATCTTCCCTACTAAATGCATTATTAAATGAAGACAGAGCCATTGTAAGTACAATTGCTGGTACTACTAGAGATACTATTGAAGACCAATTGAGTATTGCTGGTATAAATTTTAGATTTATAGACACCGCAGGTTTACGAGAAACAGAAGACCACGTAGAGCGTATTGGAATTTCTAAGGCATGGGAAAAAATATCGCAAGCTTCCTTGGTTTTATACTTATTTGATGCTACTAAAAACAAAGAAAAAGAAATACAGGATTTAAAAGCTAAATACCCAGATAAGAATATATTGTGTATTGCTAATAAAATAGATGAGGCTACTAAAGAAAGACTTTTTCAATTAAAACAGCAACACATGCCACCAGTGCTTTTGTCTGCCAAAACAGGTGTTGGAATAGAGGATTTGAAGCAACATTTACTAAAACTCTCTAATACAGGACATTTAGGAACTAATGATGTAATTATTACAAATAATAGGCATTATGATGCACTGCTAAAAGCCTTAGATGCCATACAGCGAGTAATTGCTGGCATGGCGGATGAATTACCTACAGATCTTATGGCTATAGATATTAGAGATGCCTTGTATCACCTAGGTGAAATAACTGGGAGTGTTTCTACAGAAGATTTGTTAGCTAACATATTTGCTAATTTTTGTATCGGGAAATAGTTGCTAATATTATTTGATTTCAATTGGGTTTAATTGCCTGTAAATCAAATGACTGTTAATAACTCTCGAAGTTTTACTTTCTCTTGGTTATCCGATTTTCATACTTTTATTACATCTAATTTACACCTCGAAATTAATTTTTACACCTGAGGTGTAAAAATTACACCTGTTATGAAAATCCATCTAAGAAAGAAGAAATTAAAAAGTGGAAAAACGAGCCTCTATATCGAATACTATAAAGGTCATAAAACTACTACCGAGGGAAAGATAAAGCATATCCGAGAATTTGAGTACTTAGAGCTTTATCTTATTACTATTCCTAATACAGCTTCTGAAAGAAAGAAAAACAAAGAACAGCTTGAGTTGGCACAACAAATATTAGCTATCCGTAAAGCCGAAGTCTATCAGGGTAAATATAAAATTCAGAATAATTCAAGAGGAAGGACAAGTTTTATAGAGTTCTACAATCTTAAAAAGGAAGAACGTTATCAAACAAAGGGTAACTACGATAATTGGGATGCAGCACAGAAACACATCGAAAGATATTGCCCTTACACCACTACCTTTAATGACATTAATATTGATTTTATAAAAGGGTTTAAAAAACACCTTGATACTGTTGCCGTAACTAAGAGCGAGAAAAACTTATCTCAAAATACGAAGCATACCTATTTCAATAAATTTAAGGCTTGTATGCGAGCTGCATTTGAAGAAGGCTATTTGAAAGAAAATATTATTGTTAAAGTTAAAGGGTTTGCAATGGGTGAATCCAAAAGAGAATATCTAACTTCAGATGAATTAAAAAGCCTTGCAAAAACACCTTGCAAGATTAAAGTTTTCAAACAAGCCTTTCTATTTTCTGCATTAACAGGCATAAGATGGTCGGATATTCATAAGCTAACGTGGTCTGAAGTTAGGGACGAAGGAATTGACAATTCTGGTAATGAAATTTTCCGTATAGTCTTTAAACAGAAAAAGACCGAGGGTATGGAATATCTATATATCTCTAAACAAGCCAGAGAATTGTTAGGCGAACGTTCTGACCCAAAAGATAGGGTTTTCACTAACTTGCGTTATAGTGCGCATATGAATCTTCAACTACTGCGATGGTGTATGTTTGCTGGTATAACCAAGCATATTACTTTTCATTCTGCTCGCCACACTAACGCAGTATTATTACTCGAAAATGGGGCGGACATCTATACAGTCTCAAAACGCTTAGGGCATAAGGAAATAAGGACTACTGAAATCTATGCCAAAATAATTGACAAAAAAATGAAAGAAGCGGCAAATTTAGTCCCGACGTTGGAATTAAACATTTTAGAAACTGCTTAATTGTTAATAACTCAGAATCTTGGGTTTCCAGCTCAAATATATATAATGTCAAGTTGAACTATTTATGATTCAATTTTATAATGGCAATAAAATTTAAACTCATTTAATCGTAAATGAAGTTAAGTATCTGTACTTGTGATTATTGTGAATAAGTAACAATACTTTCAATCTTATTTTAGACTCGTTATTTATACCTTTAATTCAAGAATTATACTGAGAAAAATATATACTCTATAGAGTTTTGCACAGCGAAAAAATTAGGATGGAAAGTATCACAATTCAAGAAAAACTCGATAGAATCGAGAGCTTACTATTAGGTACAAAACAGGTACTTACTTTGGAAGAGGCTTGTAATTACACGGGTATTTCTCGAAGTTATTTGTACAAGTTAACCTCGGCTGGAATCGTTCCTCACAGCAAACCAAATGGTAAATTGATATTTTTTGATATCAATCGTCTAAATGAATGGCTGCTTCAAAATAATCGTAAATCGAAGGCTGAAATCAAAGACGAGGCTTTGGATTACGTATTAAAAAAAGGATAGGTCCTTCCAGAAAAACAGCTATCGATTAAGTCCATAAATTACTTCCATATAAACGAATTTCATCCATAAAGATGCTGATGATGCATTGGATAGCGTGGTCAATTTTTAGATAAAAGTTGACCCGCTGTGAACATCTTCCTTAATAATTTTAACATTTTAGATTTTCATTCTTATACCTTTACGACCTAATATTTTAGGTGTATGGTTTTAAAGGTCGAATGGATAGATTTCCAAAATAAAATCGAAGAATACGAGGTTGAAGGTGAAGCTTTGATTGATAAATATAAATCTTCAAGAACTGAAGAAGATTTAGAAAGCCTAAAGGAAGAAAAGCAACATTGGGAAAGCGAAGTAATTGACTACGTAAAAACTTCCTTTGAACCTGAACACACAAACTTTAGATATGAATTCAAAGCCCAGCGAGGTTATAATACTGGTTTCAAATTAGGTGTTGACCAAAGGATTAAAAACATAATTCAAGCCCTTAAGGATGAAATTAATGGTCTTGACTATTATCTAAAAATGCTATTCATTTCTGATGCTATTGTCCGACCAGATGAAATTAATTTAAACGAACGTCAAAATCTGGACACCGAAGGTGTGCTCGACCTTATTCTTTCAAAACTTTACGACCTCTATAAAGATGGAAAATACCATTCCATCAAATGGATTCTTGAAGGTAATGGTGTAAAATTGAATCACGGCGAAGATTGGGACTATGGAAGAATGCTTGAAAATCAAGGTTTAATTGATTCAATGAATGGTCGGGAAGTGAACGCTAAGCTGAAGCTGGAAGGCAAGTATACCATAGAGCAGGCAAGAAAAGCGCGAGTAACAGACTACACGAAAATTAGTAGTTCTGATGAAGAGTTGAAAGAACTTATAAAAGGTGTCCTAACAGAAGTCGAAAAATTGGGAATTGGTCAGCAAATCATCTTTGATGAATTTGATGAGCTACGAGATGATATTCCCAAACTCAGTAAGAAATCTTTCGGGCAATTATTGAAGACCAAGCTGTATGATTTAGTAACTGCCAAGGCTTTTGACAAAGCAATTGCCAGCGATATCTTTAAACAATTTACTGACCAAATATTACCATTTTAATTTATGAAAATACTGGCGAGACTTAAAGAAACAATTAAGGCCTTCTTTCAAAAAGAACCACCACCAGAATACGAGGTTACACAGCTTGTTATTTCAGATAGACAACCTATAACGGGTGCATCAAAAATTTCATTTTTTGTAAATAACCCCGAACCAGATGCAAGTGTGACCAGAACTTTTGAAAATGAAGACGATGTAATTAATTGGTTAATGAGCAATACCGATTTTAAACATATGCTATTCAAGAATCTATTTTCAACAACCTCTATCATCCATCATAGTGGCGTGAAAGAACCAATAACAGAACCTAAAAAGAAACCTGGCGATATTGATATACTTCTTTACAAAGAAGGCGACGAAAACAATGCAGTTGGTATAGAGTGTAAAATAGTAAAATCAGAATCCTTAGAAAATCAATCGCCAAAAATCAATAAGATTACAAGCGTTCAGAAAAAGGGAACAAAGCAAGCAGATGGCTACGTTAAAATAGGGTTTAGCAGAGTCTTTCTTATGGTCATATTGCTGGACGATGGCAGACACTTTAAAAATCCAAATTTCGTCTTTAGAACAACACCAACCGAAGAATTGAAAGAGCTGTATGACTTTGACTGGAACACAAAAATGAATAAGGAAGTTGGAATAATCTATACCTATGTCAATCAACTTACATCAAACCATATTAACCAGACGAAAGGCCTGGATATAAGGGTTGAACGAGAAGCAAAAGAAAGAATTCAAGATATAGGTTTAACTGAAAAAATTAAAAATCTTAACTACTAAGTATTAGTTGAAGAAAGAAGGGATTTGCAGAATCTGCGGTAAGTATGGAAAATTGACGTTCGAGCACGTTCCGCCACAAAGTGCCTTCAATTCTAACCCTGTATTCTTTCAAAAGTCTGTCCATCTTCACGATAAAAAAAGTTATTTGTACGGTAAAAAAATACGTAGTAATCAAGGTGCCGGCGGTTATTACTTATGTAAATCTTGTAATAATCTTACGGGTAGTTACTATGGGGAAAGCTACAAGAAGTTCGCTTATATAGGAATGATGGCATTGACCAACAGAATTTGGGCATCAAAAATTATAACCTTTGAATATGCCATACAGCCCTTAAATATTCTTAAACAGATATTAGCAATGTTTATGGCCATAGATACAAGCGACCAACTTTTAAATTTAGAGGGTCTTGCGAATTTTATTTTAGATAAAGATTCAAAGGACTTGCCAGTTGACTTAAGAGTTTTTGTGTACCACACCGTTACAAAACAAGTAAGAAATGGTTGGGGAATGGCAAGAACAGAAAAAGGATATCATCATCTTGGCGAAATCACTTTCCCGCCGTTTGGTGTTGTCTATGCTTTAAATTCTAAACCAACTCGAAACGATTTTTATGAAATAACAAATTTTAAAGATTTCAAATTTAACCAAACCGTACAGGCGAGATTGTCAGTTCCATTTCTCACACCGAAGACTTATATTCCTGGACTATACAATTAGATATTTACAATATGGCAAAAAACGAACCCATCAAACAACACTACATACCACGTTCCTACTTGAAAAACTTTGGTATCGAAGCCAAAAAGGGAAACTATTTAGTAGATGCCTATAGACTGGAAGACGATTTACTTCTCGAAAAGATTAGCACAAAAAGTATCTGCTTCAAAAAAAATCTTTACACAATTCCGAATGCTGAAATTGATAGGAAATATGATTTAGAACACCATTACGCCGAACACGTAGATTCAGAATTCCCTAAAATATACAAATTACTTGTCGATGAGAGTGTGAAGGTATTGACCCCTGAGCAAAAGAGACAGGTATTATACGTCTGTCTTTCTCTTTATTTTAGAACACCAAGATTTCTTAATCATCAAAATGCCTTTACAGACCAAATTTTAGATAGAATGCTTTTGTACGCTGACGAGAATGGCGATGTGAAATTTACGTTTGAAGAAGAAAGGCACGAGTTCAATATAAAGGATATTGATAAAGTTAGACACGAATTTAAAGAACGAAACAGGGTAAAATTCTTAGTGCAAAATTTGGAAAAATGGAAAGAATTTGTGGACTTCAAATATGACTGTACAATAAACGTCCACCGAATCAATGATAAAAATGCACCATTGATTACCTGTGATAATCCAGTTTCTATACGTGGCATAAAATCAACGCGATTCGAGGGCCTCTTTAATCCTGACTCTGTAATAACTTTACCCTTGGATACTCAATATTATTTGGAAATCTTCCCAAACAATATTGCTGATGGTCAAACCATAATTCATAGAATGGTTCACGATAGGGATTACGTTTTTACTACCAATGCTATTATTCAAAATAATGCTGAAAAACTGATAATTGGAAAACCGGGAACAATAGAAAAACATTTCGAAATTCAATCAAGTTATGAGGAATCTGAAAATGGCGAACAATTTGTTGAGAAGGCAAAATTCAAGTTAGAAGAATTTCAAAAGTTTCATCAACTTTGTGAAAAGACAGGATTAACTTCAAAAGAAACCATTGGTCAACTTAAGAAGATGCTGAACCATCAACATTTTAAAGATGAGGGTCATCTCATAAAAATGAAAAGACTTTTAATTGCAACTGGACATTGGAAATAAATGCTTCTGTGAACATTTTCACCAAATTAAATTTCTGTTAATCCCAATAAAAACTGTTAAAATTTTGTAATTTTGCAACAATGAAGCAAGTGTTGCATAAAATATTATCCATTTCGATGGCTTTTGTAGTGATGTTCTCTACAATGTCTTTTACCGTAGATATGCATTATTGTGGGGAAAACTTGGTTGATTTCAGTTTATTCTCAAAGGCTGAAGGTTGCGGAATGGAAAAAGCGCAACCCGTTAAAAGTTGTGAGAATCCTAAAATGACTGAAAAATCGTGTTGTTCTGACCAGCAAATTGTCAAGGAAGGCAAGGATGACCTCAAAATTTCATTTGACACCCTTTCATTCGAGCAGCAAACATTCATCGCTGCTTTTACCTATTCTTATATAAACCTTTTTGAAGGAACCGAATCTAAAGAAGTTCCTTTTGAAGATTACCCGCGACCCTTTGTCAAACGGGATGTGCAAGTGCTGCACCAGACTTTCTTAATTTGATTTGTTAGATTTTTAGAATGAAGCCCATTCGCGCATACGCGGAATAGTGGGTAATTCCGATAGCTATCGGAACATGTTTGCCATTTTATGCAACACGCAATTCCAATTATCTAATAATCAAATGCTATGCTGAATAAGAGCATTAAATTTCTCATAGAAAACAAACTTGTTGCCGTTCTACTGCTCGCCCTATTTGTGGGTTGGGGTGTGGTCAATGCGCCTTTTAATTGGGAAACTGGCTTTTTGCCTACAGACCCAGTTGCCGTAGATGCCATACCTGATATTGGCGAGAACCAACAGATTGTTTTTACCAAGTGGCAAGGTCGCTCGCCACAAGATATTGAAGACCAAATTACATATCCGCTTACCACTTCCCTTCTCGGTATTCCGGGCGTGAAAACCATTCGTAGTTCGTCTATGTTTGGGTTTTCCAGCATCTATATCATTTTTGAAGAGGACATCGAGTTCTACTGGTCACGCAGTCGCATACTGGAAAAACTGAACTCACTACCAGCAAATCTTTTGCCCGATGGTGTCAACCCATCTTTAGGCCCAGATGCCACAGGTTTGGGACAGATATTTTGGTACACGTTGGAAGGTCGTGATAAAGACGGAAACGTGACTGGCGGTTGGGATTTACAGGAATTGCGTAGCATACAGGATTACTATGTGAAGTACGGATTGTCGTCTGCAAGTGGTGTTTCTGAAGTGGCATCCATAGGTGGTTATGTTCAGGAATATCAA
>Ga0115565_10003327_pt1 | contig 11511 bp, 8 predicted proteins | sample COGITO_mtgs_1105_FD_87199 | JGI IMG/M metagenome (GOLD analysis project Ga0115565, IMG submission 87199) | Pelagic marine microbial communities from North Sea - COGITO_mtgs_110530 | ecosystem: Environmental > Aquatic > Marine > Epipelagic | place: Germany:Helgoland, sampling site Kabeltonne... | reverse complement strand
TCACAGAGTTTACCACTCCTATTAATTATTATCTTGAAATGGGGGAGGATTATTTAAATGTTAATCAGCTCTTAGATAAGAAAATACACATCGAATTTGTAAAATATCAGTGTTTAGCCTGTGGTCTCGATAAGAAAATATACCGCCAGGGCTATTGTTATGACGATTTCTATAAAGTACCACAGGCGGCAGATTGGATAATGAAACCAGAGTTGAGTAAGGCGCATCTGGATGAGGAAGAACGAGATCTAGACTACGAGAAAAAAGTACAGCTGCAGCCACATATTGTATACTTAGCTAATTCTAGCAATATCAAAGTGGGTGTAACTCGTAAAACACAAGTGCCGTATCGATGGATAGATCAAGGCGCTCACGAGGCACTAGAAATATTAGAAGTCCCTAATAGATACCTTGCAGGAATAGCCGAAGTTGCTCTTAAAGAGCACGTGGCAGATAAAACCAACTGGCGTAAAATGCTTAAAAATGATATCGTAGATGAGCGTCTTGAAGATTATCGAGCGTCATTAAAGCAGTATATACCCGAGGAGGCGATGCCGTACTTTTTAGAGCAACAAAAAGAAACGACGATAACATTTCCCGTACATCAATATCCTAAAACACCTAAATCTCTGAATTTAGATAAGACTCCAGCGTATGAGGGTGTACTCAAAGGAGTAAAAGGGCAGTACCTAATCTTTGAAGATGATACGGTTTTTAATGTGCGTAGTAATGAAGGCTATGTGGTGAGGATTGAGATTTTGTAAATACTACATTGAGATTCTTTACAAACTTGTGTATTCTAGATAATGAGTTCTTATCTAAAAATAGTACACTTTTACCACCTGTATTACACCGACTACAAGTAGCATACCACCTATAATCTTATTTACTTTATTTGGATTGCGTTCCTTTTTATCCAGCTGTTTTCCTAGGCGGGCATATCCCAAGAGTGTGAGTACTTTACCAGCAAAAACAGCAGCCATAAAAAAGAAAAGCATACCTAAATTAGAGCCTTCTACATTTAGGTGAAAGCGATGTAAGATTGTAAAGACGATAATCCAATAAAGGAGAACTGGAGGATTCATTGTGCTTAAAAAGAAACCTGTCAGATAAGGATTTGCTGTAATGTCGTGGTTCTTATTTAATTGAGGTCGTCTAGCGATAATGTATATTCCTACGATCATAAGGATACCTGAAAGCGTTAGTTGCGCCCAAAGATTCATCTCAAGAAAAGACGTAATCATAAACCCAAAATAAAATGCAGCCAGCGCAAGGATAATTTCACCGACACCTGCGCCGTAAATAATAGGCTTAGCGTTTGTAAAACCTTTAGACATTGCCGTTTTAACTACTAAGGCATTAGAGGCACCAGGAGCAAGCGCTCCTATGATACTAGCTAAAAAAGCAACAGTTATGAGTATAAAAATCATAAATACTAAGTCATAAAAGACGTAAACACCTTACATCTTAAGCCTAATTTTAGGATTCACATTTGTATTAAAACAACATGTGTTGTGTAGTGGTTTAATTTTTAGCGCATTAGCAATTTTTAATTTCAAAAATCTGTTTAGCAAAGCTCTCATTATTAGACGTATCTTTGCACCCTTAAAATAATCCAAATGAGTGCAATAGTAGCGATCGTAGGACGTCCTAATGTAGGTAAATCTACTTTCTTTAATAGATTAATACAACGCCGTGAGGCGATTATTGATGCCGTGAGCGGCGTGACGAGAGACCGTCACTATGGCCGTAGTGATTGGAACGGGAGAGAATTCTCAGTAATAGATACTGGAGGATACGTAAAAGGTAGCGACGATGTTTTTGAAGCCGAAATCGATAAACAAGTAGAGCTTGCTATAGATGAGGCAGATGTTATCATCTTTATGGTAGACGTAGAGGCTGGTGTAACAGGAATGGATGAGGACGTGGCAAAATTACTGCGCCGTGTAGATAAACCTATTTTCTTAGCCGTAAATAAAGTAGATAATAACAAACGTGCGGCAGATGCTGTAGAGTTTTATGCACTTGGTCTAGGTGATTATTTTACCATCGCAGCGACTAATGGTAGTGGCTCTGGAGATCTTTTAGATGCTGTTGTAAAAGCATTACCTGAGACCGATGATCGCGAGGAAGAAGAGTTGCCACGATTTGCAGTAGTAGGAAGACCTAACGCTGGTAAATCTAGTTTTATAAATACATTAATAGGTGAGGAGCGTTTTGTAGTAACTGATATTGCAGGAACTACGCGCGACTCTATAGATACAAAATATAACCGCTTCGGGTTTGAATTTAACTTAGTAGATACTGCAGGAATACGCCGTAAATCTAAGGTAAAAGAAAACCTAGAATTTTACTCGGTTATGCGTAGTGTTAGAGCGATTGAGCATGCAGATGTATGTTTACTTGTGGTAGATGCTACGAGAGGTTTTGACGGGCAAGTACAAAATATTTTCTGGCTTGCAGAGCGCAATAGAAAAGGTATTGTGATTCTTGTAAATAAGTGGGATTTGGTAGAGAAAGAGACCAAGACCATGAAAGAATTTGAAAAGCACATCAGACAGCAAATCGCGCCTTTTACAGATGTGCCTATCGTATTTATCTCTACGCTCACAAAGCAACGTATATTTAAAGCTATAGAAACCGCTGTTGAGGTATATGAGCGCCGTAAGCGTCGTATTAAGACCAGTGAACTTAATGAATTTTTCTTACCGCTTATTGAGGCCTACCCACCGCCAGCAATTAAAGGTAAGTATGTAAAGATTAAGTACTGTATGCAGCTACCTACGCCGCAGCCACAGTTTGCTTTATTCTGTAATTTACCACAATACGTAAAGGAACCGTACCGTCGATTTTTAGAGAATAAGTTGCGTGAGCATTTTGAATTTGAGGGCGTACCCATCACGATTTACTTCAGACAGAAGTAATAAGCTTCTTACGTTAAATACTGTTAAACATTTTTAAAATTCTTGGGCAACTGCTTGCGTATTGGTTTCTTGCGAGACATCAATCAATCAACCATTCTATGCTTAAGAATAGTCTACTCGCAGTGCTGTTTTTTACATGCGCATTCGCGAAAGCGCAATCGTATACAATCACCGGAACACTCAAGGACAAAACAACCCAAGAATCACTAGAAGCGGCTACTGTTTTTCTAGAAACCGTAAGAGATAGCACATTACTCACCTATACTATAAGTAACGGTGCTGGGGCGTTTGAGTTAAAAACACGTACAAAATTAAAAGAAGCCCGCGTAAATATATCTTTCGTGGGCTTTGCAGATTATTCAAAAAAGATCACTTTAGATACGGAGGATATAGATCTAGGAACGATTGAATTAGAAGAAAGTGCTGCAATGCTTAACGAGGTGGTTCTCAAAAGTCGCTCTCCGGTTACCGTAAAAAAAGATACACTTGAGTTTAATGTGTCTTCTTTCAAAACTAAAAAAGACGCAACGGTAGAAGACCTTCTGAAAGAACTGCCAGGCGTAGAGGTAGATGAAGACGGTAAAATCCTAGTAAACGGTAAAGAAGTAAGTCAGATTCTTGTAAACGGTAAACCTTTTTTTAGTGATGACCCGACGATTGCCACGCGCAATCTTACTAAGGATATCATAGAAAAAATACAAGTTGTAGATACTAAAACCACTGATGAAGCTTTTTCTGGTGAAGAAGGAGATCAAGAAAACAAGACCATAAACCTTACAATTAAAGAAGAAAACAATAAGGGAACGTTTGGACGACTTTCTGCGGGAGGTGGCACAGATAGCAGGTTTGAGTATGCAGGAATCATAAATCGATTTGATAATGATAGGCGTATAAGTGTACTGGGTGGTGGTAATAATATCAACTCTCCGGGATTCAGTTTTGGTGAGATCCAAAAAATGTTCGGGAGTGGTGGTAGCATTTCCTATAATTCTAACGGGAATTTTAGTATTGGAGGAAGACGTTTTGGCGGTGGTGAAGGAATTGTAAACAGTAGAACAGCTGGAGCAAATTATGCAGATGTCATTGGTGAAAATATAGATGTAAATGGAGATTACTTTTACAGCGGGAGTAACTCAAATAATGAGAGTCGCGTAGAGCGAGAAAATATTTTGCCAGATCGCAGGTTTTTTACATCTAGAAATAGCAAAACCTTTAATAATACAGACAGTCACGACGTAAATACCTCCTTTGAGTACAAGGTAGATAGCACATTATTTCTTACCGTTCGTCCTAGTTTTACACGTGTAGATAGCCGTAATGAATTTGAGGGTAGTGAGACCAGTCGTGATAGTGATGGTAACCTTATAAACAGTTCTACATCAAGTAATATAGATGAGACGACGGCCAATAATTTTAAAAACGAAATCAATGCCACAAAGAAGTGGGGCGATAAAGGGAGCTTTTTTAGATTTAATGTTGAAAATACGATCGAGCGTCAAGACAGTCGCGAGCGTGTACAGTCTGAAGCGTTAATTTTCTCTGACCCTGATGTCGTCTCAGATCGTACCCTGAGAGATCAGACATCTGACGGAGATCAAACCTTAGATGGGCTTTATGTTTCAGGTACATTGAGACAGCCGCTAATCGCAAAAAAGCTATTCGTAGACTTTGGCCTGAATTATCGTAATGATAGACGTGAGAATAAAAGAAGTACATTTAATTTTGATGAGACCACGCAAGATTTTACCCTATTTCAAGAAGCACTAAGTACTGACTTTACATTTAAAAATACACGGTTAACGCCTAGTTTAAACCTGGCGTATAACGGTGAGAAGCTCAATATGAGTTTTCGTACCAGTTATGTATTTAGAACATTAGAAAATAGCGACGCGCTGCGTTCAGAACTCAGTGCAAGTCGTGATTTTGAGGCGGTAGAGCTCAATAGTAATATGAACTATCGTTTTTCTACAAAAGCGTCTATGTATATGGGATATAGCCTGAGCAATGCACCACCGCAATTATCACAGTTAAATCCTTTTGTAGATGTGTCTAATCCTCTAAATACCGTAGTAGGTAATCCTGACCTAGAGCCTACAAACAGACATAGTCTTTATGTAGGTTTTAATAATTTTGACTTTCAGAATGGTGGCGGTTTTTACTCATATTTTAATTTTAACAGCTCGACAGATGATGTGGTGACACGCAGTACGATTAATGATGATCTTACACGAACCACCACCTTTGAAAATGTAGATGGTAATTACGGCGTAAGCGGAAGTTTAGGCTACGACAAAAAAGTAAAAATAGACTCTGTAAAAACTGTGACCTTTAGAATGGGATTATACGGTAATGGCAACCGACGTACTAATTTTAACAACGACGTACAGTATGAGAGTATAAACAATACCGTATCACCTAATGTAGGCGTCACCTTTGACTGGAAAAAAGTACTTACCATCGCCCCGAGATATACGTTTAGTTACAGTCGTAATACATTTGATTTAGACCTTTTTGAAGATCAAACGTTCAGAAGACATTCTTTAAATACACGTATAAACGTAATCGGGATAAAAAATATAGAGTGGCGTAATGATGTGAATTACACCTATAATCCTGACGTTGCGCCAGGCTTTGATCAAAATGTCTTATTCTGGAACAGTACGGTGTCTTATAGCTTTGCAAAAGACAGAGCGCAATTAAGCCTAAAAATATATGATGTCTTGGGCCAAAACAACAACGCGCAACGTACCGCAACCGCAGATTATATACAGGATAGCCAGAGTACCGTATTGCAACGTTACGGGATGCTTAGCTTTAGCTGGAAGTTTAACACGCTAGGCAGTAAAGGCGAAACCGGTAATGGCGGGATGTTTTTCTTTTAGACAGTTGGACGTTGAAGTAAGGGAGTGATTTGTGGGCATTTTGAGTGCGCTTTCGCGAAAGCGTTTGCAGAAGGTATTAACAAATACAATAGTTCATAGTTTGCTGAATATCAATCAAACTGGAACGATCACTGTTTAAACACAAATCGTATTACGTATTTGTCTCAATCTTCTCTATCATTTCTTTAAATAAGTCTAAAAGGAAGGGAAGTTTCCCAGAGTCACCAGCAGCGTTAAATTTTTGGTTTTCAATTTTTACGCCGTACCAATCGTGTGTACTCGTTTCATTAAGGATCCACGGGATGTGCATATTTGCTAATGAAGTATTTGAGATATCAATCTCAACATCCCAACCTGGTTTCTCTGTGGTTGTAATTTGAATCCCATCACCTTGTTCCCAGTCGCCATCGCAGTGATCATTAAACCATTGTTGTATCCAGTGTAGTGTGTTCATTATTTTAGTTTAAGAGTCAAAAGAATAAGGTTTGTTTGTTTTAAAACGTTGTTGTGCGTTCGCTTTTATTTTCCATAAATGACAGCTAATACGAATGGAATTGAAATCAAAATTGAGATTATTGCGGGTTTAATCCAGCTTCTTTTTCGATGTTGAAATTCTTTGCCAATGTATTGATTCCAAAAGTATTCAGTTAGAATTCCTCCACCAGCGATATTAAAAATTATAGCAATATTACCTTTTATGTTCAATAGATTTAAGGCTAAAATTGTTGCAGCAGTATATAATATTCCGAAAACTAACACTTGAATTCTTCCCCTAGGATTATTAGTCTGTTTCATATTATACATAAGCAGAACAGCTCCAAAGATGGTTGAAAACAGTCCAGAAAAAACTATAATCACACGTTTAGAATATAATTCGGGAGCATTAGGGTTATCGGTTATAGTTTCTTTGTCCTCTTCAATTAATTTTTTTTGAGTAATATTCTTTCTTTTTGGAGCACTTTCAATTTCGTCCCCAACGCTCTCTAATTCTGATTTTTTTCCATTTCTATCTCCTAAAATTTCTATTGAAGCAAAAACGGCTTCCTCATTATATTTTTCTTTATTTTCTATAATAAACTCCAACTCAGTGTCAGTTTTCTTTTGAAATTTTTCAATGTATTTATTTTCGTTCATTATCTTTTATACGTTTTGTAAGGGCAGTCTGTCTAAAAATCACCTATTTCATATTCAGCTAAATTTTTTTCCAAGATGCTCCGTAAGTAACTTCCATTTTCCCGATTCTTTAATTAATACAACTGTTCCTATACCATTCCCTGCTGCCTGTTTGTTATTGACAATTCCTTTCCAATAGAAATCGAATAAGTAGACAGCCGTAGATTCATTTTTCAGTAGCCATTTAACTTTGCTTATCAAATACACTTCATTCTTGATTACTGAAAAATTTTTTTCGAATGCAATCTTTATTTTTGGTTTCCCAATATGCACAACTCCATTTGAAAAAGTCACACTTGCATCGTTATGAATTAGGGATTCCACAATTTTCCAGTCTTGCGTTTTTAGGGCATCGCTATATTGTTCAATAAAATCTTCAGGTTTCATATGCTATCAAATTGTAGATAACGGGTTATAAATTATATTTCTCAGACACATACTGAAGCTTATTAAGGATATTTAATGTTTTAGGTAAAGATTACAATCAAAAAAAACTCACCTAAAACCAATTGAACTACGAGAACCCGTATACCTAGCTTATTGACTATTCAAAGCAACGCCACACCAAGGACAAAACGTAATAGGAACGACAGCGTTACCGCCATCGTGTATGGGAATACCAAAGGTGTTATCTGTACTCAGTCTCATAACGACGTCCTTGTTATCTAAATCTGCTTTGCCGTTTTCTTTTAAACCTGCAAAAATCTTTTCTGCCATCCTTATACAGCAGAAGCGTTTGTAATTAAATCCAGTGCTGTTAAAGTCTTGAACGATTGCCCATTCATAACAGGCATTGTCATCGTACATAGCGTCCATATATTGATCACGCTCACCATCTGCTAAGGCTTTTCCTCCTTCTAAATAGCTCTGAAACTTGTTATGCAAAACTTTAAAATCGTCTAATTTCATTTCTATTGTATCTACTTTTTAATGCGCCTCTAACCAATTCTCTCCAAGCCCAACCTCAACATCTAACGGTACCGTCATCGTATATGCCGCTTCCATTTCCGTTTGTATGAGCGACTTCATTGCGTCTAATTCGTCATTAGGCACGTCAAAAACAAGTTCATCGTGTACCTGTAAGAGCATCTTCGTTTTATAATCGCTGTTTTCTAGCTTATCGTAGATGTTAATCATTGCAATTTTAATAATGTCAGCCGCGCTTCCTTGTATAGGAGCGTTTACAGCATTACGCTCGGCTGCGCCTCGCACAACTGCGTTGCGGCTGTTTATGTCTTTTAGGTAGCGACGGCGCTTTAGAACGGTTTCCACATAACCGTTATCGCGGGCAAAATCTACCTGCTCGCTCATATAATTACGCAGCTTTGGGTAAGTTTTATAATAAGTGTCTATGAGTTCTTTAGACTCGGCTCTCGTCAGGTCCGTCTGATTACTTAATCCAAAAGCAGAAACCCCGTAAATAATCCCAAAGTTCACTGTTTTTGCATTGCTTCGCTGCTCACGGGTTACCTCGTCTAATGGTACATTAAAAACTTTTGCCGCTGTAGACGCGTGAATGTCTTCACCGTCAGTAAACGCCTTAATCATCGTTTCTTCTTCACTCAGCGCCGCAATAATGCGTAATTCTATCTGCGAGTAATCTGCTGCCAGCAAGGTGTGATTTGCATCTCTAGGCACAAAAGCTTTACGCACTTGGCGACCACGCTCTGTACGTATTGGGATATTCTGTAAGTTAGGATTGTTAGAACTCAAACGCCCTGTAGCAGCAACCGTTTGCATATAATCGGTGTGCACACGATCATCGTGAGCAACCTGTGCAGGAAGTGCATCTACATAGGTAGATTTTAATTTAGACATGCCACGATAGTCTAACACCTTCTGTATGATGGCGTGATCTTTAGCTAAATAGGAAAGCACATCTTCTGCGGTAGAGTATTGTCCAGTTTTTGTCTTTTTAGGCTTGTCTACTAGTTTCATTTTATCAAAAAGGATTTCGCCCAGTTGTTTGGGTGAGCCTATATTAAATTCTTCTCCCGCTTCCGCGAAAATTTCTGAAGTCAGCCTTTCAATATCTGCATTTAAATCTCCGGAAAGGCTATTCAAGAACGCTACATCCAGATTAATCCCTTCTAATTCCATCGCCGCGAGTACACGAACTAGTGGGATTTCTATCTCGTCAAAGAGTTTGCGCGTTCCCGCCTCGTCCAGTTCTTTTTCAAAGTGTTGTTTCAGTTGCAATGTAATATCAGCATCTTCTACTGCATATTCTGTCTGATCTGCTACGGGAACATCGCGCATCGACTTCTGGTTCTTTCCTTTTTTACCGATAAGCTCAGTAATAGAAACTGGCGTATAGTTTAAATAGGTTTCCGCCAGCACGTCCATATTATGACGCATGTCGGGATTAATCAAGTAATGCGCGAGCATAGTGTCAAAGAGTTTCCCCTTAACCTTGATATCATATTTGGCTAAAACCTTAATATCATATTTCAGATTTTGACCTATTTTCTCTATCGCCGTATTTTCAAAAAACGGGCGTAACTCTTCGATGAGTGTTTGCGCTTCCTTACGATCTTCCGGAAAAGGAATGTAAAAGCCTTTGCCCTTTTCCCAAGAAAATGCAATCCCAACGAGTTCTGCGACGAGCGCATCTAGTCCAGTAGTCTCTGTATCAAAACACACCGAAGTCTGCTTGTTTAAGTTGCTCAGGAAAAGCTTTCGCGAAAGCGGACTATCAACCAATTGATAAAAGTGCTGCGTATCTTTTATGGTCTTGCGCGTAGATCCTTGCTCAACTGCCGCAGCCGTCGCTCCACCATCACCGCCAAACAAAGAAAATTGTCCTTCTCCAGCACCAGAAGCCTTCTGGCTCGCGGCCGTTGGTGTAGAGCTTACTTGCGTGCCTGCACCTGCCTCACCAGAAAAGATCTTAATAAACTGATCCTTCATACGACGAAATTCGAGCTCTTCGAATTTTTTCCCAACAGCTTCTGCGTCGGGTTCAGAAAGTTCGTAGTCTTTTGCATTAAAGGTAACATCACAATCTAGCATAATAGTCGCCAGTTGCTTAGACAGTAAACCTAGCTCAGCATTTGCAATGACCTTTTCCTTCATCTTCCCTTTAAGCTGATCTGTGTTCTCTAGCAGACCCTCCATAGAACCGAACTGTGCGATAAATTTTTTTGCAGTTTTATCACCCACACCAGGAAGTCCCGGGATATTATCTGACGCATCGCCCATCATCCCTAGATAATCTATCACCTGTAACGGGTTTTCTACCTCAAAACGTTTTTGAACTTCAGGAATTCCCCAAATTTCAATCCCATTACCCATACGGGCAGGTTTATACATAAAGATATTTTCAGAAACCAGCTGTGCATAATCCTTATCTGGCGTTACCATATAGACTTTAAAACCTTCTTTTTCGGCTTGTTTTGAGAGTGTTCCTATGAGATCATCTGCCTCAACACCTTCCCGCTCTATAATCGGGATATGCATGGCTTTTAAAATCTCTTGTATGTGCGGTATCGCGATACGTATCGCCTCTGGCGTCTCATCACGGTTAGCTTTATAATCTTCATAAGCCTCAACCCTTGCAGAGCTGCCGCCTTTATCAAAAGCTACAGCAAGATGATCTGGTCGTTCTCGTTTTATGACATCAAAGAGACTGTTAGTAAATCCCATAATAGCACTTACATCCATCCCAGAACTTGTGATCCTTGGGTTTTTTATAAGCGCATAGTAGCCTCTAAAAATGAGTGCATAGGCATCAAGAAGGAAAAGGCGTTTCTGAGTATTTTCGGTGGTATTTGTCAAGGTATGTGGGTTTAGATTACGCTTTCGCGAAAGCGTGTACAGGACAAACTAACCAAAGCATAAAGTCATTATTCCCAAAAATAAGAAGATGTAGCCACTTTGCCCGCCCTTACGACTACGAATACCTAGCGTTTTATAAACAATACGTATATGAAACAGCCTAATGGGTTATGAAACCATAGCTACACTTTTTACGTAAGTATGGTGATTGGTTTTAGTTTGGTTATGCATCACTAATAGTAGTGGTGCAAATAAAGAAAACCGGCTCAAGACGAGCCGGTTTTCACCCCAAATCATAATTGATATAAAGTCAATTACAACAATCTTAAATATCTTTAGATCTCTTTTTTAAAGATTTTTTTCAGTTTTAAAGGACGAATATACTGCTTAGTATAATACACATCTTAAATATAATGTTAAGTTAGATAACAAGGTTAAAAAATCCGTTAAAGAGCTGTTTCTAACGCTTATACTGCTGCTTTTTTATAAAATGTTGAGGTGATATTCTCATTTTTCCCACTTTGATTTTTCATCATCGAAAAACCTTCGTGTATACAGAAACTACCGGTCTCTCCATTTTTATTTAATGCTATGTATGCGATCTGAAAATCTTTATAACGATCGCCTTTTTTTACAATTCTATGTATGGCTTCTTCGCAAGCTGCTTGTGGTGACATCCCGTTGCGCATTAATTCTACAATGAGAAAGCTGCCTACCGTCTTGAGCACTTCTTCGCCCATTCCCGTAGCAACGGC
>Ga0115565_10003321_pt1 | contig 11534 bp, 11 predicted proteins | sample COGITO_mtgs_1105_FD_87199 | JGI IMG/M metagenome (GOLD analysis project Ga0115565, IMG submission 87199) | Pelagic marine microbial communities from North Sea - COGITO_mtgs_110530 | ecosystem: Environmental > Aquatic > Marine > Epipelagic | place: Germany:Helgoland, sampling site Kabeltonne... | reverse complement strand
TATTATCTGTTGAAAATGCGATACAACTCTATGCTTTGGGCATTAATTACTATGAAGAGCAATTAGGAAATATTAATGCTGAAATGGAACGAGTTTCCAAATTGAACTATCAAGCAGGTGAGCTTTCTTATCTCGAATTGTTGAATACGCTCAATCTACTTGCCAAGAACAATCAACGTTATTGGGAACAGATTTTATCGCATAACCAAGCAGTTGTCGTTTATCAATTTTTGTCTAATCAATAATAATATTCTTAAAATGAAAATAATAAATCAATCAGTTATCATTATAAGTTGCATTGTAGCAACGCTACTTCTTTTTTCTTGTGGTCAGAGTGATGAACATGACAATCATGACGGGCATGACCACGGAGAGGAACAACACTCTAAAGATGACGGTCATGATCATGGCGAAGAAGAACATGAAGAAGGAGAAATTCACTTGACCAAAGCACAAATTAAAACTATGAATATTCAATTTGGAGATTTTTCATCTGCTAAAATTAATGATTTCGTAAGTGCAACAGGTACATTAGGTTTACCGCCTAATGCTTTGACTTCCGTTAGTGCAAAAGCAAGTGGTTTTATTAATAATAGTAATAAATACGTTGAAGGTAGCTACGTCAAGAAAGGTGTGATTATGGCGTATTTAGAAAATCCTGAGTTCATTCAGCACCAACAAGAATATCTTGAAATAATGGCTGAGTTAGTCTATGACCGACAAGAATTAACTCGACAAAAACAATTAGTCGCATCGAATGCAGGTGTTGAGAAAAATGTACAAAAATTACAATCAGCAGTCAATCGGAAAACAGTTACCTTAAAAGGAATTGAAAAGCAACTCGCTTATATTGGTATAAAAGTCAATGATTTGACGACTGAAAATATTATTGAACGCATACCAATCTATGCTCCAATGACAGGTTATATTACAGCTATAAAAATGCACAATGGAATGTATGTAACGCCTGAAATGGAACTAATGGAGGTTGTTAATCCTAATTATGTGCATTTAGAATTAGATGTTTTTGAAAAAGATATTGCTAATGTAAAGGTAGGGCAACGTATTAGTTATACTGTTCCTGCTTTAGGAAATAAACCATACAATGGTAAAATTACTATTATGAGTAAAGAGTTCAATGTAGAAAATAAAACAGTTCGTATCTATGGAAATTTGGATAAGAATCGTCCGAAATTCATTAAAGACCTTTTTGTAGATGCTAAAATTTGGCTGACTAACCAAACCGTACAAGCATTGCCAGAGAAGGCAATTATCAAAGATGGTGATTTTTCTTACATCTATGTTGCTAATGATAGAGTTATAGGTTCAGAAATCGAATTTGAAGCAATCAAGGTGATGGAAGGTACAACAGATAACGGTTTTACTTCTGTAAAATTAATTGATGAAATACCTGCTAAAATGAAGATTGTAACAAATGGAGCATACTATGTTTATGCTCAATCGAAGGCAGGTGAATTAGCACATGAACATTAATTAGTTTTTAGGCTTGTAAGACCTAAATGGTCTTACAAGCTTTATTATAAAAGGATTAAGTTAGTTTTTTCAGATGGATAAAAAATTTCACTTTAGACAAAACTATGGTTTATTTTTCGGAGCATTAAACCAAAATAAACCTCATAAACACTATGCTGTACAGATAGGTATGAGTTTATCCTCAGCCTTTACATTGACTGTTGATGATAAAATAATTGAAACGAATACTTGTTTTATCAATTCTAATCAAAAGCATCAACTAATAAACGAAGGCAATCAATTGACTATTTTAATCAATCCTATTAGTAGAATTGGGCATTATTTGATTTTAAAACAAAAAGAAGAACAAGGCTTCGAACTAAATACACACCTATCAGCAGCATTCAAAAAGATATTAGAAAACTACATTCGTCACCAATCATTTGTAAAATTATGTTTAGATATTCACCTGTTACTTAATCAAAGTACGGATGATTATCAAAAAGAATACTATGTAGAAGATGATAGAATTTTAAATGCAATTGAGTATTTGGATAAAAATTTTGATAGAGTAGTCAGTTTAGAGGAAATTGCAGCTACTTGTTTTTTATCAGAAAGTAGATTTTTACATTTGTTTAAAGAAAAGACAAATATTAGTTTTAGAAGATACCAACTTTGGAACAAAATCGTAAAATCACTTCCTGTCTTGGCTTCTCAGAGTATTACGACGACAGCACATCAACTTGGTTTTTCGGATAGTTCGCACTATACCCGAACTTTTAAAGAGACTTTTGGGATTACTCCAAAATTTATAGCTTCTTCAAAATAGCCAGTTTATACAATTTTAAGAACTTTCGTTGATGGATATTTGCATTAACAAAAAAAGAAAACAGTTATGCAAATACGATTAAAAAATGGAGATACCGCTCCCGATTTTACGGTCACTTCGCCTTGGTCAAGTAAGGAATATACTTTTGTCAATAGACCTCAAAAAAATGCTTCGGTAGTGTTCTTTTTGAGATATTATGGATGCCTTATTTGCCAATTGGATATTAAAAAAATAAGAGACCAGATTGATATTTTTAATCAAAATGACCTTGATGTTTATGTGATTATCCAAAGTGATACGGCGACTATTCAATCAAAAACGACGGAAACGGATTGGAATTTTTATATCGTATGCGACCCTGCGGCAGGTATTTATGAAAAATATGGCGTAATGGCAGGGAATATTTTTCAATTTCTACATCCAGCAGGTTTGCCCAAAGTCGTAAAGTCACTAAGCGTTGGACATAAACACGGTAAGTTTGAAGGAGAAGAAACACAGTTGCCCGCTGTTTTTAAGATAGGCAAGGACAACAAAATTCAATATGCTTACTATGGTCAGCATATTAGTGATTTGCCTGATTTTCAAACGATTATCAGCAAAGTATCTTAAAATTAAAACAGTTGAAAATATATAAAAATGAATAATACTATCATAAAATCGAACGCTGATACAAAGAAATATTTAGAAGAAACACCGTTGCTTAATTATTCTAAAAAGTCAATTCAAACATTAATTAAGGAAAGAAATTGGTTATCATTAGATGAAGTAGAACGAGTGAAATCCATTTATAATTTCGTAAGAGATGAAATCAAATTTGGTTACAATAAATCAGATGATATTCCTGCTACGGCTATTCTTGCAGACGGTTACGGACAATGCAATACGAAAGCAACCTTATTGATGGCACTACTCAGAGCCGTAAAAATACCGAATAGAATTCATGGATTTACGATTGATAAAGCCTTACAAAAAGGAGCAGTACAAGGTATTTGGTATCAATTAGCACCTCAAAATATCCTTCATAGTTGGGTAGAAGTGCAATTATCAGATGATTGGTATTTTTTAGAAGGTGTAATATTGGATAAAGAATATTTGGTAGCCTTGCAGGAAAAATTTAAGGAACAGGGTGCTTCTTTTTGTGGCTATGGTGCATATACAGAAGATTTTTTAAATCCTAAAATTGATTTTGATTTGAATAATACATTCATTCAAGAAAAAGGAATTAATCAAGACTTTGGGCTTTTTGATAGTCCTGACTTATTTTATAAAAAGCATCAACAAAAACTATCGTTTGTTAAAAAACTGATGTATGAAAATTATGTAAGATTTTTGATGAATAAAAATGTTGAGAATATTAGAAGGAAATCATAAAATAGCTTTCCGTTATTGGATAGCAGAATGATAGAAAGAAAGTATCGTAGTTATTCTTACAATAACTACGACATTTCTAATTTGAGTTTGTAAAATTTAGGAAGAGATAAATAATGAACCAAGAAGAAAACATTCTAAAAGATAGAAAAATCAAACCAACGGCTGTTCGATTATTGGTATTGCGAGAATTAATGGAAATAGATAAAGCTCTTTCGCTCAAAGATTTAGAACAGCTTTTAGCACACTCTGATAAGAGTACGATTTTTAGAACACTCAAAACCTTTGAGCAACAAAAATTAATACATTCCATTGCTGATGGTTCAGGTATTACAAAATATGCTTTGTGTTTAGAAAGTTGTGAGTGTATGCCACAAGACCAACATTTTCACTTTCATTGTACAAGTTGTGAAGCCACTTTCTGTTTACCAAAACAGAGTATTCCATTGGTACAATTACCACCAAAGTTTACGATAACTCAAGCTAATTTAGTACTCAAAGGCGTTTGTGCAAATTGCAATTGAGTTGCATGGTTTATTCCTTTACTTTGTAACTAATTAATTATCAATAAAAGGAAAATCATGTCGTACAACCATAATCACAATCATCACCATTCAAGTGGAAATCTAAAAATTGCCTTTTTTATCAATTTAGGATTTACCATTTTTGAAATTATTGGCGGTTTGTATGTCAATAGTATAGCTATTATTTCAGATGCTATTCACGATTTAGGAGATAGCCTTTCATTAGGTACAGCTTGGTATTTGGATGAAAAATCTAAGCAAAAAGCCAATCAAAAATTCTCTTTTGGTTATGCTCGTTTTTCGCTTTTGGGTGCATTGATTAATAGTTTGGTTTTGGTGATAGGTTCAATTTATGTCATCAAAGAAGCTATAGGACGGATTTTAGCACCCGAACCAACGAATGCAGAAGGAATGTTACTTTTCGCAATCATAGGAATTGCCGTCAATGGTTATGCCGCTTGGAAATTGAGTGGTGGAAAGTCCATGAATGAAAAAATTGTATCATGGCATTTATTGGAAGATGTCTTAGGTTGGGCAGCTATTTTGATTGGTGCAATTATTTTATTGTTTTGGGATGTACCATTTTTAGACCCTGCTTTATCTTTATTTATTACCGCTTATGTGCTTTGGAATGTCATCCAACGACTTAAAGAAACGCTTTTTCTATTCTTGCAAGGCGTTCCTAATGATGTTCATATTCAAGAAATTGAAGATAAAATATTAACTGTTCCAAATATTAATTCCATTCATCACACACATATTTGGTCTTTGGATGGGGAACATCATGTTTTCACTACGCATTTGAAATTAGAAAAAGTGAATGGTTGTGAAGAAATTCTAAGCGTTAAACAGGCTGTTAAACAGATTTTAAAAGATTATCCTTTTGAGCATTACACGATTGAAACGGAGTTGAGTGACGAAGATTGTGGATTAAATCAATCATCACATCAACATTAAAATCATAAAATCATGAATGAAGAAATCATTAGAATAGCTTTACCACTTTATTTCATATTCTATTTTGGTTACGTTTTTATTTATAAAAGCAGATTAGTGGCAAAAGACATTGGCAAAAGCCCAATGGTATTACCTAAAGATGATAGTGCTTATGGCTTGATAGGTATTTATTTTAAAATTGCTCACTATTTGTTGTTGACTTACACTATCGCTTTTGGGATTTATCCAATTATCCATGAATATCTTTCACCAATTCATTTGATGGAAATTGAAATTATCCAATACATTGGAATGGGAATGTTATTGATTGCTTTAATTTGGACAATCATTGCCCAAGAAAATATGAAAAACGCATGGAGAGTGGGCATTGATGAAGCAACGAAAACGCCGCTTATTACCAATGGTTTGTTTGCTTATACTCGCAATCCTGTTTTTGTTGGATTGATTTTAGGTTTTGGCGGTTTGCTTTTGATAACGCCAAATACGTTGACTTTGGTGATTTTTTTAGTTGAGTTTATTTTAATTCAAATCCAAATCAGATTGGAAGAAGAGCATTTAGAAAAGTTACATGGAGAGGTTTATAGAGCGTATAAAAGCAAAACAAGACGATTAATTTAAACAAGCAAAGTATGCAAAAGACTGTTTTTAAAATATCAAAAATGGATTGCCCTTCAGAGGAAAATCTAATCCGAATGAAGTTGAGCAGTTTTTCAACTATCAAAAAATTGGACTTTGATATTGCTAACCGAAAATTAACCATTTTCCATACAGGAACTATTAATGATATAGAAAGTAGTTTAGAAGAACTTCAATTAGGCAGTCAAAAAGTATCTTCTGAAGTAACTAACCAAAGTAATTTTGAAGAAAATACCAATCAACGAAAATTACTTTGGTGGGTTTTGGTTATTAATTTTGCCTTTTTTCTTATCGAAATGACGACAGGACTTATTTCAAAATCAATGGGATTGGTGGCTGATAGTTTGGATATGTTAGCTGATGCTTTTGTTTACGGAATTAGTCTTTTGGCGGTTGGAGGCACAACGATTAAGAAAAAACGAATAGCCAAAATAGCAGGATACGCCCAAATTATTTTAGCACTTATCGGATTTATAGAGGTATTAAGACGCTTTTTAGGAGTAGAACAGATGCCCGATTTTTCCACCATGATAATTGTGTCTGTTTTCGCTTTAATGGCTAATAGTGTTTGTTTGTATCTACTTCAACAGTCAAAAAGTAAAGAAGAAGCACACATGCAGGCAAGTATGATTTTCACTTCAAATGATGTCATTATTAACTTAGGAGTGATTACTGCAGGTGTTTTGGTCTATTTGCTAAACTCTAATTTGCCTGATTTGATTATTGGAACTATCGTATTTGTATTGGTCGTTCAAGGTGCTTTTAGAATTTTGAAATTGAGTAAATAAAATGATAAAAATGAACAACAAACAAGAGATGGCAATCAAATACTACGATAGGTTTTCAATAGTTTATGACCTTATTTCATCGAAAAGGTATTATCACAAGCCAAGAAAATACGCTATTGAACAGTTGGGTTTGCAAAAGCATCAAACTGTTTTAAATCTACCATGTGGAACAGGTCAGAATTTTTCTTATTTCCAAGAGCATCTTCACCAAACAGGTCAAATCTTAGGCATAGATTTATCTGATGGAATGCTCGAAAAAGCCAAGCAGAAAGTACAAAAGAATAATTGGCAAAATATCAAAATCATCAAAGGCGATGCAACTGAAATTAATCCATCATGGATAAAAGAGTATTTAGGCGATGCAAAAATTGATGCTGTTTTGTGCGATTTAGGGCTTTCGGGTTTTCCGAAGTGGGAACAAGTCATTGATAATTTAGTGGATATTTTAGCACCTAATGGCAAGATAGTAATAATGGATTGGTACATGGAAAAACCATCTTTGAGAGGTGAGTTTATTAAATGGATTGGGAAAGGCGAAGTAAATAGACCTATTTGGCAGTATCTACAAACTAAAGTCGAATTCTTTAAAGTTAAAACTTTTAAGCGTGGTGATGTTTTTGTTGCAAGAGGTCAAAAATATCCATAATTTTGCAAGTCTTTAACAAAATTATGTAAAACAACTTTCAAAAATATTCCCTATATTTGTTATTAATGCGTCATTTTAAAAAAACATATCAACAAACAATTGCACTTTTTCTATTATCAATAGTGATATTGTCATCAATGTCATTTACGATTGATGGGCATTATTGTGATGGTGAATTACAAAACCTTAGTGTTTTGGGAAAAGCAGCGGTATGTTCAATGGCGAAGCAGCAATCTGATAAAGAAGTTTATTGTCCTGTTCATAAAAAAATGATGACAATGCCAACTTCTGACGAGGATATAAATGATTGTTGTGAAAATAAAACTGTTTTTGTTGATGCCGAAGATGATTTAAAAGACCAATCATTAAATTACGTTAAAATTCAGCAATTACAACAGCTTTCGATTGTTTACATCTTAGTATTTTATTCTGAAATTATAATTGACAGGCAATCAATTCAAGAATATTCCTATCAATCTCCATTTATTGTAAGGGATATCTATGCCCTATCTGAAGCATTCCTTTTATAGAATTTACATTGAAAATAACATAGTTGGATAGTATGAAATGAATTATTCTGAGTATTCGGGATTGATTCATCATTTCTAATTTGTAATTATTTATCAATGATAAATTCAATAATTAAATTCTTTTTAGAGAATAAGTTAGTTGCTTATTTACTACTGATATTATTCGTTGGTTGGGGCTTAATCAATGCACCATTTGATTTTAATATCAAAAACCTGCCACGCAATCCCGTAGCCGTAGATGCTATTCCTGATATTGGCGAAAACCAACAGATTGTCTTTACCAAATGGATGGGACGTTCTCCGCAAGATGTGGAAGACCAAATCACTTATCCTTTGACTACGGCATTGTTGGGTATTCCTGGTGTAAAAAGCGTCCGTAGTAACTCCATGTTTGGCTTTTCGAGCATTTATATCATCTTCAATGACGATGTAGAATTTTATTGGAGTAGAAGCCGCATCCTCGAAAAACTCAACTCGCTACCCGCAGGAACGCTGCCAAATGGCGTACAACCGTCATTAGGACCCGATGCGACTGCACTCGGTCAAATCTATTGGTACACGCTCGAAGGACAAGACAAAGACGGTAATCCGACAGGCGGTTGGGATTTGCACGAACTCAGAACCATTCAAGATTTTTATGTAAAATATGGTTTATCCTCTGCCGAAGGTGTGGCGGAAGTTGCCTCAATAGGTGGTTTTGTCAAAGAATATCAAGTCGATGTCAATCCCGAAGCCATGAAAACTTATGGCATCAAACTGTCGCAAGTCATGGCAGCTATTCAAGGTAGCAATATTGATGTTGGTGCTCAAACCATTGAAATCAATATGGCAGAATACTTCGTCCGTGGTTTGGGTTATGTCGAAAACATCGAAGATATTGAACAATCGGTCATTAAAACCAATAATAATGTTCCGATACGGATTAGTGATATTGCAAAAGTAAATATTGGTCCTGCAACTCGTCGAGGTATTTTGGATAAGTCGGGAGCAGAAGCCGTAGGTGGCGTTGTAGTCGCTCGATATGGTGCAAATCCATTGGAAGTTATTGAAAATGTAAAAGCTAAAATAGCAGAACTCGAACCAGGTTTAGCCTCCAAAACATTAGCGGATGGTACGGTTTCGCAAGTCAATATCGTACCTTTTTATGATAGAACACAACTAATAAATGAAACCATTGGAACACTACAAGAAGCACTAACGCTTGAAATTTTGATTACTGCTATCGTAGTGATTTTAATGTTGATGAATTTAAAATCCTCGATTTTGGTGGCAATTACATTGCCGATTGCCGTCTTGATGTGCTTTATTGCCATGAAATTCTTTGGTGTAGATGCCAATATTGTTGCTTTATCAGGTATTGCGATTGCCATAGGTACAATGGTGGATATGGGTATTGTGCTGATGGAAAGTATGGTCGCCCGAATAGACGAACATGGCGAAAAGGAAAGTCTATTCACTTCGATTTATGAAGCGACAACAGAGGTCGCAGGTGCTGTTATTACTGCCGTAGCAACTACAGTGATTAGTTTTATTCCTGTCTTCACGATGCAAGCAGCAGAAGGGAAGTTATTCAAGCCATTGGCTTATACTAAAACCTTTGCCTTGGTTGCCTCAATCATTGTAGCGATTACGATTATTCCGCCTTTGGCACATACTATTTTTGGAATAAAACTTAAAAATCCTTTTAGACGAAACGCTAATCAATCCAATTCGCCGCTTCAAGCCTTTTTTAAAAAATATGGTGGTTATTTTAAAAATGCCTTAAATATCATTTTGGCAGTTTTAGTCACTTACCTTTTGGCAAGTGAATGGATGCCTTTAGGCGTAACAAAATCTGTATTCTCCAACTTCCTATTTTTGGCAGTTTTGGCAGGTAGTTTAATTGGTTTTTTCTATGTGATTATTCATTTTTATGAAAAAATCCTACGCTTTTTATTACGTTTTAAATTGCTATTCTTACTCGTAGTTGGATTGATTGTATATCAAGGTTATCAAGTTTTTAAAAATACAGGTGAAGAATTTATGCCGTCATTGGACGAAGGTTCTTTCCTTTTGATGCCAACCTCAATGCCACATTCAGGTATGCAAGAAAACATCAAAAACTTGCGGACGCTTGATATGGCGGTGACTGCAATTCCCGAAGTAGAAACCGTAGTCGGCAAGGCAGGACGTGTTAATTCTGCTCTCGACCCTGCACCGATGTCTATGTATGAAAATGTGATTTTGTATAAATCTGAATACAAAACGGATAAAAACGGGCATCGAATTAGATTTAAAACGGATAAAAATGGTGAATACGTCCATGATAAAAAAGGCGAATTAATACCCGACCGAAATGGTCAGTATTTTCGTCAATGGCGTGACCATATCAATAGTCCCAATGATATTTGGGATGAAATCGTTAAAGCGACTAAAGTGCCAGGCGTGACTTCTGCACCAAAATTGCAACCGATAGAAACTCGTTTGGTGATGCTACAAACGGGAATGCGTGCGCCTATGGGCATCAAAGTCCGTGGAAGTGATTTGGCAAAAATCGAAGCCTTTGGTTTAGAGTTAGAAAAACACCTCAAAGAAATTGAAGGTGTAAAAGACGCTGCCGTTTTCGCAGATAGAATTGTTGGAAAGCCTTATATGCTTTTGGATATTGACCGACAAGCGATTAGTCGTCATGGATTAACGATTGAAAAAGTACAACAGCACATTCAAGCGGCTATCGGTGGTATGAATATGACAACGACCGTTGAAGGTCGAGAACGCTACAATATTCGTATTCGCTATCCTCGTGAGCTACGAAACGACCCAAGTATTTTGAAAAAAATCTACTTACCGACTTCAAGCGGTGGACAAATTCCATTAGGCGATTTGGTAGAAATCAAATACGAACAAGGACCTCAAGCCATTAAATCAGAAGATGGCTTTTTGATTGGCTATGTTCTGTTTGATAGAGAAGATGGTTATTCGGAAGTCGAAGTCGTGAATAATGCTCAAAACTATTTACAAAGCAAAGTTGATGAAGGCACTTTGGAAGTACCGAATGGTATCAACTACCGATTTGCAGGGAATTACGAGCAGCAAGTTCGAGCGAGTAAACGCCTTAGCCTTGTTGTACCGATTGCTTTAGCGATTATCTTTTTGATTTTGTATTTCCAATTCAAATCCATTGCCATTTCGTTAATGGTTTTTTCAGGCGTATTTATCGCCTTTTCAGGTGGTTTCATTTTGATAGGTTTATACGATACAGCTTGGTTTCTCAACTTTGACTTCTTCGGTCAAAATATACGAGACCTCTTCCAAATTCAAACTATCAATCTAAGTGTAGCGGTTTGGGTCGGCTTTTTAGCCTTGTTCGGTATTGCTACGGATGATGGTGTTTTGGTCGCCACATTTCTTAAAGATAGTTTCAAACGAAATACGCCAACGGATATTCAAGGCATCCGAGATGCGGTCGTAGAAGGCGGTTTACGTCGTGTTCGTCCTGCGATGATGACAACGGCAACCACGATTTTGGCATTGTTGCCTGTACTGACTTCAACGGGTCGAGGTGCTGATATTATGCTGCCAATGGCAATTCCGTCTTTTGGTGGGATGCTATTGCAAATGATTACGATGTTTACCGTGCCTGTTTTGTTTTCGCTTTGGAAAGAATGGGATTATAGAGTGAAACGATTTAGAAACTAAATTTTTGAAAGGAAACGACTTAGTAATGAAATTACTCAAATTAATAATATCGGGCTTATTCATCATTGGGAGTTTGGGAAAGGTGTATGCACAATCTTTGGATAG
>Ga0115565_10003317_pt1 | contig 11550 bp, 5 predicted proteins | sample COGITO_mtgs_1105_FD_87199 | JGI IMG/M metagenome (GOLD analysis project Ga0115565, IMG submission 87199) | Pelagic marine microbial communities from North Sea - COGITO_mtgs_110530 | ecosystem: Environmental > Aquatic > Marine > Epipelagic | place: Germany:Helgoland, sampling site Kabeltonne... | reverse complement strand
TGTTCAGAGAGTGGATGGTGTTGAGCGAGACAAAGAACGAATCTTGTCAGATTCAAGAAGAATAGACGAGGGACTCAGAAAATGGGATGGGAACAAGGAGAAGGAGGGAAAAGGAAAAGAGGGAAAAAGGGGGAAAAAAAAGGAAGAAGGGGAAACAAGGAGAAAGGAACAACAGAAGGAACCGTTTTCCCCTCCCCCTCCCCTCCGTTTGATTGGACACCAGCAGAAGAAAGAAGTCGGCAGCAAGAAAGAGAAGGGGATGGAAGGTATGGCGATCAGACACGCGATGCAGCACAACAAGAACAAGAACAACAGAATGGAAGTCGGACGAGAGTCGGATCCCATCGAACTCCTTCCTCACGACACCTCTCACCCTCCATCCTCTCCTCCATCCTCTCCTCCATCCTCTCCTCCATCCTCTCCTCCTTCCCCTCCTCCTTCCCCTCCTCCTTCCCCTCCCTTGCCTCCCTATCCGCTCGCGACCAGGGAGAGAGGACGAGGAGCGTCGTCCTCCTCCGTCTGGACTGTGGACCACCTCCTGGAAGACCACAACTCGATCCGCCTCCCCCCTCCGAGCCACGAGAACCTGCTACACATGATAGAGGAGCTGAGGGAGGAGTTCCTTCCTACGGACAACGTGGTGGGCGTGTCCGACCTGATCCACTGGATGGCGGAGAGGCTTGGAGTGAGCGTGGAGTCCGAGCTTCGCTTCGACGACCTCGACAAGGGGTTCAAGAGGAGGGCGTACCAGATCTGCAACCTGTTCAACCTCTGTGTCAAGACGTCCCTCTTCGACGAGGACGCAGAGGCGAGAGACACGATCAACAGAATCTTCTACGTGGTGATAGGGACGTACAGGGCGATCAAGGAGAACTCGTTCGTCTTCAACATGATTGACGACGCGAGGATGATCACAATCCCCTCCGACTTCCAGTGGGACCACCTCCTGAACTCGGACACGACGAAGATGACATCCTTCCAGAAGCTCCTGATCTTCGTCTCTCAGGAGCTGAGGACGGCGCAGTTCAGGATGATAGACGACACGCTCCACGAGCAGATCTTCAAGGAGAAGCCTGTCCTCGTCCGAACGGAGGAAGGGGAGATGGAGTCCGTCGTGGAGTACGAGCCGACCCACGCCTGGAAGCCGGCCGAGACGAAGACGCTTCGCGACTTCATCAATTCGAAGATCCAGAAGGAGACAAACTTCGAGTACTGGATGCATCTGACGAACCCTCACGACAACGGAGACAAGCTGATCTCCCACCTGACAGTGACGGACCAGGTGGACTGCCCCAAGCTGCAGAGGAACAGGTACCTCTGGTCGTGGAAGGATGGTCTGTACAACGTGAAGTACGACATGTTCTTCCCCTTCTCGAAGAGGGCGCATTGGCCTCGCCTCGCCGCAGAGATACAGACACACAGGGTGAAAGGAGGGTGGACGGACTACGTCTGCCTTCCTCCGACGAGCCTCGACGTGGCAGTTACCTACTTCGACAGAGACTTTGGGATCGACATCTCTCCAGAGTCAGAGACGGAGGGAGGGGAAGGGTGGTACGACCCTTCCCTCCTCTGCGCTGACAAGTTCGAGTCCATCCTCACGACGCAGAGGCTGACCCAGGAGACGATCGACTTTGTCTACATGATGATCGCCCGCCTCTTCTTTCCTGTCAACCAGATGGACAAGTGGCAGGTCGTCCTCTTCATAAAGGGCGTCGCTGGAAGCGGGAAGAGCACGATCGCTCAGCTCGTGAGGTCGATGTACCCAAAAGAGTGCGTGACGACACTGAGCTCGAACATGGAGAAGCAGTTTGGCATCTCTGCCATCTACAAGGGTCTGATCTGCGTCTGCTCGGAGGTGAGGGAGGACTTCGCCCTCGATCAGGGGGAGTTCCAGCAGATCATCTCCGGGGAAGAGGTGCAGATCTCCGTGAAGAACAAGACCGCCTTCTCCCACGTCTGGGAGACGACCCTCCTCCTTCTAGGAAACCAGCTCTTCAAGTACTCCGACGCGAGCGGGTCGATCACGAGACGGATTGCGATGGTCGAATTCAACGAGCAGGTGAAGAAGTCTCAATCCGACCCTCTCCTCATGGACAAGCTCCAGGCGGAGATGAACGTCGTGATGAGGAAGGGTGTCTACCTCTACCACAGATACGTCAGGAGGTACGGGAAGGCAGACTTCTGGAGCTTCGCCCCCCCTCAGATGAAGGACTTCAACAAGAACGTCCGATCCGCAGTCGACACCCTCGTCTCCTTCCTGGACGACGCCGGCCTCGTAGAGATCGGAATGCTCCCAGCAGACTCCTACATCATGCCCCTCACCGATTTCAAGCAGATGTACTTCTCCTACGTCACGAGGGACGGTGGACAGAAGCCACAGTGGAAGAAGGACCACTATCAGTTGGTCTTCTCGGAGAAGGGCATCTGCATAGAGAAGAAGAAGAAGAACGTCTACCAGGGAGTGGAGATGACATGCGACTGGGTCATAGGGGTCAGGCCAGTCGACGGGTCGTCTGACCTTCCTTCCTCGGCAGCCTTCCTCTAGAAGAGGGGTAGGAACGCTCTGGAGAGGAGGTGAAGACTCGCTTTAACGCCCATCTGAAAAACTAAAAAAACAGCTCCTCAAACAAGCCGAGGGAACGAAACACGAACACCATATACATGGAAAAAAAGGAACAGGAACAGGGAAGAATCACATGAACAGAAAAAAAACATTGTATGTTTTCTATTCGTTATACTTGTTGTTTCGAATTCTTTTTATTTCTTAGTTTCTTAGTACTTAAGAAATCAGATCGTTGACGTTGTTCCCATCTATTTTCCCTCACGCCTTCCTCTTCTTCCCTTGGGTCTTCTTCCCTTCCAGCTTCCTGTTCGCCTCCTCGAACGTCCGTATGATGGACCTTGGCGTGGAGGGAGGGTAGAGGACGCTGATCGTCTCCCAGTAGAAGGGATGTTCGTACCTCTTCATCATGTGGCCATTCATCCTCTCGTAGAGGACAGGGTACTCCTGCTTCCTATCGAAGATGTCGGAGTAGACCTCGTAGATCGCAGTGTCCACCTCGATTCCGAACCTGTTTCTCGACGTCCTCGCATCGAAGAAGCTGAGGAGGAGCTGGAGGAGGTCGTGGGAAGGGTTGAAGACGATCTCTTTCTCTCCCCTGTACCCGTAAGCTCCGACAGAGAGACGTCCTTCATTCACCTTGCCTCCCACCCTCGACCCCGATGCCTCCCCCAACCCTGATCCCACACCCCCCTCCTCCTCCTCTTCCTCATCGCTGAGAAGGTCTATCACCTCCGTCGTCAGGTCGACAAGGTTCGGATTCAAAGAGAAGTTGAGCATGGACAACCCGAAGTCGATGAGGTGGAAGGTCGGCTCCTTGAGCATCGAGTTCGGTCCGTACCTGACCATGACGTTGTTGGCGTGCATGTCTCCGTGGACGAACTGAAATCTCTGCTGAAGCTCGAGAAGGCCGGTGGACACATCCAGGATCGCCTTCACGAAGAGAGAGTCCCTCCTCGACCCCGTCGACATCTTAGAGTTGTTGAAGAAGGAGTACAACGTCGTGTCGAGCCTGTCCATCCCTATGAGGTACCTGTCCGAGGAAGGGGTTGAGTCGAGGAGGGAGAAGAAGGGTTCCACCACCAGGTCCGTGTTCGACCCGCAGAAGAGAGTCGCGTGGGCGAAGAGCTCCCTCTCTACCCCCTCTCTCTTCTCTCTCCTCTCCGTGTTCCACTCTCCGTTGTAATCCATCCTCTTGACGACGATCTTCTTCCTCCTTCCGTCCGCCTCTACGAGCTCCGTCTCGATTGCCGACCCGAACGCCCCCTTCCCTATCTTCCTTCCAAGAAAGAGCATGGTCCCCGTCTTCTGCTCGAAGTCGGACCTCGAGACGAAGAGGTCTGAGAAGGATCCCATCACGGAGAGGGAGCGGCAGAGGCCGTTCTGCTTGGACCGTATCACGTCAAAGACGGAGGGATCTACTCTCGTCTTCTTGACGTCCTCGTCCGTCCCAGCAAGGAATGTTCCTATCACACTAAACATTGGGGAAGAGTCAAATCCTTGTCCTGTCTTGTTGTTCTTGTTGTTTCTTCGAAAGGGTAGGAGAGGGTTCGTTCCTTTTTGTTTCTGTTTGTCGTTCCTTTTTGTTTCTGTTTGTCGTTCCATTTTTTTCCTCGTCGAATCAAAGGTCCAAAACAGGGTTCGACACCCCAATGCTCAGCGACGAGGAGACGTCCCAGCTAGAGGCAGCACATTCGTATCGCTCCTCCCTGGAGGAGGAGATCCGCCTCCTCTTCTCACAACTCCTCTCGTTCGGACCCTCCTTGCCTCACACGGAGTGGTATCGTCTCCAGACCCACCTCCAGAACAGGCTCAGGGATCACCTCAACCTGCTCAAGGAGAGGAGGGATGCAGCGAGGCTGGACCCATCAGGAGTCATCTGCCTGCTCTGAGGTGATGCGACGAACCAAAAAAAAAACTCAACACCCAAAACAAGAAATCAAGACGAAACAGCAAGGAGACGAAGAGAGAAGGGGAAGGGGAACGAAAGAAGAAGATGACGACTGTGACTAAGGAGGACTACAAGGCGTGGGAGGCGAACGTCCTATCCATCTTTGGCCCCTCTTCTCCTCTCCCTCCCGAAGGAAGAAGGATGGTGAAACAGAAGGTGATCGTCTTCGCGTACAGGAGTAGAGACTTGAAGGGGACGATGAGAGAACACATTCCTTCCTCGGAGGAGAGCATGAAGACGAGCATGAAGACGAGCATGAAGAGGAGAGGGGTGAGGAGCGCAAGGTCGTACCGCTCTACGACGAAACGAAAGCTCTCCCTTTGGCACATGGGGAGCAAGAGGATGGAGACCGTCTCCTACGGGTGGGACGAGGAGAAGGGGAGGTTCCTCTTCCCGGGAACGGACGTGGGAGGGCTCACGAATGCGGTACACACTCCCCCTTCCCCCTTCCTCTTCTCTCCAGTCCCACCTTGCGCTCTGAAGGACGGGAGGCTCTACTCTCTCTGGAAGAGGGCGTCAGGGAAGGACTCCTTCGTGGGCGGATCGTCCATCCGCCTCCATCTGGACAGGTGGGTGGAGAGCGTCCTCCGCGAGGAAGGGAGGTTCAAGTTTGGGTTCTGGAGAGGAGAGGAGGAGGAGAGGGTGATCCTCGATGCGAGGGTCGTGAAAGAAAGGACGGGGACCTACCTCGTCCGCCTGTTTGGAGAAGACACAAAAGAAAAGGGGGAGGAGTACGCGAGGGCGGCGACGGAGGAAGAGATCGACTCCCTCTCCTGTGGAGTGGGAGAAAGATACATCACTCCCAACCTGAACAGAGCCAACATCGAGAACGAGTACGTGTGAGAAGCCTTGTGTTGTTGTTCGTTTCCCTTTTTCCTTGTTTTGTTTCCTAGAAACAGCAACGTGTTAAACAAAGATACGACAAGGGCATATCTCTCTCTTCGAAGTCGTCTCCTCCTCTGAGGGACTCCGAACCGGTTCGTAGCTAGCTGTCAAAGACACGAAACGCAGTCTTGAACCCTTCCTGGTCTAGGTCGGAGAGGAGGGACACCAAGACTTTTTTGTCTGTGTGTTCCTCTTTTATTTCCTCTTCCGCTCCATCCGCTCCGCCTCCGTCATGTTCTCACCAAACACGGACCCCATCCAAGGATCTATCTTTGTCATCATCGTCTCCTCGTCGTCCATCTGGAGTCGTATCGATTTGAGGAGAGACCTCTTCCACTCCTCCTCTTTCTTCTTCCCTACCTTTGGCCTTCCTCTTCCTCTTACCGTCTCCATCCCGATCCCGTAACCCACCATCATCATCTGAGAGAGGACAGAGATCATCCACCCTCTCTTCCTCTTCCTCTCCGACGACTTCGTCTTCTTCCTCGCCCCGTTCTTCCTCCATGAGAGGATGGGTCTCCTTCCCCTTCCTCCTCTCCTCTTTTTCTTCCCTTTCTTTCCCTTCGGCAACTCTATCTGGGCGCAGTTTTCCCAGTCCACGAGGACGAGGAACGTATTCTCTGTCCTCATCATGTTTTGAATGGACGGGTCCACGTGAAGGAGTCCTTCAGAGGCGACAGCCTCAAGAAGGCCTATCACCTCGTCTTCGAAGGTTGTCACGTTCTCCCATCCCTCGTCTTCCGTACCCTTTTTCTGCTCATCTTCTTCGTCGTCTTTGCCATCTATTTGCTCGTCTTCGTCTTCGTCCTCGTCATCGTCCTCGTCATCGTCCTCGTCTTCCTCTTCCCAAGAATCGTACTCGACATCGTTGGGGGAGGAGAGGGGAGGGAGAAAGGACGTGTCGAACAAGTCGTATTCTCTCTCCTTACTCAAAAGCAGAGACGCCATTGGATCCTCTCTCCTCTCCTCTGCCGTTCCGTTTATGGTTTTAGGAGACGAGAGAGGAGACGAAGACGACGCGTACGCCTCCGTCTCTAGTTCGTAGCATCTCTCCATCTTGATGAGGGACCACCCTATCAGATCGGAGAGGAGGCCGATCTCGTCGTCCACGTACAGGCTCTTGTCCGGAACGTGGAACACGTCACCCAGTAGGTTGGGTCCCACCTCTCCCTCCGCGGCAGCCTTCCAGAGGCTCTTCCTCCTCGCGTGCTTTCTTTCCGTCAGGAGGACTGCCTTCACGACGAACGTGTCAAAAAGGAAGAGAGTTCCATCCAGACCGCACTTCTTGCCTTCCCCTTTCGAGAGGAGAGACGAGGAGACGAGCTTGAGCATCGCGTCCTTCATGTCCCCCTCCACCATGTCGCATTCCTCCTTCTCTGACGACCCCTCTGGAAGTGTGTCGCATGAGAAGCAGTCCAGGCTCGCGTCCGACTCGTCGTCGGACGCCTTTGTAGAGAAGCGCTCCGCATTCTGCCTGCTGATCGGCCTGGAGAGGGTGGAGGAGGGTGTCCTCGTCACAAGACGAGGAAGAAAAGGGGAGAAGGGTGGAGGAGAAATGTCCTCTTTCTGGGACTTTTCCTCTTCCAAACCCCTCAACAACGATCCAAAGGTCGCGGACAGCATCTCTCTTTTCCCTTTTTTTCTGTTCTTTCGTTTCTTTTTCTTTTCTTTGTTCTTTTCTTTGTTCTTTTTTCCTTCTTCCTTCTTATTTTTTTTTACATCGCGTGTCCTTGTCCTCTCAACACATGTAAGAACGTTTTTTTTGTTCAGATCCCCAGCCTTCTCCTCGCCTCCTCTCCTCTCTCCTCCTGCCCTCTTCCTTCTGGAGGTACCTCCCTCTGCACCCTCCCCACATCCTCCTTCCTGACTGCAACGTACAGTCTTCCCCTCCTCCTTCCGAAGAGGGATCCTTCCCTCCTCCTTCTCTCCGCCTCCTCCTCTCCAACCTCCTCCTCTCCGACAAGCAAGAGGGACGTGTCGTCCTCCGCCTCTCTGAGACGGAGGCCGTACTCCGAAAGCCTGTGAGGGTGGAGTGTGAGTCCCAGCCTGTCCAGATCCTGGACGGAGGAGACGAGGAGAGGTCCTTCCCCCCTCTGCCTCCCCACCCACGCCCTCTCCCCCTCGAACTGGATCGCATACTCTCTTCTCGTGCCAGAGAAGACGTTCTGGAAGGGGACGTCGAGAGGGGGGTACACCCTCCTCCTCCCTCCGTCCAGACGAAGGCTCCTCCTCCCCTCTCCAGGCTCTGTCTCGCTCACCCTCACCCTCATCCCGTCCACGTACCTCGGCGGGATGAGGACCCTTCTCCCTCCCCTCCCCTCCTTTCTCGCCTCTTCTTCGAACCTCTGCTCTGCGAGGCGGAGCCTGTCCAGGTTCTCCCCCATGAAGCGGTGGAAGAGCCTGTCGTAGTCATCGTTCCCTTCCCTTCCTTCCCCCTCTCCTAGGAAGGGGATCGACTCTCGTTCCCCTGTCTCGTACTCGACCCACACCCTCCCTGGAAGGAGGATCCCCTCCTCCCCCCTCTCTCCATCCGATTCGATCCACACCCTCCTCACCACCTTCGTCACGTCGAAGTCGATCGCGTTCGCGTCTTGAGGCATGATCATCTCGTGCCTCTCTCCTCCGTCCTCTCCTTCTCCAAGCCTCTCCCCCGGCCTCGCCCTTGGATAGCCTGGCCACCTCCTATCCACCTCTCCTCCTTCTCCCCTCTCTCCTCCTCCTCGCCTCTTCCTCTTCTCCTCCTCTTCCCTCCTCCTCCTCCACGCAGCTATCTCCTTCTCCGCGTCGATCTTCGGAGGGAGGTCTACCAGGCTCACTCCCGTCTCTCCCTCTCTCGCTGGCCTCCCCGTCTCCTCCCTCACGCACGTTCCTTCTCCACCTCCTCCTCCGGAGCATTCTCTCCTCCACCCCTCTCTCCTCTTCCTCACCGCCCTCCTCACTCCCCTCCAGTCCACATCTTCCCTTACCTCTCCCTCTCCTCTTCCTCCTTCCTTTCCTTCGTGGAGGAGCAGCTTCCCCACCTCCTCCTCCGTCTTCTCCCTCTCCCTCTCCCCCCTCTCTTCTTCCACCTCCTCCGCCCTCACCGCAACGACCTGGGCTAGGAGAGGGGACCTTGTCGCGTACGGTGTGGAGGAGAGAAGGGAGACGATCCTCTCGTCCCCTCCCTCCCCTCTGCTCGCCCTCTCCATCGCTTCCTCTTTCCCCCCGGCGATCCTCGCCGCCTCCTTCAGAGTGGAGAGGATCCCTCTCTTAGGGTGAGGAGGGAGCTCGTCTGCAAGATGGCGAATGTCCCTGATCGCCTCGTCCCTCTCCTCCTTCCCACCCCTCTCTCTCCTCCCTCCTGGGAGGAAGGTCATCACCCATCCAGCGCAAGCGAGAGTCGACTCCTCCTCCCCTATCTTCCTGAGCAGACGCACCCACCTCTCCCCCCCTCCCCCTCCTTCCTCCACCTCCCTCGCTGCGTCCAACCTCTCCTCCCTCCTCTCTGAGGAGAGCCTGCCAAGAAGGGAGACGCCGATCCCTTCCCCTGCCGCCTGGTAGAGGCAACGGACTGCCATCGACCTGAAGGAGAGGGTCTCCTTCCCCCTTTGTTCAGGAGGACGAGACGGAGGGTAAAGGAGGGGACGGGCCTTGCACCGTTCTGAAGGGACGAGTCCTGCCTCCTCGCTCCTGTAGCATCCTTTCGAGACCCACCCTCTCACCATCTTCTCAGTCACGTACACGAAGGAGGCGTCTATCAGGGACGTCATCTCGTCCACGGAGAGAGACCCCTTCGCCAGCATGGAAGGGTGGGAGGACGCCCTCCTCCTGATCGACGTCTTCACGAACGCGAACAGGAGCTCTGCTGGATTGTACTCCGGCTGACGGACCGGCAGGTAGACGAAGCCTGACACGCCGAGAGCTGTCTCCACCCAGTCGTGGAGGAAGGACTTCTTCCTCCTCGTCAGGTCTACTTTCCCGTGGTCTGGAGCGGAGTCGGCTAGGATCGTGAGCCTCGGCCTGACGTCAGGGTGGAAGTCCCTCTCCACGTCTCTCGTCACGTGGTGAAGGTACTGTAGGAAGCGAGCCCTCCCTCCCCTCGCGCTCTGAACCGACCCCCCCCTCCTCCTCGTCCCGAAGAAGTGTCTAGGAGGGGGGAGAGGGGGAGGCCTCCCCTCTCCTCGTCCTTCCTCTCCTCGTCTTTCGTCTTCCTCCACATCCAGAAAGGAGAGGAGGAGAGACCTAAGCCCTTCGAAGCGGGACCTCATCGTCTCCATGGACGCGAGCGCGTACGACTCTCCCACCCTCTCCAGCTCCCCATCCGAGTCGACCTGCCTGTGCTCTATCGAGTTTGTCCAGAGCAGGTCGACAAGCTCGGAGTGGGAGAGGGACACCGTCTCGAAGTCCGCCAACGCCCTCGCCTCGCTGTTCGGGAGGAGGACGTCCACTGTACGTCTCCCTCTTCCGTCTCCTCTTCCGTCTCCTCTTCCGTCTCCTCTTCCTCCTCCCACAAGGGACGACTCCCTCACCCTCGCCCTAAGGAGAGCAGCCCTAGACAGGAGGGTCCACTCCCCTCTCCACGCCCTCCCGTCAGAAAGGTCGACGCTCACCGCCTCGTCTGGAAACGTTCCGAACGGATCGTGAGGACCGAGACGAGAGGAGAGGGCTAGGACGGGGACGGTCCTTTCTTCTTCCTGTCCCTCTGAAGAAAGGAAGAAGGAAGAGAAGAGGAGGTTCGTTCCTCCTTCTTCGTCTTCTTCTCCTCTTCCTCCTCCTCTTCGGATGGAGACGCTGATCGGCCTCGTGGAGAGGAGTGGCTGAGACGAAGCTGAGAAAGGGGAAGGAAGGAAAGGGTGTGCGAAGCGGGAGGAGGGGTCGGATACGTCCTCTTCGGTGAGGAAGCGAGAGAGGGACGCCTCCTTGGAAGGGGGTCGGATCCACCAGGAGAGGAGGAAGGTGGGAGGGGAGGAGGACCACCTCCACCTCCTCTCAGACGAAGTCCTCTCCTCCTCGTCCTCCGAGAGGACCATTCCGTTCGTCCTCGGTGTCGTCTCGTCCACGACGAGGGGGAAGGGAGGGGGCCAAGTCTCCCTCCTCTTCGAGACGAGACCAACCCCTGCGAAGATCGTGAACCGCATCGTCTTCCCCTTCTCCACGTTCAGGGTGGGAGGGGACGACCTCGTCCCCCACCCCATGCTAGACATCTCGCTCAGAGAGACCCCCGTCTCGTCCGTGAAGAAGGAGTTCATCCCTCCCACCTCTCCCTCGTCCCCCTTCTCTTGCTCTCTGAGAAAGGAGTCTAGCTCCCTCCTCCTCGCCTCTCCCTTCACTGCGTTTGGGTCTCTCAGCTGGGCGCGGAGCATCTGGAGACCGCTCCTCCTCATCTGTCTGTACACAGTCGTCTCGGACACGGAGAGGGAGGGAAACCTCTCCTTCAGCCTGCTCCTGACCTGGGAGAGGGTGAGGGTTGGCTCTTCGATCGCGATCCTTGCGCATTCCTTGCTCTGCTCCGGACTCATGAGCTGCCACCTCCACCCTCCCCTCTTCAGAGGGTTGGGAGCGCTCCTCGTCACATCGTAAGACCTCAGGACTGGGATCGGAGAGAGGATGTCTCTCCTCCCCCTTTCCCCTTCCACCTCTGCCTCCTTCCCCCCTCCCTCTGACGGGACGATGCCAACCACGGTGTACGTCCCGTCCTCTGGTATCCTGGTTGCCAAGCCACCGTCCGGAAGGATGGCTCTGAACCCTTCCCCTTCCACCCACGCTCTCCCTCCTTCCACCACGATCCTCCTCCCCACGTGCTCGTCTCCTAGGAGGGGAACGTCCACCCTCTCCGTCTCCAAGTCCTTCGCCTTGTCTCTCAGAGATCGGACCGTCTGGACGTGGACTTTGAACTGTCTCGCCGCCTCTGAGAGGGAGAGAGGGGACGAGGACGGGTCTCTCAAGAGGACTGGCTCCTGGATCGACCTGAGGAGACGAAACCTCATCTCTGGAACGAGAGGAGTCCCTTCCACGGAAAGGTCTCTCCTCCTCACCCTTGGATCGGACTCGACGGCATGGTCCTCCTGGCTGGGAGGGAGAGGGTCACGGTTAGGGTCCTGCATGGTCTTCTCTTTTCTCTTCTCTTTTCTCTTCTCTTTTCTCTTCTCTTTTCTCTTCTCTTTTCTCTTCTCTT
>Ga0115565_10003309_pt1 | contig 11583 bp, 8 predicted proteins | sample COGITO_mtgs_1105_FD_87199 | JGI IMG/M metagenome (GOLD analysis project Ga0115565, IMG submission 87199) | Pelagic marine microbial communities from North Sea - COGITO_mtgs_110530 | ecosystem: Environmental > Aquatic > Marine > Epipelagic | place: Germany:Helgoland, sampling site Kabeltonne... | reverse complement strand
TGTTGCTAAAATCCTAGCGTAATCCGCTAAGCTGATAAGCTTCAAAAGATAACTAAAAGGCGCTCATTGAGCGCCTTTTTTGTGCGTGATGCCCCGTGTTGTTTAATAAACAACGAGGGAAACTATATTATTGATAGCAGCGATACTGATACTCATTATTGCACCTTACTGAAAGACCGTCCGCATGGACATTATTCCTGGTATAAACAAAATAGACAAAAGAACAACAGCCATTGGCATAGACCGCACAATGTCTGATAAATCCATAGAAGGATTTGCGCTTGCTTTTGAAGATATGAGTAAATATTTAGACGCTGAGTTGGCCCAGTTTAAGACCAGAGTTAAGGAAGAAAAAATCGCAAAGGTTGAACGCAGAGATGCTTACATTGGCGGATCAGTTTCGGCGCTCACATTGATTTTTTTACTGTTCAACCTAAGCCTCAAAGTACACTATCGAAAGGGCAGTAAAACGCAAGAATTTAGGACTGGATTTGATTTCTGCCGCTAGCTTTTGCAGCGTATAACAAAGCGTCTGCGCGCTTAATGGTTTCGTCTATTGATTCTTTGCTTTGTATTTATACCAGCCTCAAGCTGCTCGTGACCTTAAGTTTATGACGAGTAAAAACAGCGTTTTCAATCTCTACTTTGATGTGTTCGAGTCGTAGCCTTGCACTTTCCGTATCCTTGTCGCATTGATACAATATAAACGCTTCTTGTCTATGTTAATCCGCCTGCCTATACAAAAGTGCTGCGAAGACTGCAACAAATCGACTAATTCATACTTACCTCAGCATGAGGACTTTTCAATAACGTTAGAGAAAGCATCGAAACGGTAAAATAGCCAATCGCAAATTCGATGGGTATCCCTAACACTGTCGCACCAATAACAATGGCAACACTTTTGGCCGCTTCTAGATAGGTCGCAATCGTTCTGCCCTCTAATATCCATGCAAGGTTTATACTGGCACCTACGAGCAGGCTAGCGATCATTACTTGTACAACAAGCGACAGAGCACTTACATTGGTCATAAGGTAAAGGCCAAGTGCGGCCATAACGGCATAGTGTAAGATGCAGTAAATTTTTTTGGGCCATGAAATCGCAACATCGTAAGGCTTAAAGGTTCTTAAATCTGATTTGGCCAATGGGTATTTTGTTGCTACGTCAAGCGGTCGCCAGCCTGTTCTGCCGAACCAAACACGGATTTTATCTGACCATTTTTTTGTGCGAACACTGTCTTTAATCAACTGACTATATACTTGAATATTCGCATACAAAGGATTCCAGCTATTGAGGGCCTTTCGGACGCCGTAAACAGGCACCTCTTGGTCCAATTCATCCTGATAAGTACCAAACACTCTGTCCCAAACAATGAAAACCCCACCATAATTACGATCTAAGTAGCGAAGGTTTTGCGCATGATGAACACGATGATTAGAGGGCGTCACCATAAACAATTCGGATATTCCTATTTTTTTGATGTGCTGAGTGTGCACCCAAAATTGATAAACTAAATTGGCTGAAGCAACCGATATGAATATCAACGGATCCACGCCTAAAATCGCTAGCGGAATAAAAAATATAAAATTGAAAAAGCTGCCAGAACTCTGTCTTAATGCGGTTGTGAGGTTGTAATCTTCGCTAGAGTGATGCACCACATGTGCCGCCCAAAACAAACTTATTTCATGACCAAAGCGGTGATTCCAATAATATAAAAAGTCATAGGCAATGAATATCAGCATCCACGTCCACCATAACGTTGGTATCTCAAAAAGCGCAAGATGCTCAAACACCAGGACATAAATTGTCAGTGGCACTATACTTTTTAAAACACCCGTTACGCGGCTTAAAACACCCACACTTAGGCTAGTGATGGCATCATTTGTGCGGTAATAATGAGTACCTCGGATTTTTTCAGCAATTAGTTCAGCAGCAATCAAAACGAAAAAAACAGGAATAGCGTAAAGAATAATACTCATTTAATGTAAACCTAAATAAGGGTGTAATATTGCATATCCAGTAACCGTTACGGGCACGGAAATTAACGTGCTAATCGCAATGATATGAGCCGCTAAAATGTGATTACCGCCAATTTTTCTTACCATAACGTAGCTAGCCGCTGCGGTTGGACAAACTGCCATTAAAAATACCACGCCTAACGCCATGTCCGTCACTTCGAACACCAGAGCAAGCGTCACTAATAATAAAGGATAAATAAAACACTTTGCAACAATGCTAATGGCTGCGGGTTTGGCCTCTTTAGAAAAGTCGCTAAATCTTAGTGCAGCACCCGTACATAAGAGGGCCAAAGGCAAGGTTAGTTGTGCAAAGTAATCAATGCTATTTTGTGCGATGCTAGGAATTTCAATTTTGAAATATGCAAATATCAACGCGGCGACAATTGACAATATAATCGGGTTGGTGGCGATGCCTTTAAGTACTAACGTGTAGTTAGGTTCTCTTCCGCTATAAATGTTTAGAACGCCAACGGACAAGACATTGTAAAGAATTGTCAAGCCTCCCAAATAGACGGATGCATAGACAAGGCCAAGATCACCATAAGCGTTATGGCAATATGCCAAACCAATGATTCCCATATTCGAACGAAACGATCCCTGAATGACCACGCCTCTATCTTCACGTTTAGGCACTATCCAAGGAGCAACAGCAAGCGCAGCGATAAAAAATGCCAATGTGCCACCGATGCCTATTGCAATGGTTTTGATGTCGGTTATATCTGAAAGCTCACTTTTGCTGATAGTCGTAAATAGCAGCGCGGGCAGGGCAAAATTAAAGATCAAGCGAGAGGCTTTTTCTACAAAATCATCGGTCATTAGTTGGCGTTTGTATAAAAAATAGCCAAAGGCTATCAGTAGTACTACAGGGCCAATCACAGCAATAGCGAAATTAATTATTGAGGTAAAATTAGTCACAAAAATGTTAGCAGGAATTTATATTTGTTGATGGTAATCATTAATGGTTTATATCATGATATATAAAAACAAGCACCCTATAGGTGCTTGTTTTGAAAATGTTGTACTAGCAGCAAGTTCTCTATTTACGCAGCTCACGGCGCAGAATTTTGCCAACGGTGGACTTGGGCAATTCCGCCATGACATTTATCTCTTTTGGTACTTTGTAGGCAGACAGTGTTTTCTTACAATGCTCGATAATATTGTCATTGCTCAAAACAGTGCCCTTGGCAACTGTGATATAGGCACAGACTCTTTCTTGTGTCTTTTCATCAGGTTTGCCAACAACTGCGGCTTCCAAGATATCTGAATGTTGCGTTAGAGCCTCCTCGACTTCATTGGGATAAACGTTAAAGCCCGACACAATAATCATATCCTTAAGACGGTCAACGATTTTGATGCAACCATCGGGCAAGCGCACGCCAACATCCCCTGTTTTGAAGTAGCCATTGCTGGTCATTACCTTGGCAGTCTCTTCGGGCTTTTGCCAATACCCTTTCATTACTTGTGGGCCTTTGCAGGCAATTTGACCCTCTTTACCATCTTCTACTGGCTTGTCATCGGTGTCGAGCAACTGAATATCGGTGCCGTCAACGGGTAACCCCACTGTGCCAAGTCGCTCCTTGCCGGGTTGATTAAAAGCTACCACTGGCGCTGTTTCGGACAAACCATAGCCTTCCGTTATTGAACATCCCGTAGTAGCTAACCACAAATCAGCGGCTGATTTTGTTAACGCTGTGCCACCTGAAATTGTCAGTTTAAGTGATGACAAATCCAAGGTACGAAACTCAGGCTGCGCACATAAGCCCATAAACAACGTGTTTATACCCGCAAAAGCAGTAAATTTATGCGGTTTTAAAGTCTCTACAAACCCTTCCATATCTCTAGGGTTAGGAATCAAGAGTGTCATCGCGCCCTTTGCAAAAAGCGTCATCATACACACGGTAAACGCGTAAATATGATACAGCGGCAATGGACATACAATTATTACTTCGCCTTCTGTGAATGAACGGCCCAAGCGACTCAATGTTTGAATACTGTTTGCAAGGACATTGCGGTGAGAGAGTTCAGCACCCTTCGATACGCCGGTCGTTCCGCCCGTATATTGTAAGATGCATGCATCATCCAAATCCATGCTTGGTCTTTTGGGTAATTCATAATCTCTTGCTTGGCTAAACACATCGACAAAACAGGTATAGGGACTGTCTACTTTTTGTTTCGTCAACATCTGCGGGGCGGACGTAACAATCACTGTTTTAATATCAGTTTTATCTTTTATGCTTTCGTACTTGTCGATAAAGTCATGGAGTATGACCAAGGCTTTGGCGCCTGAATCTTTAAATTGGTGCGCCATTTCTGTTGGGGTGTATAAAGGGTTAGTATTAACAACCACTAAACCTGCTCGCAAGGCTGCATAAACTGCAATTGGGTTTTGCAATAAATTCGGCAGTTGAATAGCAATACGATCGCCCGGTTGCAAGTGACCGTCCTTTAAAAGCCATGCAGCGAAGGTCTTTGAGTATTCATCAACTTCTGCAAAGCTCATGCTTTGTCCCAACGCAAAATATGCCGGTTTATGACTAAATTTCTCAAGTGTCTGTTCAATATAATCAGCCAATGAATTAACGTTTGTTGGCATTTTTACAGCGTGACTCATCTTACCTTTCTCCAAAATGTGCTTATTATCCCTAAAGACTAAATTAATCATTCTTTATTAACAATCAATTTACATGATGGGATCATATCAGACTCGTTAATCATGCTGCTGATGTGGGTTTATGTTTTCTAAAGCCACGCAACGCTCCGAACAATAAACCGCCTAATGCGCCTGCTGAACACTGAAAGAAAAAGCCTAAATAACCTCTTGCGCTAGCCAAAAGTGTTATGTTTAGAATGGGTTGCATTGCCAACAAAATAACCAACACTGCGACAAATCCCGACAAACAATAGAGCAAAACGCTACTTATCCCCGTTTTGCGCAATAATAAAGAGGTCACAAAAAATGCAATACTCAAGCCCACTAACAGCATTAATCCGTAACTTGGTGCAAGACCGATAAGGTCATTTAAAATACTCTCGACTCGCGCGTTTATAGGAATTTGGGTTCCTAGCTGACTCAACCGATACAGCACTGATTGGGTATGGAATAGTGAGGCGACAATAAAACTCACTAACACAGAGCTAAAGAGGTGTAATACAACGTTTAGTTTTCGCATTTAACGGTCCTTTTAAGACGCTTGTTCTTTCGAGTTATGTTTTGAACTTAACCAGGTTAGGCTAGTATACAATTTATTAACACAGGTTTTGGGCTAATGACCTATCAGGCTTTGCTTGACTGCCGTACTGGGTTTAGTTTCAAATGCCCTTAATAATAACTAATCATGCGCTCATTGCGATCAAAAAACGGAAACCCTAGATTGTTTGAGTACAAGCAAAACGCGTCGCAACGCCGATTAAAAGCTGGATTAAGGAAAAATATGCTGACAAAATTAAGACGAAACGGGTGCATAAACAAATTCATGAGTGGTATCGCTTTAATGCTGTTATTCAATTCAGTATCCGCGGCTGACGACTCAAACGAACAAACAAAAAAAGATAACAATAAACTGTTCAGCGCAGTTGAGGTCGCAAATGGCTTGCCAAAATCATGGTCAATAAATTCGTCGCCTGACAATCGCATCTTTGTTGTTAACCGGGCTGGCAATATTCAAATTTTCGATGAAAAGTGGAATGTAAACATTATCTTGTTTCAACCAGATGACTTATATTATGAAGGTCGGGGTGGTTTGCTTGATATAGAGTTTCATCCCCAGTATCTGCAAAATGGATGGATTTACTTAAGCTATTCAACAGGTAATGACAGGGCCAACACCCTCAAGGTAATTCGCTTTAAGCTATCGTCATCCGGCACTGCCGTTAGTCAGATTGAAGACATATTCGTGCTTAACGAAACCAGAGATACGGCTGTTCACTATGGTGGGCGTCTAGCTTTTATGGCGGACAACAGTCTGTTGATTAGCAGCGGCGATGGTTTTGATTACCGAGAGCGTGCTCAAATGTTATCTTCTCAGCAAGGCAAAATTTTGCGTGTGTCTGATACGGGGGCGTTGTTGAAAGACAATCCGTTTTACCAAGCAAATAATGCCGCCGCCTCGGCGATTTTTAGCTTAGGACATAGAAACCCACAAGCGCTGTTGGTAAGCGCTAACAATCTCGTGATATCTAATGAACACGGGCCCAAAGGCGGTGACGAGATTAATGTTATCGAAAAAGGTATCAATTATGGCTGGCCTGTTGTGACGAATGGCTTGGATTACATTGGCGCAACAATTTCTCCGTTTGACGACTATCCAGGCATGCGGTTACCCGCATTTGATTGGACACCTTCAATCGCACCTTCCGGAATGGCTTTGTTTAACCCAACACCAACAAACACTTTGAGCTCAAACGACCACTCAGAGCAAAATGACATTTTACAAAATGGCGCAAGACAGCAATTGTTAGTCACGTCGCTTAAATTTAAACAGCTGCACGCGCTAGACTTTGATGGCAAGCTGGTCTCAAACGATACAGTTATTTTTGCAAGTGACAAAAGACTGCGCGATGTTGCCGTTACGCACCAAGGTGATATTTTGCTACTGACGGATAACGAGCCTGCTACAATTCTCATGCTGCAAGCGAACTAAACCAACAATAGTGGGCTTTACAATATACATAGACTTGCTTGATTAACATTTAAAAAACAATTAGTTTTATGAATATTGGCTATACAGTCGATAAACAACTTTAAAATTCAAATTCTTAGCGTGACGCTGTATACTGCGCTACGAAAACTTAGTGCATGTCGCTTTTGTTCTTGCTGCATTTTATGTGTTTGATAAAAACAACGTGGGTGTGATTAATGATGAGAGAGACTATGATCTCGGCAAAACTGGCCGCGGCAATAATCATGAGGGCTAAACAGTGTTAGAAAATTATCGTAAGCATGTTGCAGAGCGTGCAGCAGAATTCATTCCACCAAAACCACTCAATCCTGAGCAAGTAGCTGATTTGATTGAGTTACTTAAAAACCCTCCCGCAGGTGAAGAAGACTTTTTATTAGAGTTGATTGCAGATCGCGTACCTCCCGGTGTTGACGAAGCGGCTTATGTAAAAGCTGCATTCCTCAGTGCAATAATAAATGATGAGGCATCAAGCCCACTAATTTCTAAAGATGCAGCGGTTCAACTGCTAGGAAATATGCACGGTGGCTACAACATCGAGACCTTGGTATCCTTGCTAGACAATCCTGAATTAGCAGAATTAGCGGCAGAAGAGCTCAAGCATACTTTGCTGATGTTTGACGCATTTCATGACGTTGAAGACAAACACCAAGCGGGCAATGAGCACGCAACTGCGGTCATGAATTCTTGGGCAGAGGGCGAGTGGTTTACATCGCGCGATAAGATGCCAGAAAAAATCACTTATTCCGTATTCAAAGTAACCGGCGAGACCAATACGGACGACTTATCGCCTGCACCTGATGCTTGGTCTCGTCCAGATATTCCATTGCACGCACGAGCAATGTACAAAATGACCCGCGACGGCCTAGAGCCAGAAAAGCACGGTGAGATTGGTCCATTAAATAAAGTAAAAGAAATTCAAAATCAAGGCCATCCAGTCGCGTTTGTGGGTGATGTGGTTGGCACAGGCTCGTCACGTAAATCCGCTACCAACTCGGTGTTGTGGTTCTTCGGTGAAGATTTGCCTGGTGTACCAAACAAGCGCGGCGGCGGAATCTGTATTGGCGGAAAAGTAGCGCCTATTTTCTATAACACCATGGAAGATGCAGGTGCACTTGTATTCGAAGCTGATGTCGACAAATTGAACATGGGTGATGTTATCGACATTTATCCATATGCGGGCGAAATCAAAAACACTGAGACGGGCGAACTCCTATCTACGTTTGAATATAAGTCAGATGTGCTTATAGATGAAGTAAGAGCAGGTGGACGTATCAACCTAATCATTGGCCGTGGGTTGACAGATCGTGCGCGTGAGTCATTAGGTTTGGGACCGGCTGATTTGTTCCGCAAACCAGATGTACCCGCAGCGTCTAACAAAGGCTTTACGCTTGCCCAAAAAATGGTAGGCAAAGCATGTGGTGTCGAAGGCGTTCGTCCTGGCACATACTGCGAGCCCAAGATGACTACCGTTGGCTCTCAAGACACTACTGGGCCGATGACACGTGATGAACTAAAAGATCTTGCATGCCTAGGCTTTACGGCTGACTTGACGATGCAATCGTTTTGTCACACCGCGGCCTATCCAAAGCCAGTCGATATTGAAACTCAGCATACCTTGCCTGATTTTATCATGAATCGCGGTGGTGTCTCATTGCGTCCAGGTGATGGTATTATCCACTCTTGGTTAAACCGCATGTTGTTGCCCGATACGGTCGGCACAGGCGGTGACTCTCATACTCGTTTCCCAATGGGAATTTCATTTCCGGCAGGCTCTGGTTTAGTTGCATTTGCTGCAGCAACGGGTGTTATGCCGCTTGACATGCCAGAGTCTGTTTTAGTGAGATTTAAAGGCAAGATGAAGCCCGGGATTACGTTACGCGATTTGGTTCATGCAATACCATTGTATGGCATCAAACAAGGTTTATTGACTGTTGCCAAAAAAGGTAAAATCAATGCTTTCTCAGGTCGTATTCTAGAGATTGAAGGCTTGGAGGATTTGACGTGTGAACAGGCTTTTGAATTGTCTGACGCATCTGCAGAACGCTCAGCAGCGGGCTGCACCATCAAACTATCAGAAGCGTCAATCGCGGAGTATCTAACGTCTAATATCACTATGTTACGTTGGATGATAAAAGAAGGTTATGGCGACCCAAGAACACTAGAGCGTCGCGCTCGTAAGATGGAAGACTGGTTGGCTGCACCTAGCCTGATGCAAGCTGATGCAGATGCCGAATATGCCGAAGTGATCGAAATTGATTTGGATGATATTCATGAGCCTATTCTGTGTTGTCCGAATGATCCAGATGATGCAAAAACACTGTCAGAAGTAGCTGGTGATAAAGTCGATGAAGTATTTATCGGTTCTTGTATGACCAACATTGGTCACTTCCGAGCAGCAGGCAAGCTACTTGAGCAATATAATGGCACGCTTCCAACTCGTTTATGGATGTCACCTCCAACAAAAATGGACGAAGCGCAGCTGATGGAAGAAGGCTACTTCAATATTTACGGTAAAGCTGGCGTGCGTATGGAAATGTCAGGTTGCTCATTATGCATGGGTAACCAAGCGCGTGTATTGGCTGGCGCCACCGTGTTGTCTACATCTACTCGTAACTTTCCTAACCGTTTAGGTGATGGTGCAAACGTGTACTTGTGTTCAGCTGAGCTTGCCGCCGTTGGTGCGATTGTTGGTCGAATACCCACCACCGCTGAGTACATGGAATATGCAAATAAGATTGAGTCGATGAGCGGTGAAGTGTTTCGTTATTTGAACTTTGACAAAATGCCTAAGTTCGCCAAAGCAGCTGAAGCAGCCAAGGCTGATATTATTCCTACGCTTAATATCGCTTAACTTATAACGTTGTGATATTGCATCCTAATAATCAGTGATGCAATATGGGGTACATGCAACTGCAATGTATTCATTTCGCACAGTGTCGATGAAAACCGGATTGCAAAGCATCCGGTTTTTTATTGCCTGTCATATAGGAACACCTTACATGAAAATTAGAGAGTCTAACCCGAATATGCTGTTGCGCTGCGCGTTAAGAAGGGGCTTTTGTAAGCTTGCAATGACATTTACACTGGTTTTCGCGTTAAGTGTGTCAGTTAGCGCACATGCTCACCAAGACGGTCATGAGTCTGCTGCGCAGAGTGAAAAAGCGCTTGAACAATTGATAGAAAACGCGCTTAGCGACGAGAGTAAAGTGGTTGTAAGCTTTTCCAACAAAACGATCGTGGTAGAGTTTGCTGACTCTGCTCAAGAACGTGCGTTAGGCTTAATGTATCGTCGCTCAATGTGCACTGACTGTGGTATGTTGTTCGAGTTTGATAACAAGAAAATTGGTAGTATATGGATGAAAAATACGTATATACCCCTTGATTTAGCATACATCGACAGTGACGGAACAATCATTGACATTTTTCAGCTAGCGCCATTTGATTTAACACCCGTAATGAGCTCGCAGCCGGTGTTGTACGCTTTAGAGATGAACGTTGGTTGGTTTGCCAAACATGATATCAAGCCCGGTCACGTTATTGAGATTACTGCAAAGTAATTAGCTGGTTTAACCAAGCTAACGTGTAAATTAACCCAGCAAAACTTAAGTAAATAGAGAAAAGAAAGATGTCACAACCTTTAAATGTCGCTAAATTTGGCGGTACAAGTGTCGCCAATTATCAAACTATGCAAAGCTGCACATCTGTAGTGCTTAACAATCCAGCTACCCGTGTGGTTGTGGTGAGTGCCTCAGCCGGTGTCACAAATCATCTAGTCTTGTTAGCAAATACCGCATTAACGTCTGAACAGATTTCGCAAACCGTTATTGATATCACAAACATCCAACACAACATTCTAAATTCTTTGAGAGACCCCAGTGCGGTTGCTGACAAGCTAGCTGATTTACTTAAAGAGGTTGCATCACTTGCAAGTCACGAAGAGATAAATTTTAGAGATGACCTTAAAGATGAGCTGATGTCGATGGGAGAGCGCATGTCCTCCTTATTGTTTACAGAAGTTTTAAAAGAAAACGGTGTTAATGCAATTAACTATGATGTCAGAAAGGTCTTGAGAACCGACAGCGTTTTTACATGTGCTGCTCCACAGATTGAAAAAATCAAAGATTTAGCTGAACAGTTACTATCCCCTGAATTGCAGAACGCTATTGTGGTTACTCAAGGTTTTGTGGGCTGTGACAGCAATGGCAAAACAACAACCTTGGGAAGAGGCGGCTCGGATTTTACGGCTGCATTGCTAGCTGAGGCGCTAGATGCTCAAACATGCGAAATTTGGACAGATGTCATTGGAGTCTATACGACGGATCCTCGTATTACCGACAAAGCCCGTCCACTTCCCGAGCTCAGCTTTGAAGAAGCAGCCGAAATGGCAACCTTTGGTGCAAAGGTATTGCATCCAGCGACCATGGAACCTGCGCTGCGACGTGACATAAAGGTATTTGTAGGGTCAAGCAGAGAACCAGATAAGGGCGGGACTTGGATTGTAAGAGACTGCAAACACGAGCCTTCGTACCGCGCTATTACAAGACGCAAAGACCAGGTAATGGTGACGGTCAAAACACCAAAAATGATGTATGCCCAAGGGTTTTTGCAACGAGTGTTTGCGATTATTGCGAAACATAATCTGAGTGTGGATTTGGTGACTACATCCGAGATATCTGTATCATTTACGCTCGATAATCCACCCAATTCAATGTCTGAAAAGATAAATAAAGAGACTTTGGCTGAGTTAACAACGATATGTGAAGTCAGTATCGAGAGAGGATATGACCTTGTGACAGTGGTGGGCAACAATATGCATAGTAGTGCAGGTGTCTCTAGTCGAGTATTTGCGGCTATCTCTGACTTCAATTTACGCATGATTTGCTTTGGT
>Ga0115565_10003307_pt1 | contig 11587 bp, 8 predicted proteins | sample COGITO_mtgs_1105_FD_87199 | JGI IMG/M metagenome (GOLD analysis project Ga0115565, IMG submission 87199) | Pelagic marine microbial communities from North Sea - COGITO_mtgs_110530 | ecosystem: Environmental > Aquatic > Marine > Epipelagic | place: Germany:Helgoland, sampling site Kabeltonne... | reverse complement strand
CTAACTAAAAAATAATTTTATAATCGCAAGGATCAAAACTATGATCAAAACATAGTACGCTATCTGATCTGCTTTTTTATGTCTACTGGCAAAACGTGCGGTAAGATAGCCGCCAGCCGTCTGCCCTACTGCCATTATCGCGCCCAACTTCCAATCTATCATCCCTTGGTAATGAAACAAACCGATGAGCAAAAGTGTATAAAGTCCGATGACAAATCCTTTTAGGGCATTACTTTCTATAATGTTCATACGCATTCCTAACACCATAATAATGAGAAAGAAAACACCCATTCCCATTTGAATGAAACCTCCATAAAACCCCAAGGCAAACAGTAGCGGAATGTAGATATACCACTTCGGTCTAAACTCCAAATCAGTTTCTCGTAACCAGCGTTTTGGCTTTACAAGCACAGCAATAAGCATAAAGACCATCATAAACTTAAAGACGGCTCTAAACTGTTCATTACTCACATTTACAGCAAGAATTCCCCCTGCAATGGCTCCTATAAATATGGGAATGATATACTTCTTATTGCGAGTGATATTGAGTTTTCCATTTTTATGAAACACCCAAGAAGTTGCGGCGCATTGTGTAAAAACGCCAATACGGTTTGTGCCGTTTGCTATATTGGGTGGCAATCCTAGGATTTCAGTCAGTATGGTTAAGGTAATCGCACTACCGTTACCCGCAAGCGTATTAATACCGCCAGCGATTAGAGCGCCGATTATTGCAATACTATATGTTTGTAATTCTGTCACGTTCTTTAAAATTCTAATACAATCCCACCAAACATATTAAATCCTGGCGCAGGTTCATAATATCTTCCGCCAAAGGCGTTAATACGTACATTATCTGTATACTTCTGATCGAGAAGATTATTAAATCCTAGATATGGTCGCACTTTTGCATTTCTAAAATCAAAATTATAACCCATTCGTAGATTTAACACTTCGTACGCAGCTACTTCTACTTGGTTGTTATCATCTGCAAACTGGCTTCCTACAAGATTTGCCGTGAGCGTAACGTGTAATCCTTTAGGCAAACCATAACGCAGGCTTATAAAGGTTTTATGTTTCGGAATTCCTGGTAATGAGAAATCTTCGGTTTCGTTTCTATTTTCAGTATTTAATGTGTCGTAGGTAAAGTCTGAGTAGGCGTATGAGAATTGTGTTGTCCACATTCTTGCGAAGGTGTACTTACCTTCTACTTCTAAACCGTTACGCGTCGTTTTTCCTGCATTTCTAAAAAATGCTCTATCAGGAAAGGCTTCTAACTCAAAAGGAACAAGTTCGTCTCGAGTTTTTATATGAAAGAATGTAAGTTGATATTGAAAGGAGCGCTTCTTACCTTTAATACCCACTTCAAAACTTGAAGCTTTTTGCGCCTCAAGATCATCATTAAACCCTTGCTCCCCCGAAGGATTTGCCGATAGTTCTGACAATGATGGCGTCTCAAAACTGGTTGCAAAATTGGTAAAAAGTGTTACGTTATTTAGTAAGTAACTAACACCAATACTTGGATTTATAGCATTGAGCGTTCTGTCTCCCGAATCGTCGCCGTTACTTAAAAAATTATCACTTACAGCTAGTTTATTGTAATCAAAGCGTAGACCTCCAGTTACATACCATTTACCACGCTGATAGTGATCTAGAAGATAAATCCCAAAATTTGTAAATTTCTCGTCTTGATTTAAGGTTCGCTCTCCTATTTCGGCTTCTAGGTTTCTAAATCGCTGACGACCATCCTGCTGATACCCAAAATCATATCCTATTTTTATGCGATTATTTCTAGATGTATATTGAATGCTAGCTCCTTGACCTACATAATCACGTCCTAAATCTACAACACCTCCAAACTCAAAGGGAAGCTTGCCGTCAAAACGCCTATTGCTATAAAATGCATAACCATCTATCTGTGTGCTTTTACTCTTTTGCCACGCTAGGCTTGCACCTACTTTAAATTGTTGCACGGCCTCTTCTGTGGCAAAATCTACGTTGCGCTGGCGCGCTTGAATTCTATCTTCCCGTACTTCTTCTAAAGTGAGACCGCCAGCGTCTTGCGCTTGTGGGCTATCTGCATAATTTACGATAGCGGTTAGTCGTACGTTTTCGCGTAAGCGGAATGCTCCTTTAAAGTTTGTGTTTATTTGCTCGAAGCCGCTTTGTGATCTAAAGCCATTAGAGGTGGTATAATTACCGTGAAAAATATAACTGGCTAGAGAATCACCCACCACAGCTGTGGCCTGATAATTTTGAAAACCGTAACCGCCTGCAGCTCCTTTAAAACTGCTAAAATTACCACGTTTACTGGCATACGAAAGTGTTGTAATATCTATTACGCCGCCAGATGCGTTACCATACAGACTCGAACTTGGGCCTTTAGTAACTTCTATACGGTCTATGATGCCTAAGTTTATATTATCTAACTGTCCCTGACCATCGGGTGTTGTTTCAGGAATACCATCTACAATAAGTTTTATGCCGCGTATCCCAAAACTAGAACGCGCACCAAAACCACGAATAGAAATACGTAAATCTTGAGCAAAGTTATTTGCGTTCTGCGCAAAAACACCTGGAGCACCTTGCACAAATTCTTGTAGTGATAATTGTTGTCGTGTTGCGTCTTCAGGAGCCCCTTTAATTAGCGACACCGAAGCTGGTAATCGCAACGCATCTGTTTTTATTCTAGAAGAGGTTATCACCACGGTATCTAACGCTTGCTTAGGAATAACTGGTGTCTGACTGTAACAAAACCCAGAAATAAGTGTCAAAACTAGAGTGATTGCGTGTGTTTTTTTCAAGCTTTTAATTTTATGGAAAAGTACTGGCTACAATCGTAACACCAAAATAAACATACCTTTACTTCTATTAAAATAACACCTCACTATGCGTTCTAGATATTCTCGTTTTAAAAATTGGCTTAAATCACAACTTCAGCGCATAACACCAGGAACGCAAGCTACAAAGGGCGCACTGCTTTTTTTACTTGTCGCATCTATCACGATTTATGTAGTGACAAGCGGTATTTCATTTGTGGCTATGGGAAGCGACCCTACACTTATCCTTCTAATCATTGCCATTTTTTTACTCGTACTGCTTATTGCGTATGTGGGGTACTGGTTGCTTACTAAAATTCTAAAAATTCCGAAAAAGGTGATTATTACACTTTCTATTTGCCTTCCGCTACTCATTGTTTCATTTTCTGACGAAACGCCTATAGTCTTCGGCTTCTTATGCTGTTTTGTACTTCTAGGAGCAGCGATTTTTACGCTTACTAAGACTGGCTTTAAAAACCTGACAGTTATTAAAAAAGTAATGGCTGTCGCCGGTTTACTTATAGGTATTTCGCTTCTTGTTGCGGGTAGCGTAGGTTATTTTAAACGTGGTGTTGCTGTTCCTGAGGTTATAAATGCAGCAAACCTAAATGATAAAAAAACGCCATTATCACTACCATCACCAGCGACCATTGGTAATTTTAAAGTACAAAAACTTACGTATGGTTCTGGCAATGACAAGCACCGAGACGCTTTTGGCACTGATGTTACATTAATTACAGACCCTGTAAATGGTGTCGCTTTTTTAGATCATTGGGAAGGTCTTTCTGGCTGGTACAGAGAACAGTATTGGGGTTTTGACGATACCGAGTTACCACTAAATGGATATGTATGGTATCCTGAAGGTGAAGGTCCTTTTCCACTTGTGCTTATCGTGCACGGCAATCACATCTATCAGGATTATTCTGATACGGGATACGCCTATTTAGGAGAACTTTTAGCTTCTCGAGGTTATATAGTTGCTTCTGTAGATCAGAATTTTATTAATGGGTCGTGGGCAGATATTGCAGGTGGTTTAGATGATGAAAATGACGCTCGAGGCTGGTTGCTTTTAGAACATCTACGACAGTGGCAAGACTGGAATGCAGATCCTGAAAGTCCATTTTATGAGAAAGTTGACACTTGCAATCTAGGACTTATAGGCCATTCTCGTGGCGGTGAGGCCGTGGCTCACGCTTCCTTTTTAAATACATTATCTCAGTATCCTGATGACGCCACCATCTCATTAAACTATAACTATGAGATTAAAGCTATAGCAGCTATCGCTCCAGTAGATGGACAGTATCAAAGTGGGGATACGCGAACGCCTTTAAAAAACACCAATTATTTTGTGCTACACGGCTCTCAAGATGCAGATGTCACCTCTTTTATGGGTGCTAAGCAATATGAGCGTATAACTTACGATACAAACGACTACTATTTTAAATCTGGACTGTATATCCAAGGCGCAAATCACGGTCAGTTTAATACGAGCTGGGGCGATAATGATGTAGGCACCTCGCTCAGAGGATTATTAAACAGAAAGCAATTATTAGAAGGTGAAGAACAGCGAGAAATTGCTAAAGTATACCTCAGCGCGTTTTTAGATACAACGCTAAAAGAAAATGACGCATATCTACCGCTATTTGCAGACGCGAGAGTGGGTAAAGAATGGCTTCCAGAAACGATATATCTTAATCAATTTGAAGACACGACGACGCAACTTATTGCAAATTTTGATGAGGATTTAGATGTTACCACAACAACGGTAGAAACAGACATCACCACTGAAAATCTCACGGTATGGCGAGAGCAAGAAATCAAAATGAATTCTGGCAAAAAAGGAACGCGCGGTTTATATCTAGGTTGGCATTATGACACAGAAGATGATGATAGTGTTGCTGTTGAAGATTGGCTTATTGCGACCTACACCTTACAAGTTCCTTTTGAACAGTTTGCTTTAGACAGTACGAAAACATTGGTTGTGTCTATTGCCAAAAGCACAGAAAGTACTGATCCTAAATCTGGCGGGAAATGGGTAGAAAATGAAAATGACAGCGATAACAATCGGAATGAAGATGAAAACCGGGATGAAGATCAGGAGGAAGATGAAAGTGATCCCGATAGTGATCAGGAAAAAGAGGAAGACGACGAACAAGACGATGACGAACCTGAGCTTCCTTTAGACTTCACCATTGTAGTGACAGACTCACAAGGAGAAAAAGTTAGCTTTTTACTGAGTGAGTTTTCAGGAGTTCAGCGAGAGATTCCTGTTATTTTATGGAAGTCTGAAGCGCTTTTTGGAGACTCAGATTCTGAAAATGTGTTTCAGCGATTTGCTTTTCCTATTGAAAAATGGAGCATTAAAAACCCTAAATTTAATGTAGCGCAATTACATGCTATTCAACTGCGGTTTGACCAGACACCACAAGGAGCCATTATGGTTGATAATATAGGCTTTAGCACAGATTTTAAGTATCTAAAAACAACTAATAAAGAAGCTTTAAAATAGGTGTAAAATCGATAGGAAAAACCTATTAAGATATATCATAGATATATGTAAGGAATAGTGGCAAAAAGCTACCTAAGCCGTATATTTGCATCTTATTTAGAATCATTATGATTACAGTAACTCCAGAAGCTAAAGTTAAGATCGCCGCCCTAATGCAGGACGACGGCTACAGCGTTGTTTCAGACTACGTGCGCGTAGGTGTGACTAGCGGTGGCTGTTCTGGTCTTTCATATGAGCTCAAGTTCGATAAGGCATCTGCCGAGGGTGATAAGATTTTTGAAGATAATGATGTTAAACTCATCGTAGATAAAAAAAGCTTCTTATACCTCATCGGGACCGTTTTAGAATACAGCGGTGGCCTTAATGGTAAAGGTTTTGTTTTTAACAATCCTAACGCACAGCGCACTTGTGGTTGTGGTGAGAGCTTCTCATTATAACATAGTTTTATATACGCTTTCGCGAAAGCGTACCCAAGTTTAGAAAAAGAAAAAATGGCATATACAGAAGACGACTTAAGAGTAGAACTCGAATCTAAAGAGTACGAGTACGGCTTTTTTACGGATATAGAGTCTGAAACGTTTCCCATAGGATTAAACGAAGACATCATACGCGCAATTTCTGCAAAGAAAGATGAACCGCAATGGATGACCGACTGGAGACTAGAGGCATATAGAGTTTGGCAAACGATGGAGGAGCCTGATTGGGCTAATGTTAATTACGTAAAACCTGACTTTCAGAATATTGCGTACTATTCTGCGCCTAAATCTGTAGATCCTAATAAAACATTAGATGATGTAGATCCCGAATTACTCGCGATGTACAAGCGTTTAGGAATCTCTGTAGACGAGCAAAAGAAAATGAACAATGTCGCTATGGATATTGTTGTAGATTCTGTCTCTGTCGCAACTACATTTAAGAAAACACTAGCCGAAAAGGGAATCATCTTTATGAGCATCTCTGAGGCAATTAAGGAACATCCTGAACTTGTACGCAAGCATTTAGGAACTATAGTTCCTGTAAAAGATAATTACTATGCAGCCCTAAACAGCGCTGTATTTTCTGATGGATCATTCTGTTATATCCCAAAAGGCGTACGATGCCCGATGGAGCTTTCTACCTATTTTAGAATAAATCAAGGTGGTACAGGACAGTTTGAAAGAACATTACTTGTAGCAGATGAAGGTAGCTACGTAAGTTACCTAGAAGGATGTACGGCACCGAGTCGTGATGAAAACCAACTGCACGCTGCAGTGGTAGAACTTATCGCTATGGATGATGCAGAGATTAAATATTCTACGGTTCAAAACTGGTATCCTGGTAATGCAGAGGGAAAAGGAGGTGTTTACAATTTTGTAACGAAGCGTGGCCTTTGTGAGAAAAATGCAAAAATCTCGTGGACGCAAGTTGAAACAGGAAGTGCCGTTACTTGGAAGTATCCTTCTTGTATTCTAAAAGGAGATAATTCTATAGGCGAGTTTTACTCTATCGCTGTGACAAACAACTACCAGCAGGCAGATACGGGGACGAAAATGGTTCACCTAGGTAAAAACACAAAGAGTACGATTATTTCTAAAGGAATTTCTGCAGGTAAATCACAAAATTCTTACCGTGGTCTTGTAAAGATTATGCCTAATGCAGCTAACGCTCGTAACTTCTCGCAATGTGATAGTTTATTAATGGGCGATCAGTGTGGTGCACACACCTTCCCATATATAGAAGCAAAAAATACCACAGCGCAAGTTGAGCACGAAGCGACGACAAGTAAAATCGGAGAAGATCAGATTTTCTATTGCAACCAGCGAGGTATAGATACTGAAAAAGCAATTGCACTTATTGTAAACGGCTTTTCGAAAGAAGTACTCAATAAGCTCCCTATGGAATTTGCAGTAGAGGCTCAGAAATTACTTGAGATTAGTTTAGAAGGAAGTGTAGGGTAAATATGAGTACGCTTTCGCGAAAGCGTAATTTTCTAAATCAAATGATAAAAAAATCACTACTTATACTACTACTAGCCATCACTTTTACAGCTTGTGATGATGTAAAGCGCGGTCTTAAAGGAGAAGCTCCCGAAGACACCACAGAAAAAGTAGCGCTTTCAGAGAGTGTACAAACATTAAATGGAGAGTTCATTTATATAGCTGATGCCGCAGTATTAAAAGGTTCAGATTATATTTATGGAGTCACCCTTGATGCGATGGCAACTGAACTTGCGACACAAGTTGCTGTACATAAAAATGATGAATTTGATATGGTTCCTGTAATCATAAAGGGAATTATAAGTCCTAAACCTGAAGGCACAGAAGGTTGGGATGAAATTGTTACGATAAAAGAGATTATAGAAGTTCTAGAACCTACGGGTGAGGAACCTATCCGAATACAGTCGGAAAAATAAAATAGAGAACGTTAGAATACAGATTATGTTAAAAATAGAAAATTTAAAAGCGAATATCGAGGACAAAGAAATTCTAAAAGGAATTAACCTTGAGATAAAAGCAGGTGAAGTACACGCAATTATGGGACCTAACGGTTCTGGTAAAAGTACACTCGCTTCTGTAATCGCTGGAAAAGAAGAGTACGAAGTAACTGGTGGTGACATTCTTTTTAATAACGAATCTATCGTTGAGATGGATCCTGAAGAGCGTGCTCACGAAGGTGTTTTTCTTTCGTTTCAATATCCTGTAGAGATTCCTGGTGTTTCTGTTACAAATTTTATTAAAACGGCTATTAACCAAAATCGCAAAGCAAAAGGCTTAGAAGATATGCCGGCGAGCGATATGCTTAAAATGATACGCGAGAAAGCAGAACTTCTAGAAATAGATCGCAAGTTCTTATCACGCTCATTAAACCAAGGATTTTCTGGTGGTGAGAAAAAGCGTAATGAAATCTTTCAGATGGCAATGCTAGAACCTAAACTAGCGATATTAGATGAGACAGATTCTGGCCTAGATATAGATGCGTTGCGTATCGTTGCAAATGGTGTAAATAAATTAAAAAGCGAGAACAACGCTGTACTTTTAATTACTCACTACCAGCGTTTATTAGATTACATCGTACCAGACGTGGTTCACGTTCTAGTAGATGGAAAAATTGTAAAAACGGGAGGCAAAGAACTTGCACACGAGTTAGAAGAAAAAGGATACGACTGGATCAAAGCAGAACTCGTTTAAGCTACCTAGATAACCAATAGTATCCGCGAGACTTTAGTACATCATAAGCGTATTAGAGTTCAAACTAAGAAATAAGTACCATGAGTCTAAAAGATAAATTAACGCGTTCACATATCGTTTTTCAAGATAGCATAGATCCGCACAGTCCTATTTATGACGTGCGTAATGATGCGTTTAAAATTTTTGAAGAAAAAGGATTTCCAACTAGAAAAGATGAAGCTTGGAAGTATACCTCGCTTAACGCGGTCATTAAAGAGGACTATAGCATCTTATCTAAAACAGAAGCTGCGCTAGACTATAAAGAAGTAAAACGTTTCTTTTTGAGTAGTGTAGATACCTATAAGATTGTTTTTATAGACGGTGTATTTAGTAGCCATTTATCTGAAACTACACACGAGGGAGTAGATGTGTGCACACTGCGCTCTGCACTTTCTAAAGCAAAGTATAACGAAGTTATTGAGCAGCATTTTAATAAAATTGCACCTAAAGAAAGCCTTACGAGCCTGAACACGGCTTTTGCAAGCGAAGGGGTGTATATTCAAATACCAAAAAGTAAGGTAGTAGATAAACCTATTGAGATCGTACACTTCTCTACAGGTACAGAAGCTGCCTCTTTTTTGCAACCACGTAACTTGATTGTAGCTCAAGAAAATAGTGATGTACAAATCATAGAACGTCACCAGAGCCTTACAGACAATCCTGTTTTTACTAATAGCGTTACTGAGATCTACGCAGCTAAAAGAGCGATGGTAGATTATTATAAAATTCAGAATGATAATTTAAACGCTTCACTCATTGATAATACATTTGTAGATCAATATGACGATGGTGTGGTAAGCGTACATACATTCTCTTTAGGCGGTAAGCTTACGCGAAATAATCTAAACTTTCACCAAAAAGGAGAGCACATCAATTCTATAATGAAAGGTGTGACGATCATAGAGGGAAAACAACACGTAGATCATAACACACTCGTTAATCACGATGCTCCTAATTGCGAGTCACATCAAGATTATAAAGGTATATACGACGGTAGTTCTACGGGAGTTTTTAATGGTAAGGTATACGTAAACCAAATCGCACAAAAAATAAATGCGTATCAGTCTAACAACAATATCTTAATAAGTGAAAAAGCGACAATTAACGCAAAACCACAATTAGAGATTTTTGCAGACGACGTACGTTGTTCACACGGTTGTACTATAGGACAACGAGATGCAGATGCACTATTCTATTTACAATCTCGTGGTATCCCAATGAAAGAAGCAAGAGCACTTTTAATGTATGCGTTTGCAAACACGGTTTTAGAAAGTGTAAAAATACCGCAACTTAAAGAGCGTATTACTAAACAGATCGCTAAGAAATTAGGCGTAGACGTTGGTTTTGCACTTTAGTTCTAGATAACTTCATGTAAAAATCCCGCTAACTATGGTTAGCGGGATTTTCTTGTTATATCAAAGTATATCTACTGTTTGATAAATCTTCTGGTGACAAATTTATTATCTGTCGTTTGTATTTTGACAAAGTAAATACCAACAGCAAGGTTAGAGACATCTAATTGTGTTTCTGACTTTGCTTCGCTTAGACGTTTCTGTTGTATAGAACGCCCATTAAAGCTATGTATTTCTATACGATCCAGCATACTTTGCGGTGTTGTAATATTTAAGATCCCTTTTGCAGGATTAGGGTACATACTCACTTTAAAATCTTCAACCTGCTCATCATCTATAAAATTTTCATCTTGAGCATCTTCGTCTTGAGTTTCTCCTTGATGACCATTAGTGATAATGTCTATAATTTTCGCTTTGGTCTCAGGAGTCATCTGTTCACCAGCTGCAGCTCTTGTATTATACGTAAGCTGATAAGTAAAACCTTCATCAAAACAGCCGCAAGCTGGCATATACATCCCTACGAGATACAAAGTATCATCTACAAATGTATATCCTGGGAATGTTGTCGTTAAGTCCCAAGCTGCGTTAGGAGTTCCAGATGGCGGCAAGAAGCTTCCTAAATTATTACCGTAAGCAAAAGTGCTAAACTGTACTTGTAAGGGATTAATACTAGTCACCTCTGCCACATACCAATCATAATCACACTCATCACCACTAGGGAGAACATCATCTGTAGTTGCAAGTGTATTTATAGAACCCGTAATCTGTTGCGGCTGTGCTTGATGCTGTACTGTTATATTGAGCCCAGGATCTGCAAGTTGAAAAACACCTATGTCATCTATAGCAAGGTCATTGCCATCACCATTTCCTGTCTCATCTAAAACTATTTGTAATGTATGTGAAGTACCGCTGGCGATAAAATCCAGCTCAACGCCAGTCCAGTCACAAGGATCACTCGCATCTGCATTAATTTGAACAGCACCTGTTGTACTAAATTGATCTGCAATCATTTCTATTTGAGGTAAAATGTCAAACGAACATTGTGGCATATTTTTAAAATTAGCACAAAACTTATAGCGCGCATCTGGTTCTAAACCTGTAATGGTTTGTTCCCATATTACCGCGCTCCCTGTTTGTTGTGTTTTACCGTTAACCACTAAAAACTGACTATTTAGAGCAGATGGATCACCACATAGCGTATGGTCTGTTACATTCCAATTAGGTGATATGGCAAGTGCACCAGCGCTGTCTACTACATTATACTCACCTGGAAAAACTCCAGCTGTTGGTAAATATGAGCTTGTAAAGCCTGTATCTCCAGCTTCAAAATTAGGATTTTCTAGTTCGTTCTCTCCTTCACAACAGTAATCTCCAGTTTCGATGGGAGGTAATACTGCAAGACAAAAATTATCTACACCCACATAACTACTTCCTGACATTGTATTTGCACTTCTCGTAATCACGATGTGCGTAATATCTCCAGCAAGTGCTAGCGATGCAGTACTAAAAGTAAAACTCATATTTTGTACGGTACCATCACATTGCGTAGAAACAGGCACTGTACCCAAAAGATCTATAGTTTGAGGTAGGCTACTATTACTATATAAATTAAGATTACTTGGATTGTGCGAGCCAGCAGGCTGCCCAGGATACTGATAACCGGCTGGATAATTAGGGTCGTGTACACCATAAATACCTATCTCT
>Ga0115565_10003303_pt1 | contig 11595 bp, 12 predicted proteins | sample COGITO_mtgs_1105_FD_87199 | JGI IMG/M metagenome (GOLD analysis project Ga0115565, IMG submission 87199) | Pelagic marine microbial communities from North Sea - COGITO_mtgs_110530 | ecosystem: Environmental > Aquatic > Marine > Epipelagic | place: Germany:Helgoland, sampling site Kabeltonne... | reverse complement strand
CCTCTTGAGCATTACCATTTATGGAAGTTTCTATTTTTCTAAGACCAGAAAGAAACGCTGCTTCTGAAACAAGATTAGCTCCTTTTGCATGATCAGGATGTCGGTCATGAGTAGCGTTTGCCAAAACCATTTCTGGTTGATACTTACGTATGATCTCAATAACTTTGAGTTGGCTCGCTTTGTCATTTACAAAAAAACCATCAGCTAGTGCAATGTTCTCACGTACGACTACTCCTAATATTTTTGCTGCGTCTGTAGCTTCTTGATCTCTTATTTCGGCACTACCGCGAGTGCCTAGCTCACCACGAGTAAGGTCTAAAATTCCCACCTTTTTACCAGCAGCTACTTCTTTTGCGAGCGTCGCGCCACAAGAAATTTCTACATCATCTGGGTGTGCGCCTATAGCAAGAATATCTAACTTCATATATTTTAAACGGCAGCTGCCGCTTCTTTTTTAGTTACTTGAGCAAGTGCTTGTTTGATATCGTTTTTAAGATCTTTTACATCTTCTAGTCCTACCGAAAAGCGTAAGAGACCGTCGCTTATGCCTTGATTTTCGCGCTCCTCAGGACCTAATAAAAAATGAGAAGTTTGCGCTGGCGATAAGATCGTACTCTCTACACCTGCGAGGCTCATAGAGGGTTTTATAAGCTGTAAAGCTTCTACAAACGCTTCTGTATCGATGTTATCTTCGAGTTCAAAACTTAACATTCCTGTAAATCCTTTCATCTGTTTTTTTGCTAGTTTATAATCTGGATGTGATTTTAGTCCGGCATAATAAACACGAGCTACATCCTCTCTTTTTTCTAGCCATTTGGCCATTTTCTTGGCATTTTTATTTTGCGCTTTTACGCGGACTGACATCGTTTTCATACTACGCTCTAGGAGCCATACCGTATAATCTGAAAGACTACCTCCTAAATTTTTAGCAAGATTCCAGATACGATCTATATGCTCTTCACTAGCGGCAACTGCGCCAGCACAAATATCACTGTGACCGCCCATATATTTAGTTGCGCTGTGTATAATGACATCAATACCATACTGAGCAGGCGTCTGGTTTATAGATGATGCAAAGGTGTTATCTATCATTGTTACAATCCCTCTCTCTTTAGCAATAGTGCTAACCATTTCCATATCAGTTATTGTCATTAGCGGGTTAGACGGTGTTTCTATGTAGAGGACTTTTGTTTTATCTGTACACGCTTTCGCGAAAGCGTCTGCATCCAAACCATCTGTAAATGTATATGCTATGCCCCATTTATGAAACTCTTCTACCACAAGATTATACGTTCCTCCGTATAGCGTTTTCTGTAAAACCACGTGATCACCGTGACGTAAAAAAGCCATAAGTGCAGTGCTAACTGCTGCCATACCGCTACCAAAAATTAAAGCACGCTCAGTACCTTCTAAAGCCGCAATTTTCTTACAGAGCATTTCTTGGTTAGGCGTATTAAAATATCGTGGGTAACGCTTTACATCTACATCTCTATAATCGTATGATGATGAAACGAAAATAGGAGAAACTGCTCCTTTAAATTGTTCGTCTTTTACCTCACCTGTGTGCGTACAAATCGTATGTACACCTATTTTTTTTGTTGTACCCATAGCTAATTCTTAAAGGTTTAAATGTACGTAAAATTGAAATTATGAACTATAGCTAAAGATTACATATAGATACGTTCCTGGTGTTTAACATATGTAATCATATTGTAGGAATCTTCGGGGTTGCATATGTTAATTTTCGTCGTACCTTTAGATACCAATGAAGTTAATACAGAATATCAAACAGCTCCTTGTTACGGGCGACTACCCTACTCCCGTTAGCGGAAAAGATATGGCTGATCTTCAGTATATAGAAGACGCTTATCTCTATATAGAAGATGGCCTAATTTCAGATTTTGGCAAGATGGAGGATTTGCATCTTACAACGATAAATGAAGTTATAGATGCTACTGGACAAATCATAATGCCGTGTTATTGTGATTCTCATACCCACCTAGTGTATGCTGCTTCTCGTGAGAAAGAATTTGTTTCTCGTATTACGGGTAAAACCTATCAAGAAATAGCAGCCGCTGGTGGAGGTATTTTAAACTCTGCTAAAAAATTACAATCACTTTCTGAAGACGCACTCTTTAAAGATGCTAAAAACCGATTACAACGGCTGATACAATTAGGTACTGGAGCCATCGAGATAAAATCAGGTTATGGGCTTACTTATGAGAGTGAACTCAAAATGTTAAAAGTTATACGTCGCCTTTCAAAACACTTTGACATTCCTATCAAGGCTACACTGCTCGCCGCTCACGCCTTGCCGAAAACGTACGCTGGGGATGCTGATGCATATCTTGAACATATTATAACCCAAATGCTTCCCGATTTTGTAAAAGAAGGATTAGTAGACTTCGTAGATATTTTTTGCGAAGAAGGATACTTTACGGTAGCGCATTTAGAAAGGCTCCTGCACGCAGCAAAGCAACTGGATATACAGGGAAAAGCACATGTTAATCAATTTAATACTATGGGTGGCATTACAGCAGCCGTAGATTGTAAAGCACTAAGCGTAGACCATTTAGAGGTTCTTAGCACAGAAGATATAGACGCTTTAGAAAATAGTAAGACCATAGCTACGGCCTTACCTGGATGTTCTTATTTTCTAAATATCCCATATACAGCGGCGAGATCTTTATTAGAACGTAATGTTGCCCTAGCGATTGCTACAGATTATAATCCTGGAAGTGCACCTAGCGGTAATATGAATTTTATACTTTCTGAAGCCTGTATTCACTTAAAAATGACACCATCTGAAGCGATTATAGCAGCCACTATTAATGGTGCTTTTGCGATGGATGTTGCTAAAGAAGTAGGAAGTATAAGTATCGGTAAAAAGGCAAATTTCATCATCACCCAACCCATATCATCATTTGAAGCGATTCCTTACTATTTTGGAGATTCGCAAATTGCTGATGTTTATATAAACGGAGAATCAATTTATGTTACCTAATTTTAAATTAGACCCTCACGGCAAACTAGGAGAACGCCTGGCAAAAAAAAATATAGACACCTTTCAGAAAGCGGTGCGTTATATACACATGCTTCCGTATGGCCGTCCTATGAGACCAGCAGATTACTGGACTATAATCCCTGAGCGAAAAGGTACCTGTAGTTCTAAACACGCATATCTAAAAGCCTTATCTGAAGAGAATAGTATACATAGTATAGGACTGTCACTTTGTATATATGCTATGACAGAACAAAACACCCCTGGAGTAGGAGAAGTTCTCCAGGAATTTGACTTAGCGTATTTGCTAGAGGCACACACCTATTTAACGTATGATGATATGCGTTATGATTTTACTTTTCCTGATCGCAATGAGTTAAGCTGGGTGCCTGATATTTTAATCGAAACTGAAATAGATGCTGACCAAATAGGTGACTATAAAATAGAATTTCATAAATCTGTATTAGAAGATTGGAAAAAGCGCACAAAAATCCCATATAGCGTTACTAAGCTTATGGAAATTAGAGAACAGTGTATATGTTCTTTAGTATAGTTTGCCACTATGAACTATTTTAAATTTCATACCACAACCTACAATGACTCTATCTTAAACAAACGAGAAGGAGAAATTAAACTAGGCGAAGTACTTAGCTTTTGTAATTCATTAGAGGATCTTGCTAATACCAGCGCTCGTTATATCATTTTTGGTATTTCTGAAAGTATAGGTGTACAAGCTAATTTTGGAAAAAAAGGTACAGAAAAAGCTTGGGATGATTTTGTTAAAGCATATGTAAACACCCAAGAGAATGAATACAATAGTGGTAAAGATGTAGTCATTCTGGGTCACTTTGATTTTAGTGATATCGAAAAGAACGAGTTAAAAAACAGCGTAACAGATTTATCTACGTTAGTGCAGCATATAGATAAGAATGTAAGACAATTAGTAGAAAAAATAATAGCGGCTGGTAAAATTCCAGTGATGATAGGCGGTGGTCATAATAATGCCTATGGAATATTATCTGGTGTACATCGTGCGCTTGAGAAACCTATAAATTGCTTAAATATAGACGCTCATACAGATTTAAGAACAACAGATAGACGACATAGCGGTAATCCTTTTAGCTATGCAATACAAGAAGCTGCGTTACATAAATATCACGTTTTCGGACTCCACAAAAATTACACACCACAGTATATTTTTAAAGCTATTAAAGAGCAACCTCAAATAACGTTTGATTTTTACGATACAATGCTTACATCAAAAGAGCAAACGGAAAACTACCAAACAGCACTTGCAAAAATAAGCACCGATACTTTCGGACTAGAATTGGATTGTGATGCAATAGCTCACTTTAATAGTAGCGCCAGATCTCCATCTGGTTTTTCTATTGCCTTTATACGAAATGCGATACGGGCCGCTGCTCGAACAAAAACAATTTGTTATTTTCACTGTTGCGAGGCGATACCAAGCGCAGAAGAACCAGGCCAGATAGGAAAAGCACTCAGTTTTTTTATTACAGACTTTATAAATACACACCGTGAATATCATAGCTTATAATTCAAAATATAAAGCTCAGTTCAAAGCTCTCAATATAGCTTGGCTTGAGAAGTATTTTTACGTTGAGCCGTATGACTTAGAAGTCCTAAGCAACCCAGAAACATATATTATTGATAAGGGAGGTCATATCTTTTTCGTACTTGATAATGAGACTCCTATTGCGACGGTTGCGCTTATGCCTACAAAAGAAAAGAACATCTATGAACTTACTAAAATGGCCGTAGACCCTGACTATCAAGGTCAGAAGCTAGGACAGAAGTTACTTGAATATTGTATCGCTTTCGCGAAAGCGCATGCATTCTCAGGACTCCTACTCTACTCCAACACGATATTAGAAAATGCTATCTATATCTATAGAAAATATGGATTTAAAGAGATTCCGCTAGAAGAAGGCGTCAGTTACAAACGCGCAAATATTAAAATGCAACATCCACTAAAATAACTATTATGAAAAAAACACTTTTTATCCTAACACTCGCAATCACTTTTATTGCTTGTAAAGAGCAACCTAAAAATGCATCTTCCGAGCAGGCCGCACAAGAAATGAAAAGCGAACGAAGCAATATCAACATAGACCCCATAGAACATGCCACAATGGTGCTTACTTGGGGTGATACCACTATGTATATAGATCCTGTGGGTGGAGCCACCGCTTTTGAAGGTAAAAAAGCACCAGATCTCATTCTCATTACAGATATACACGGTGATCATTTAAATGTAGAAACTCTCGAAAGTATAGATACATCAGGTGCTACGATTATCGTACCACAGGCTGTAGCAGATAAATTACCAGAGCCTATGATAGAGAATGTTCAAATCTTAAATAATGACGAGCATAGTGAACAGTTAGGTTTTGATATAGAGGCGATCCCCATGTACAATTTGAGAGAAGAAGCTCTAAAATTTCACGAGAAAGGTCGAGGTAACGGTTATGTGATTTCTAAAAATGGCTTTAGAGTATATATTTCTGGAGACACCGAGGACATCCCTGAGATGCGTAATCTTGAGAATGTAGATTACGCTTTCGTCTGTATGAATTTACCGTATACTATGCCTGTAGACGCTGCAATAAGCGCTGTACTAGAATTTAAACCTAAAAAAGTATTTCCTTACCACTACAGAGGTACTAAAGGCTACGCAGATGTTGCGCGTTTTATAAGTACTGTGTCTTTTGATGGTGAGATAGAATCTGAATTATTAGATTGGTATCCTGATAAACCAATTCAGTAATCATAGAACAAAAAAAACCTGCGTATCAAGGATATATGAGACTATCCTTGCTACACAGGTTTTACAACCTACTTTTTAAATTTGTTAACGATTTACTTCATTTCAAAAGTAGACTGCGAGATAAGGTTACCCTCATCATATATGTTTACTTGATACAGCCCTTTTTCGAATTTTTCTCCTGCTGGCATCACATTACTACAAATGTCTAATGCTTTACCTTCAAAATAAAAATCTTCTATGTTACTATATGTAACTGCACCGTCGTCAAAGTTAACAGTTTTATTTGCACCCAAGATACGTTTTTTTGGATCAATAACTTGAACATATATTTTTTTATTTCCCGTATCTGCTATTCTATTTTCGGTTACCGTAAAACAAGCTCTAACCTTATCTATACGACGTGCTCTAGAATTTTCTACTAACTTACCACTTGAACGTTCTATCACTCCTATAGCGCGTAATTTTGCCACAGAAAGAGCTTTACCTATCTCTACACGACGTTCTAAAAGTGTGTTTTCTACATAAAGAGAGTCGCCACGATAGCGCTGTAATTCCATCTCATAGGTTGTACTATCTACACGCATAGCAAGTCGCTGATTGCTCCCTCTAAGGCTATCATTTTGAGCAAAAAGAAAATCTCGCTCCTTACGTAAGGTATAGACTTCAGATCTGTATTTTCCTAATGAAGATATGGTAGCGTCCTTCGCATTAATATCCTCTATCATTTTTGAAATACGATCACGAGCCTCGTTCAGCTCTGTATCTTTCAGGTTATTATCCTCAATGACCACATCGTATTTGTCTACCATGTCACGCAGATCTGCTAAGACAACATTTTTCTCTTTAGTAAGCTGTGTTTTAGTATCCTTCTCCTTATTATATAATTTAATTGCAAAAGCCCCTGCAACTACTAGTAAAACCGCTAGTATACCGGCAAAAATTTTAACTCCATTACTGTTAGATTCATTTTCCATAATATGATATTATAATTTGATAGTTATACGTGTAACGCAAAGGTTTGGATTTTTGTTTACACGCTTTCGCGAAAGCGTATACATTTATTATTAAATTAACACTAAGAGAGGTCGTATTAACCATACTTTAGTAAAAGTGCACATTCTTAAACAAACATCGCCTTAGATATGATGGAAACTAAAAACACCGCTACAAGAGTATAGCGGTGTTTTTTTAGTCTTCTTGAGATGATTACATCGCTCCCCATTCTTTAAGAGAGTCCATATTCATTTTTACATAATCAGCATTTTTAGCTTCTTTAGCACCTTCAAGAGATTTTTTTGCAGCGACTACGGCTCCTTTTTTATCTCCAGCTTTTGCAAGAATTAAAGACTGCTGACGCAGTTGCCAGTATTTAGGCTCTTTAGTCATAGACATAGCTTTGTCCATCATAGTCTTAGCTTGGTTTATGTCTTTTCCTGTCGTAGAATAGTATACCGCAGCAGCATAATAATCGCCAGCACCTGGTCCAGCCATAATCTTATCGATGCTTGCCATTACCATTTTATCTGCTGGTACACTAAATGGAACAGCTACATAAGCTGTATCCCAAAGAATTCCTATGTGTGCACCATCGTTAGAAAGTTCATCTAGTGTTATTGTAAATGTTTCTACTTCCATAGGCATTTGCGCTACAGGCACTGTAATAGTGGCAGCAACTTTAGATGCATCCCACTCTGCTGGTGTTCCCCAGTTTGTGGCATCACTATAAAAATACACTTCCCAAGAAGCAGCTGTAGGCTTTGTATATAGTGCGTACGTTCCTGCTTTAAGTTCTTTACCAGCTACAGTTACTGGTGTAGAGAACGTAATTTTAGTATTTGCATTTGCCCCTGTTCTCCATACTTCCCCAAAAGGAACTAGGTTTCCAAAAATCTCACGACCTCTCATATTTGGTCTAGAATATTCTATCGTTACGTCAGTAAGACCTACCACTTGTTCCATTTTCTGAAATGGACTTGGTGCTGGAGTTTTAATCTGTGCTTGAGTAGACATTCCTAAAAGGCCGACAAAAGCTAAAAGCATTATTTTTTTCATGTTGTGTAGTGTTAAAAAGTTGAACATCAAAAGTAAGGATATCACAACGGTGAAGTGTTAACAAAACCTTAATCTACATCGTGAGCTATTAGATAGTACATTTGCAACTTACTATGAAAAATTCAAAGTCATATATCGCAGAGTTTATAGGTACCTTTTCTATGGTGTTTTGTGGCTGTGGTGCGATGGTTATTAATGATATAACAGGAGGTACCGTAACCCATCCTGGCGTTGCGATTACTTGGGGACTTATTGTCATGGCTATGATTTACGCCTTTGGGGATATTTCTGGAGCGCACTTTAATCCTGCTGTAACTGTGGCTTTTGCCTATGCTAAGAAATTCTCTTGGCGCAAAGTGCCCTTTTACATTACGGCTCAAGTGTTGGGTGCGATCGTTGCTAGTGTGATTTTGTATATTCTTTTTCCTGAAAGTGAAACGCTAGGCGCTACCATTCCCTCTTTTGAGGCATATAAAGCTTTTATACTCGAGATACTACTTGCTTTCTTTTTAATGGTGGTGATCATAAATGTTTCTACAGGAGCAAAAGAAATAGGTATTATTGCTGGAATCGCGGTGGGAAGCGTAGTTTTACTCGAAGCGATGTTTGCAGGACCTATGACTAATGCGTCTATGAACCCAGCTCGATCTATTGGTCCGGCTTTGGTTTCTGGTAACTTTAATGACCTTTGGTTATATCTCACAGCGCCGTTTATAGGAGCATTGCTTGCGGTGGTAAGTTGTAAACTTGTAAAGGATGAAAACTGCTGTGACGATTGTTAAGATACTCTAAATCTCTTTTCTAGTGTTTATGTGATGCGCTATCTTTAGACATAAAGACACTTTTTATGGCACTTTTAAGCAGACGCTCATTTACCCAAAAGATAGTAAAAGGTACAGCTGCTATAGCCGTGACATCTCAAATCCCGATAGCCCAAGCGTGTATGCAAACGAATAAAAAAAGTTTAGGAATAGCCTTAGTGGGCTTAGGATCTTATAGTAAAGGACAACTTGCTCCTGGATTACTTAAAACGAAACATTGTCACCTTGCTGGGATTGTTACTGGCAGTCTAGAAAAAATCGCTCCGTGGCGTGAGGAGTATGATATCCCAGAAAATAATGTGTACTCCTACGAGAATTTTGATGAGATCGCAGGTAACTCAGATATCGATATCGTGTACGTGGTATTACCTAACTCGATGCACAAAGAATTTTCTATTAGAGCAGCACAGGCGGGCAAACACGTTATTTGTGAAAAACCTATGGCGATGTCTGTACAAGAATGTCAGGATATTATAGGTGCTTGCAATGCTAATAACGTGAAACTCGCGGTGGGTTACAGAATGCAGTCAGAACCCTCTACCGATCGTTTAAAAAAAATGATCTCAGAAAAAAAATATGGCAAGCCTCATTTTATAACTGCATCTGCTGGGTATGTTTCTCGCGGTAACCCTGATCAATGGCGATTAGATAAATCTTTATCGGGCGGTGGTGCTTTAGTAAATATGGGCGTATATGCCATACAAGGTGCGATTTATGCAGCTCAAGAATTACCTTATACGGTTACCGCTCAAGAGTACAGTACAAATCCTAATTATTATAATGACACCGACGAGACGATCACTGCACAACTAAAATTTCCTAGTGGTACGGTTGCCTCCATAGATACATCGCACAATGCTAAAGGTGATCGCATTTTTGTTTCTTGTGAAAACGGCTGGATAGAACTTACAAAAGCACATTCTTATGGAGTCATTAAAGGAAAAACCTCTGATGGAACAATTATAGATAGCGGACCGCAAAGTCAGCAAGCTAAACAAATGGATGATTTTGCATTACACATTAAAGAAGGAGCAGTTAATAAAGCGCCTGGAGCAATGGGACTACGCGATACCATAATCGTTGAGGCTATTTATGAAAGTATCGCAAAGAATGGAGCCGAAATAAAGTTGAGTTTGTAATTTTATATTTTGTTTAACTAATAATATAATTAATTAAACAAAACAATTAATACCTTTATATCAGTTAATAAGTCAATACTGATTTAAAAACTGCTATGAAAGAGAATTAAGGCAACTGCTCCCCCGACATCGCAGTTGCCTTTTTTTATGTTACGACCATACTTATGAAAATATACCGAATACATACCAAGCAAAATGTCCCTATCACAAAGCAACAAGCCTGGGAGTTTTTATCTAATCCCGCTAATCTAAGTGAGATTACGCCAGACTATATGAACTTTAGAATCATTTCTGGAGCAGATAGAAAAACCTACGCTGGACAAATCATACAATATAAAGTAAACCCTTTACCAGGCATCACAACTACTTGGGTAACCGAAATAACGCACGTTCAAGAAGGTGAGTATTTTGTAGATGAGCAGCGTTATGGGCCGTATGCGATGTGGCACCACAAACATTTTATAAAAGAGATTCCTGGCGGTGTAGAGATGGAGGATATTGTAGACTACAAACTTCCGCTGGGTTTTATTGGGCAGCTGGTACATCCTTTTTTAGTACAACCCAAGTTAGATCAGATCTTCGCTTTTCGCGAAAGCGCACTCATAAAAAAGTTTGGGGCATATAAAGCGCCTACACCAGAGGTCACGCTTAAGCAAGATATCTTAGGATAACAGACAAATGAGGTAACCATAGTCAGAAATAAAAAATAGGTGCTTAAACAGCATCTTTACTATTAATAGCGCACATAGATGCGCACAATGCTATATTTATGAAAAAGAACATACTCTTAATAGGTGGTAGTCACGGGATAGGTTTTGACCTTGCTCAACGATTATTAGATCACCATAACGTATACATCGCGAGCCGTACGCAAGAAAATTTAGGCAATCTGGATGTAAATCATATCACCTACGATGCAGAGAGCGATGAGCTGGACATAAGCTCGCTCCCAGACAAGATACACGGTTTTGTTTATTGCCCAGGGAGTATTAATCTAAAACCGTTTAAGATGCTCTCTACAGAGACGTTTCGGGAAGATATGGAGCTTAATTTCTTAAGTCTTGTAAAAACAGTACACACGGTGATGGAGAAACTTAAGAATGCAGACCAAGCGAGTCTTGTTTTCTTTAGCACGGTGGCCGTGAAAGTAGGAATGCCGTTTCATACGAGTGTGGCTGCTGCAAAGGGAGCGATAGAAGGTTTTGCGAAGGCACTGGCTGCAGAGTATGCGCCTAAAATGCGTGTAAATGTTATTGCACCTTCACTCACCGACACTCCGCTAGCTAAACGTTTATTGAGTAACGATAAGAAAAAAGAGATGATGGATGCGCGTCACCCATTAAAACGCGTGGGTACGACTAAAGACATTGCAAGTGTAGCTTCTTTCCTGCTTAGTGATGACAGTAGCTGGATTACTGGGCAAGTTTTAGGTGTAGATGGTGGTATGAGTACCCTGAATGTACATTAGTCTGCATACGCTTTCGCGAAAGCGTGTATAGAAAATCAATAAAACAGCAGCTCATTAGGTATATAAGCAAATAGCTGCAACTAACCCGTAAAAAATGCCCGACGAAAACCTGCTAAGGATCGCTGGGCATTTCTTATTTTTAAATTATAAATAAAGAATTATGTCTAAACAAAAAGTAACTGTTTTCTGGTACCGTCGTGATTTACGCCTCGATGATAATGTGGGATTTTTTGAAGCGTTAAAAAGCGACTTTCCTGTATTGCCTATCTTCATTTTTGACAAAGAGATTTTAGATAAGTTACCCGAAGATGATGCTAGAGTGACTT
>Ga0115565_10003301_pt1 | contig 11600 bp, 10 predicted proteins | sample COGITO_mtgs_1105_FD_87199 | JGI IMG/M metagenome (GOLD analysis project Ga0115565, IMG submission 87199) | Pelagic marine microbial communities from North Sea - COGITO_mtgs_110530 | ecosystem: Environmental > Aquatic > Marine > Epipelagic | place: Germany:Helgoland, sampling site Kabeltonne... | reverse complement strand
CGTTTCTCTGATTCAGCCTGAAACATCGTAAAGTCGATTATACCATTAGCGATGTCCTTTTTAAGATAAGGTAATGAAACCGTGCCTGACGCTAGTTGTATAGACAAGCTTTTTAAACCACTCTTACGCATAAAGTAGGTGCTGATGCTATTAGCACTTTGCGCTTTATATAATTCAAATACGCGATATTGCACACCCAGCATGCCGCTCCTGAAAATACCGTAGTAACGCCCTTCATGCTGATAAAAATAATACCCATACCGTTTATATGACAAAAATACGAACATGCTTAAAACAGCAAAGATAAGCAAACAAAACAAGGGATTGAAAGTTGCTGTAACATAACTAAAAGCAGCCAATAACACACTTGGAACCAGCGCATAAAAGCCTAGGTTTTTTAGCAACAAAGCCCTCTCAACACCTTTAAAGTTTAGTGCTTTTAAGTCAAACCCAGTCTGCTCCAGCCAAGGGTAAATCCACAACAGCATTTGATTGACTTGCGTAACATCGAGTACAGGCATAACTAAACTTTGTTTATTTTTTGCGCCCATTGCATGCCCACTGGTGGCCTGAAAGCATTGGATGGTGTAACGTTTTAAAACACGTGCGATCAGGTTTTGTTTAATAGATATTGATTGAACCTTTTCCAAGCTCACTGATAACTGGTGTCGCTCTAATAAGCCCGCAATACGTTTAAACTTACCTTCACTGAAATATAACTCATAATTATAAAATCGGATCAGCGCCATCACCACAGACAGGAAAATAGCGACGATAACAACTAGAAATAAGATCGAAAATACAGCCAATGCAGCTGCATTTACTAGCATGCCAACCTCTTGCTCATAAAAAGTTTCGAGACGATTAATAACCGCTTCCTCTAAAAACTCAAATAGAACATTCATAAACGGCGCTAAGGCAGCAAGCGCAAGAATAGCCATATTCGACATTAAACCAAACTTAGCCACCTCTGTATTACTGAGCGTTAAGTTTCGTTGCGACTGTTCTTCAGTAATATCTGTTGCCGATGGATCTGAGCTCAGTTCTTGCTCATTTTCTTTATAAGTAAGTACACGCTCACGTATGGCATCTGCATAATCAGTCGTTACACCGGGCAATATGACTTCTTGTGACACACTTCCTGCGGCGTCGAAAATACAATTAACCAAGCCTAGTGGCTTAAAATAAAAGGGCTCGGCTATATTTACATTCTGCACTCGCAAAAAACTCAGCGTTAAGCGCTCTTTTTTGAATACACCTTTGTTGAGTAATATGTCGTGCTCATCGGTTATACAAAAACGAAAGTTTATATAGTAGGCAACCGAATAAATAAGTAACGCTGTAATAGCAACACCCGCAGCAATCTGACCCCAAAATAATTTGTTTTGGACCTGAGTTACAAATAGGACTGCAATTGGCAATAAATTAAAAATGCCATCTTTTATAAACCGAAAAGCAAAGTGTAATACAAAGTACACTAACGCCCACGGCGATACTCTTTGCCATTGTTGCTCATCCATTGCTTGGTGCTTCACTCATTGTTGTGTCATTGGGTTGGGTGTTTGAGTGTGTAGGCTGAGTATAATCTTGTACAAATTGGCGGATATCTTTGCAATCATGGTGACTTAAACCACTAATGCTTAAGTCAGCACTCATTCCCCCGGCACTATATAAACGAAGGCTGCCAAGGCCTAATTTTCGCTCTAAAGGACCTCTATGTATTTCTGTATGTTGTACTCGAGAGAGCGGCAAAATTGTAACTTGCTGCCAAATAACGCCTTTTTTAAAGGCTATATCATGGCTTCGTACTGCTATTCCCCGCAGCCTTACACTTAGTACGTTATAAGCTAATGACAAAATTAAAATAATAGGAAGCGCTATTAACAAAGGGGTTTGCGCGATGCTGGCAAATTTATCATTAAAATAACAAACAGCAGCAAGAACTAACATTAAGGGCACGTAGAACAACAGCCAACTCAGTTGCACATAAAGTAATGCATTGTCTGCAAGCGGTTTAAATACGATATCTTGGTGCTGTGGTAAAGAGTCGAGTTGGTGATTTTCAAACACGGTACATATATCCTTTTACAAGCCAACAAAATTACGTTGGCTTGATTTTGCTATCTGTAAACGATTAAACCCAGCTAATAGTAGTGCCTAATGTGTGGCTTTGCCCAGGCGCGACCGTTGCACTATCATCCATCACGTTTGCAGCTTCTAAACACAGCATTGTATGGTATTCATCATCAGCAAAGTTAGACAAGCGCTTTGATTTATCTATCCAAGGGTTCCAGAGCACGCAGGACGTTGAGTTTTCGCGACCCACTACTATAATCCCATCAGGGGTAATAATTCTTTGTTTAGCAGGCGCTTGGGTATAAACCATATCGGTTTCACGGGCAAACCCCACCAACTCATTTTGATCAAATGGACCTTCACCGAACTCTATGAATTTAGAACCTTGAAGCCCGTCTACTTTAGTTTCTTCAATTGCGGGTGTAGGGAAATACGTATGTAAAGCTTGAGTGAAAGTAATTGTCTGGTCACTAAGATTGGTTGTGGTTAAACGCACTTCAAGCTTTTCGGTAAGAATAAACTCTACTTTAAGAGTCGATTTATGAGGCCAATATGTCTCATCAATTTGCGTCATTGGGAGCGTTAAACTAACCCGTATTACACCATCATTTTCTGATACTTCATCGGCACGCCAAAGGTTAGTGCGTGCTACACCGTGGATAGGCCAATCAGGGTTCGAGTTAACACCAAACCAAGGCCAACAAATAGGAATACCACCACGTATACTTTTACCTTCTTGATAATCTTCTTCACTTGATACCCAAATCAGCGGCTTTTTCCCCGCCGGCGTAAACTGGGTTAACTGCGCACCTTGCAGATAAATTTTAGCCGTGCATGTGTCACTTGCGACATTAATATACTCTAAGCCTGAGTCAGAATGTTCGATGCTTACAGATGGAGATAACTTCATAATACGTCCCATAATAATGAAAAAGCCTGCCATACCTTACCCAATACTTTACGCAATAGTAAATATTTATTAAGCGTTTTTAGCTCAAAGTTATAATTTCTCACTCTGTCGCCTAAGTTCAGTAATGTGAGTGCAAACAACATTTAATAAAATGAGAGCCCTGTTAAGTTATTTTTATTTCAACTCAAAACAATTTTAACCTCTTTTCATCATATCTATTAAGCTAAAATTATTCACTTTCAAAGCAGCATCTCGATTATCTTTGCTTTGCCCTTACATTTAAAAATTATGCATTGCTTATGCTGCACAGAGTGCTTAGTAGCAATAAATTGATTAAACTTTTCCCTCAACACACAAACACATTTTTCTATTTGAACTCTATTTATTTGAAGTGTAATATTTAACAACTGTGGTCATACTAAGATCGTGACAACCTCCCTTTTTACGAGATACAAAATGCAAAAATATGATGAGTTACTGGTCGCTTTACGCCGCGTGATCCGGGCTATTGATCTTCATTCAAAGCAATTAAATAAAACATCTGGCTTAACTGGCCCCCAGCTACTTATTATGCATGAGGTTGATCAAAGCGATGGCATAACAGCCAGCCGCATCGCTCAGAATGTCAATTTGAGCCCTGCTACCGTAACGAATATTCTCGACCGTCTTGAAAACCGTAACTTGGTAAATCGTGTACGAAGTCAATTAGACAAGCGCCGTGTTAGCTTGTATCTAACACAGACAGGTAAAGAGCTGCTCGCTAATGCCCCGCAACCTTTACAAGAGCACTTTATCGAAAAATTTACGGCCTTAGATGAGTGGGAACAAAGTCAGTTACTATCATCTATGCAGCGAATTGCAGCAATGATGGATGCAGATAAAATAGACGCATCTCCATTACTTGAAGTAGGTGCGTTAACAAAGCACGCTGAGCAAAAAACACCTGAACAATAGAGTTTACAAGCCTATTTGTATTGGGTGGTGCTCAAAGGCCAACAGACCCTAGTAATCAAGTAGGCTTCATAACGGCTAATAAGTTTTCTTATTAGCTCACATCCATACAGCAATACAACAAGAAGCTATTTATTTAAAACGACTTAATTTTTGAAATTTATTGCTTTTTACGTCTAATTTACCATCACGACTTGGGTTAAAAGCTAATTTAATCTATCCTAAATACTACCTAAATTAACACTAGCGATGACTCATGCTTAAACCTTCAAAGATAGCCCTCGCAATTATGCTGGGCACCGTTTCAACCACTTCAAATGCATCAGATATTGATGACATGCAAGCTCAGCTAAAACTACTGCAAAAACAGATGCAGCAACTTCAGCAAAAACTGGATGCTGCTGAGCAAAAATCAACACAACAACAGCAAGCCATTGATCAGCAAATAGCGAAACAACAAAAAGTTGAAGAGCAGCTAGTTGCTGAAGCCAAGCCTGCTAAAAAGTCGCAGGGTATAAAAGTTGGCGGCGCAGTAAGAACCAACTACAGCCACACATCATACAATGAAGGCAGTAAAGATCGTGGTGGTGACTACGACTTTGATATTTTCAGACTGAACTTCTCTGGTGATGTAGGCGACGTAATGCTTAATGCAGAAATTCGTTTTTTTGATTACATGACCGCTGTAAAGTATGCGTATGCTGCTTATGACTTTGCCGATGACTGGCAAGTCCAAGCAGGTATCACTAAAGTGCCATTCGGCAACTGGCCATATAACTCTCATAACTATTTTTTCGGTACTACATATTACATTGGCCTTGAAGATGACCACGATATGGGTGTGCTCTTTAAACGTAAAATCGCCGACAACTGGCAACTCGATCTTGGCTTTTTCAAAAATGATGAGCAAGGGGGAGTTGATGGCTATGTTGATAACCGTAGCGATCGTTACTCATATGATGTTGTTGGCTTTAGAACTGCCGGTGAAGGCGTTTACGCAGAGCCTGCAAGTGCGATAGGCGAATACAATACTTTTTCAGGGCGCTATGGTTATCACTTTGAACACGAGGGTGGCACTACAGAATTAGGTTTTTCAGCCTTAGCAGGTGGCCTACATGACGGTGTTGATCGTGCTGGTGATTACAATGCATGGGCAATGCACTTAAATAGCACTGTAGGTCAGTGGAACTTTCAGCTACAACACGGTGAATACAATTACGACGTAGATAATGCCAACCGCATGGCCGTTGGCGCTTACTCGTTCTATGACAGTATTGCCGCAGAAGCAACCATGACCAATGCAAACATTGCTTACAGTGTACCTGTGGAGTGGGGCCCGGTAACAGGGTTGCAATTTTATAATGACTACGGTGTTATTTATGATAAATCAGATAACACTGAAGATACTTGGATGAACGTAACCGGCTTTTCAATTGCCGCTGGCGGCCTGTTCACTTACGTAGATTATGTCTTCGCTAAAAACCAACCATTTGTTGGCGGTTCCATTGCTGGTGATAGCAGTGAAACAGAGCGTCGCTTTAATATAAACGTTGGTTATTACTTTTAATCCCCCCTCAGCCCAGTAGTTATACTGGGCTGAACTTAAATCATTCAGCTGCTTTCAAACCGCACAAATACAAATAAAAACTATTGTCATTTATTAAAGTTAACGTTAGTATCCGCACCCTTTTTAGAAACTTTGAATTGGTGCTACTTGGAACGCTATTACGCTGAAGTATTAAGTTATATTTCCCGATCGGTTGGATGCAAGGATAAAGCACAAAACATAGTCCAAGAAGCGTACACACGTTTGTTGAGCTACCGTAAACGTAACCCAGAACATGATACTTCCCAGCAACGGGCTTTATTTTTCAAAACGGCTAAACACATCGTTATTGATAACTATCGCCGTAATTACGCCGTGACCGACCCTGTTGAGCAAGAGTTAATCGCACCTAGTGATTATGAACCTGAAGCAAAGCTGGCCAGCCAACAGCAACTTAATTTGCTTTATAGGTGCATCGAGCAATTACCTCTGAAAACTAAACAAGCCTTCGTACTCTACAAATTTAAAAGCCTAAACCAAAAACAAATCGCTGAACAAATGGGTATTTCTGTCAGTATGGTTGAAAAGCATCTCGCTGTAGCGATGCTTGCTTGCCGCAGTGAATTAAAAAAACAATAAGAGAAACGAAATGGACCGTCAAAATTTAATCATTCAACAGCAAGTGGATCATTGGCTAGCGTTAGAAAAGCAAGGGCTAACGCATGAACAAGCACTCGCCTTACGGCATTGGCTTGATGCAGACCGTAAACATTTACTCGCTTACCAAGAAAGTCAGCAAGTAGAGCAATTATTGTCGCAACTCTCTAAGCAAGACATTCAATGCCTTGAGCAAACCACCAGTAGACCAAATCAATCAACCAGACATTCGGGCAAAAGCCCTTGGACGATGGCTGCATGCCTTGCGTTAATGTGTGTTTGCATGTTTGGTTATCTAAACTGGCCAACCTCGTTAAACTCTGCTTCCTTTCAAGCCAGTTATCAAACAAAACGTGGAGAAATCACAGATATCGAATTACCAGATCAGAGTAAGCTCACACTCGATGCAAAAGCGTCTATTTCTGTTAATTTCGATAGCGAGAAAAGAATGAATAAACTCCTCAAAGGACGTGTAGTGTTCGATGTTGCAAGCGATAAAGCCCGGCCTTTTGTGATAGGTACGGGCAACAGTAAAATTACCGTTTTAGGTACGCGCTTTTCGGTGGATAAAAAATCTCATAGTACAAGAGTGATGGTTGAACATGGGCGAGTAAGCATACAAAACCAGCACGAACGTATTGAGTTAAGCAAAGGTGACGTAGCGACTATTTATTCTTCTGGTATAGTAATCAGCAAATTTGACCCTGAGATCACGCTTGTCGATGCGTTTAAGCGAGGCCGCTTAATGTTTGATAACACCCCACTTAATGAAGCGCTTGAAACCTTCAATCGTTATCATGATTTTAGTTACACCTTAGCAACTAAATCTCATGACGAGTTAACTATATCAGGCACTTTTTTGGTTTCAGAGTTAGAAAACTTCGTAACCTTGTTACCACACGCTTTGCCTGTTGAAGTTAAAAACCTGAATAATCATTTAATTATAAGCAAACGAAATTAAATCAAAAAAACTTTAAAAATTTATTGAGGAGTTCTCATTCTCATTCGTTTTCATAATAGGTAATTTATTTGGACGTATAAAAATGAGAACTCGCTCTGTACTAAACACACGACTCACTCCCCTTGTATTCGCGCTCGGCCTGAGCTTAAACCTGCCTGCTGCTGCACAGAATCAGCTTTCATTATATGAATTTAACCTTGTAAAACAGCCTATGAGCCATACTCTGACTCAAGTTGCCAAAGCCGCGAGCATGAACTTAATCGCAGATGCAAAACTGTTAAATGGCCTACAAGCACCTGCACTTCAAGGTGAAATTAGCTTAAACCAAGCGCTAGAGTTGGCCCTGCGAAATAGCAATTTAACCGCACGCATTATCAACAATAACATCATCATTAAAGCCGCTGTAAGCACACATACTTCATCAAACCATAAAGCAAGACACACAAGCTTTGTGGCTAATAGCGTTAACAATTCGCAACAAGATGTAGAAGTGATTGAAATCAAAGGGGATAGATTACATATGCACCGCGAGCAAATAGCTCGCACTAAAGGCTTATCAAACTCAGATATCTTCTCAAGCTTTGCAGGCATCGAAGCAAACAACCTACGCAATGAAGCGGGCGCATTAGATATCGGTATTCGTGGCGTACAAGGTCAAGGTCGCGTGCCAATCTTTATTGATGGCAGCTTGCAATCAACCCATACTAACCGCGGTTACATGGGGACATCTGACAGAACTTATATCGATTCAAACTTGATCAGCAAAGTAAATATTGAAAAAGGGGCTTCCGCAAAAGCGTCACCATTTAGTTCAGGTGCAATTGGTGGCATGGTGAGTATTCGCACACTAGATACTCAAGACATTTTAAAAAGTGGTGAACAGCTTGGTGCGCTGGTCAAAGTAAACACCCATAACAATAACCATACGCCGGATGTACCAGAGAGCTTTGGGCTACAAAACTATTACGAAGTAAGCAATAACAATGACACGTTAGATTTTGCTGGCGGCGGCTTTACTCTGGCAACCGCATACGATCATGACAATCTGAAAGCTGTACTGGCTTACAGCAAGAAAAAAGTCGGTAACTATTTTGCCGGTTCAAATGGTTTTGAAGAATTTGTCGAAGAGAAAGAATACATTCGCTGGGAACCTTCAAAAACAGAAGCCGGAACATATGACGAAATACCTTATATTGTGTTAATTCCGCCTCCAGTTAACCAAAATGGTGAAGTCGTAAACACCAGCTTTGAGAGTGACTCATATCTTGCCAAGCTAACTTACGAGTTCACTGACGAGCAATCGCTTGAAGTAAACACCCGTTTTCATAAACAAGAAGCGGGTGAAATGCTTGCATCTTATTGGTACAAGCAAGGTGCTGGCGACACAAAGTTTTGGAAAGTGACAGACGAAAATGGCGAAGATCAATGGATGTCTGAAGAAATTCCAGAAGGCGTTGAAACAATGCCGCAATGGCAGCCGGGCTCTGCACTGGTAAACAGTGCCAGTGCACTTTATCGCTTTGTGCCGAGTAGTAATGCATTAATCGATCTGAGTGTAAACGTATGGCGCACCAGCGCCCGTTTGCAACAGTACAATGCTCTTGGCAGTAATCTAGGTGATAATGCCGGACAATATTTTCACCGTGTGAATAATAAGCGCCATGGTGTGAGCGTGTTAAACGCGTCGGCTTTTGCAGTTGCAAACAAACCAATCACACTGACTTATGGTTTATCTTGGCAGACCGAAACACTTTCTCCGCATAAAGATTGGCAAGATAACTTTAAACGTGATTGGCAACCGACAGACTTTAAACTCAAATCAACTTCGCGTCACGGTGAACAAACTAAGCGCGCAATTTTTGCCAATGTGCAAATAGATTTCGCACCAGTTGAGCTGGCTTTAAACCTCAACCACCATGATTCTGTGAACCAAGATTATCAGGACGAGAATACCCTTAAATTTGATGGCAAAACCGATTTTACCCTGCAGGCAAAATATCACCTGCTTGATAACACCGCGGTTAAAGCCAAATACAGTAATGCTTACAGAATGCCAAACTTGTATGAAACAACTGTTTCGAATGAAGTGTTTTCTTATTCGAGTGATTATCCTATCACCCCTGAAAAAACAAAATCTTATGACATTGGCATCGAGAGTGAATTCACTAATTTAATGCAAAGTGGCGATAAACTAGTTTTATCTGCGGAGTACTTCTACACCAATATTGAAAATATGTTAGCGACGGGCTTTTTACCTAAACCTGATAAACCAGCTTGGGATCAGAAGTTTACTTTCACTAACTATGACAAATTCGAGCTACCAGGTACAGAGCTAGGGGTTTACTACCAGAGCGACTTTTTCTACAGCAAGCTGTCTTACACCAAGTATTCAAACGTAGAAATGTGTTCAAGTCTTATGGCACAAGCTGCAGAAGTCGAGAGCTGTAATAGCGGTGGCTTTGCGGGTAGTTTAACGCCACTTCGTGTACCACCTGAGAAAAGCTACATCGCCATTGTTGGTACTAAACTCTTTAACAATGCTATCGACACCGGTTTCACTTATAAAAAGCACACAGAAAAGCATCATCCGGGTGGCTTTTTATCAGGCACCGGTGTCACCGCACTAGAGTATATTCCAGCAGGTTACCAGCTAGACTTTTATTTTGATTACACTTTTAGTGACGACATCACAGGCAATATCGCCATCACTAATTTAACCGATCAGTATAAAGTCTCGACCGGCTCTATCGTGGCAATGCCTGAACCGGGCCAAACCATTTCAATAGGCTTTGAGTTCAAACTTTAAGTCTCGGTAATTTCAAAAAATCTAATTAAGATCATAAACCCGCATTGAGTGATATAGCTCACTCAGTGCAACTACTTTTTGGAGCATTCATGACGACCGTCGCCCCTCCCCATTCTCGTGCGCAAAATTTAAAACTTGCTACTGCCGATGTACACAATAACATTGATAAAAGCATTATGGTTAAAGACCCATTTGCAAACACACAAAACTATATCCAGTTTTTAACACTGCAATATTACTTCTTAAATGATGTGTCTGCGCTTTATGACCACAGCGAATTAAATATGGTCATTGAAAATTTATCAGCGCGCCAGCGTTTAAATATGCTTGAACAAGACTTTCATGATTTTGAGCACCCAATACCTAATACACCCTTCATCTCTCAAATTAGCAACGATACCGACTTAGCAACAGCGCTAGGCTGGCTTTATGTAGTAGAAGGTTCAAAAGTGGGCGCTGCAATGCTAGGCAAACAAGCGCAAGCTAGACTACAGTTAACAAAAGAGTATGGCGCTCGTTACTTATCTGGCCCAGGTGCAGGCCGTGGCAGTGACTGGCGTCATCTAGTACAATTAATTGATAGTATTGAGCTAAATGACACACAAGAGCGCGCATTGATCAATGGTGCACGCCAAGCGTTTACTCGATTTCAACTTTTTCAGGCGCATGTCTATTCATGAATTTAAAGGTCGCTTTAGTCGCATATAAGAATATGGGATACCAACTATTAGGCTTAGCGTTAGTTGGTTTGGGGATTATTGGCATTTTATTACCTGTCATGCCAACCACTATTTTCTTTATTTTGGCATTGGCGTGTTTTACACGTTCATCGCCAAAGCTTGCGACTTGGTTACTTGAACACCCTCGCTATGGCGCTACTTTGCGCCATTGGCACAGCCATAAGGTCGTGCCACTAAAAGCTAAATGGTTTGCTGGCTTGGGCATGCTTGCTGGCTTTATTTTATTAGTTTTAAGCACTCCACCTAGTTGGATACTCGCTCTTGTTGCGGGAATTGAACTAGCTGTTATGACCTACTTATTAACACGCCCTTCACACATACCAAAAATGTAAAGTTCGTAAATTTAGTTGTTATAATTAATGCAAATCATTATCATACACACATCTAGTTAGTTTTACTTTGTTGTCTATGCCATTTTTGAATAAACGTGCGATGTACAGTATTAGCCGTATGCTGCACATTTACCTTTCTACCGCCCTGTTATTTTTACTTATTTTGTTTTGTATCAGTGGCATTGTATTAAATCATGTTGATTGGCTTAAAGGCGACAAAACGGATGGTCAACAAACCATCGTATTGCCCCACGCTTTGATAACTAAAGCCAAACATAATATTGATTCACTTCCCTCTCTTTATCCTGAAATAGAAGCCTATTTAGCTGCAGAGCATGGCCTAACACAGGTTAAAAGTATCGATTGGGAAAAAGAAGATGCGCTAGTCATGCTCGACTACCCACTCCCTGCCGGCTTTGCCTTTGCTGAAATTGATTTTATGAGTGGTGAGCTCAATCTTGAATATCAAACCGGTGGTTTATTAAGCCTAATTGGTGACTTACATAAAGGCCGCCACACTGGTAAAGCATGGAGCTGGGTAATTGATATTTCTGCTGCTTTGATGATTTTATTTGCTATCACCGGCATGGTTATTTTGTTTCAAAATAGAAAAAAACGCTT
>Ga0115565_10003293_pt1 | contig 11629 bp, 13 predicted proteins | sample COGITO_mtgs_1105_FD_87199 | JGI IMG/M metagenome (GOLD analysis project Ga0115565, IMG submission 87199) | Pelagic marine microbial communities from North Sea - COGITO_mtgs_110530 | ecosystem: Environmental > Aquatic > Marine > Epipelagic | place: Germany:Helgoland, sampling site Kabeltonne... | reverse complement strand
TTAATGTAAACTTAATGTAAATAAAAAGTTATTTTATTAGTTCTTTAATGCGTAATTATTTTATATTTGTTACGTTATTGTAAATAAAAACCCTATTTTAAAAAATAAAAATTATGAAAAATTGTATTCTAATATTCATATTGGCACTAGGATTTTCTATTACCGCTCAGGAATTAAAACCAAATTTTGAAAAAGAAGGTGATAAAGTAAAAGCAACCTACTTTCATGCAAATGGAACAATTTCGCAACAAGGCTTTTTCTTAAATGAAAAATTAGAAGGTGCTTGGAATATGTTTGATGAGCAAGGAGAAAAAATAGCCATGGGAAATTATGAAGATGGCGTGAAAATAGGAAAATGGTTATTTTACGAAGGTACTTCTATTAAAGAAGTAAATTTTGACAATAACCGTATTGCAGGAATCAATACTATCCAAAACACAGAATCTGTAGTTACTACCAAATAGCAAAATCTATTATTGGTAAAAAAAAGCTCCATCCTTGCGGTTAGAGCTTTTTTTCTGCTTCTTATTTGATTAAGGTAGCTTCTATATAATTGCAGTAGCTTCTTTCTTGTATCCCTTAATCCCTGTTTTAATACGATAGATGATATTAAAAAGCACGGGGACAATTATTAGCGTTAAAAACGTGGCAACGATCAGTCCAAAAATAACCGTCCATGCTAAAGGTCCCCAAAAAATAACGTTATCCCCGCCAATATAAATCTTAGGATCAAACGTTGTAAAAAGTGAGAAGAAGTCAATATTTAAACCGATTGCTAAAGGAATTAGTCCTAATACGGTAGTTATAGCAGTTAAAATTACAGGGCGTAATCTTGCTTTTCCACTTTTAATGATAATATCTGTTGCGTCATCCATTGGCAGCAAATCTTTATCCTCTAAGTTTAAAGTTACTTTTTTCCTATCTATCAAAATTTGCGTATAATCTAATAGTACTACGCCATTATTTACCACAATACCAGCCAAGGAAATAATCCCCATCATGGTCATTAGAATAACAAAAGGCCATCCTGTAACCATCAGTCCGCCAAATACTCCGATAAAACTTAGAAATATAGCTATCATTATAATCAGGGGTTTTGAGATACCACCGAATTGAAAAATAAGAATGAGCATAATAAGTCCTAATCCAGAAAAGAATGCCCCTATCAAGAATTGCATTTGCTTATTTTGTTCTTCAATCTCTCCTGTATAATCTACTTTTACGGTAGTGGGAATGCCTTTAAAACTTTCCATTTCTTTTTTAATCTCTTCTACTACAGAAGCAGGATTCCCACCTGCTTTTAGACCAGAGTAAATGGTTACCACCCTATTCCCGTTTCTGTGCTTAATGGCACTATACCCAGATGAATTTTTTTGTGTTGCCACAGCAGAAATAGGCACTTCTTTTATCTTGCCCGTAGCGGGATCTCTAAAAATTATATTCTGATTAAAAAGCGCGTTCTTATCAAACCTAAGGTCTTCCTTAAAACGCACATTAATGTCATAATCATCACCATCTACCTTATAGACTCCTGCTTTCTCACCAAATAGCGAACGTCTTAGTTGCTGTCCTACTTGGCCAACCGCAACACCCAAAGCTCCTGCCTTTTCACGATCTACAAGCACCTCCATAGAAGGTTTGCTTTTATTTACATCAATCTTTAACTCCTCTATAAAAGCAATATTTTTTGTGTTTATATAATTTTTAATATCCTCGGCACTATTAATAAGCTCTTCATAATCGTCACCTTCTAATTCTATATTTACTGGGTATCCTGGAGGTGGCCCATCTGAATTTTTCTCTACAGAAATAGAAACACCTGGATAAATATCTGTTAAGGTTTCTTGTATTTCTCCACGGAGTTCTTCTGTATCTAGTCCGTTTCTATATTTATACTCACGCATAGAAACCGTTACTTTTCCTCTATGTGGCATTTCTGCCGAAGATCCGCTATCTGTTTGTGGGTTACCCGCTCCTTCACCTACTTGAGAAACAGCTGATTCTACTAAATAATTTTCGCCATCGGCATCTATATACATCGGTCTGTTTACAACCGCATATACTCTGTCTTCTATCGCTTTTGTTAGCGTGTTTGTTTTATTGATGGATGTACCTTCTGGATATTCTATATAGACGTAAATTTCATTAGGGGTATTTTCTGGAAAGAATTCAATCTTTGTTCTACCTGATCCTACAGACATACCAAAAAGCACAAATGTGGCAATTAAAAGCACAAATGTAATTCCGAAATACCAGTACACATTTTTTCCTCTAAGGGCATGCGCTATGCGCCGTTCGTACCAATTTTCAAAACGAACCATGGTGTTATTCTGGAAACTAGTAGCCCATTTTTTAATAGCGTATTTATATACCCAAAACATGACTGCTGTAAATAATAGCACCGTTCCCAACCCTCTCATAGCACCGCCAAAAACGAGTATAAATGTTCCAAAACCACCCAAGATAATACTAAGGCGAATGAGTTGTTTTCTACTAAGTTCCTTCTCTTTAATATCCATAAACTGAGAAACAAGCATGGAGTTCATAAATATGGCTACGAACAAAGAAGAGCCTAAAACTACAGATAAGGTAATGGGGAAGAAAATCATGAACTGCCCAAATATTCCAGGCCAAAATGCTAAGGGCACAAATGCTGCTACGGTGGTAATAGTAGAGATAATAATAGGAAATGCAATCTCCCCTATCCCCTTTTTTGCCGCTTCTGTACGGCTCATACCTTCACTCATTAGGCGGTAAACATTTTCTACTACCACAATTCCATTATCTACCAACATTCCAAGTCCCATAATCATTCCAAAAAGGATCATGGTATTTAGTGTGTAACCAGCTAGATTCAGTACAGCAAAGGAAATAAACATAGACATAGGAATAGCAAAACCCACAAATAGTGCATTCCTAAACCCAAGGAAAAACATAAGTACGGTTACTACTAGTAGTATTCCAAAAATAATATTATTTACCAAATCATCTACTTGGTTTAGCGTTTTGCTAGAAGAGTCGTTGGCAATAGAAATATTCAAATCAGCAGGGTAATACCCGTCTTGCGATTTTTTAACAAGCGCTCTAATTTTAGTGGTGGCAGCGATGGTGTTCTTACCGGATCTTTTCTTAATATCTAGCATCACTACACTTTCTCCAAACTCACGCGCAAAGGTGGTTTTCTCTTTCTCCTGAAAATATACTTTAGCAATGTCTTTAAGGTACACGGTACCCATATTAGATTTTACTACAAAATTTTCTAGTTCTTCTGGCTTTTCAATTTCGCCCAGAATACGAATGGTTCTATTCTGTTCTGAGGTTTTAATATTACCTGCAGACATGGTCATATTTCCGTTACCTATAGCTCCAATAACATTTTCAAAGTTGACTTTAGCCGCCATCATCTTATAGACATCTACCGCAACTTCTACTTCTTTCTTTTGCGCCCCACGGATATCTACCTGTTTAATTTCTGGTAGGTTTTCTATTTCTTCTTCTAAATATTCTGCAAATTCTTTCAACTTCTCTACAGGATAATCTCCTGTAAAATTCACATTCATTATAGGAAAGGTCTCCGCTAAATTTAGATCAAAAATATTCGGCTCTACTTTAGCACCATTAAAGGTGGGCCAATCTTCACTAGCTTTTTCACCGTCTACCTCATCTTTTATTTTCTGTTTTGCTTGCTCTACCGTAATTTCCTCATCAAATTCCACCGTAATAATAGAGTAGTTTTCCTGAGAGGTAGAGGTAATTTCTACCACGTTACTTACATTCTTAACTCGGTCTTCTAGAGGATCTGTAAGCAAACGCTCAATATCCTCCGCAGTATTACCAGGGTAAGGTGTGCTTATGTATATCTTAGTTTCTACAATTTCTGGGTAATCTTCCCGTGGCATAGATTTATACCCTTGGTAGCCTATTAATAAAAATAAACCAATCATCACATAAATTACAGATGGGTTGTCTATTGCCCAAGAAGAGATGCTAAATTCCTTCTCCGCATTTTTTTGTTGTTTACTCATTTTAAAATGGCTTTACACTCTTTGCGTAACCTTTATTAAGATTACATTTTAGACTTTTATTTACTCAACTTTCAGTCAACTATTTAAACGGACAATCTAAATGTCTACCAAACAGATTGCGTCAACTTTTAATTGCTATCAAGACTGCTTCTTAGCAACTTGTTTAAGCGACTCTAAAATTTGTACACTTTGCCCGTCTTTTACACTTCTAGCACCCTCCTTAATTAGCAGATCTCCAGCACTAATACCAGAAATTACTTCTACTCTATTTCCTTGAGATCTACCTGTGGTTATAATTCTGCGCTTTGCCGTTGACCTATCTTCTTCTTTTCCACTAGCAACATACAAATACTGTTCGCCTTCTGCATTTTCAGATATTATGCTCTGTGGCACCAAAATAGCTACATCTGTGCTATAATCATTAAGGCGCACCTTTGCAGTTAAGTTGGGCTTTATACGGTTATCCTTATTTGGTACAGCAACTTCTACAGTAAAGGCTCTGTTGTTAGGGTTAATAAAATTACCTGTTTGGCGAATTTCTGAGATAATAGTATCGCCTAGCATTGGTAAATATACTTCTGCCAATTTCCCTCCCTTAATATCATTTAAATAAAATTCTGGTACGGCTACCTCAACATACATATCAGATAGGTTCATAATCCTAAAAACTTCAGAACCTGGTCCAGGGGCAACTACCGTTCCTTGGTCTTTTATAACCTCGTCTACAATACCTGCAAAGGGTGCTCTAAGTGTTGATTTCCCAAGCTGACTTTTTACTTGCTTTACGGTACTTTCTGCTGCTTCATATGCAGTTTTAGCCTGTAGATATTGGATTTCTGATCCTATTTTTTGATCCCAAAGGCGTTGTTGTCTTTCAAAAGTTGTTTTGGCAAGTGCCGTTTGGGTTTCTAATTGTGCTAGTTGGCTTCCCATGCCGCCATCGTCTATGGCACCTAATAACTGCCCCTTTACAACACGCTGCCCTTCTTTTACATATACCCTTTGTAGTGTGCCTTGCATTTCAGGATACACTAATACGTTTTGTTTGGTGGCTACATCGCCCTGCAATTCTAAAAAGTGATTAAACTTTTCTGGTGTTGCGGTTATGGTAGAAATAAGTGGCAAATTACCTTCACCAGTTTTTACTGCTATTGCCGCATCTAATTCTTGCAAATCTTTACCTAGCTTTTCGTACTCTTCAAAAATGCTTGTTTTGCGTTCTCTAAGGCTTTCTAAATTACTGTTTGTTACAAGCTCTTGTATAGACTGATCTCCAGAACCTCCGCAGGCAGATAAAAGAAAAAGTACTATAACTGTATGTAATGTTTTTTTCATGGGTAGCGCATTCATGGGTTGCTCTTTTTATGGTTGTATGTTGCTATTATTCGTTTAGTATAATTTCCAAAGCTGTTTTTCTATTGATAATCTCTACCATAGATTGTAAGTACTCCTGCTGGGCAGTATATAGTTGCGTTTGCGCCTGTCGCAGTTCAAAACTAGAAGCCAAGCCCTCTGCATATTTTATCTGGTTTTTGTTTTCTATACGGGCGGCAAGATTTAAGTTGCTTTTAAAGGTTTCATATTGTTCTATAGAAAACACGTAATTGCTTTGTGCGTTTTGTAATTCTAATCTAATTTTCTCTTCTGCTTCCTGTAATTGTGTTTTAGCTTTTTCTAAAGCAATTTTTGCGCGTTGGGTGCTAGCACTCCTCTTTAATGAACTAAATATGGGAATACTTAAATCAAACCCAAGTATAGAAGAATCAAACCACTGTTGGTCATTATCCAAAAAATTAAATTCTTCTGAAAAAGCCGTAGTCCCGTAGTTTATAAAGGCATTTAATGTAGGTAATGCGCGACTTCTTGCTAGTTTCCACTCAAAATAACGTTGCTCATTTACATTGGTAACCAGCTTGTAATCTACGTTATTTTCTAGAATCAGCTTATTTTCTAAAATGCTTGTGTCTATTTGCGCTACGGCTAAATCATCTAAACTTTCTGCTAATTGGGTAGGAGTATCTAATGGTATTCCCAGAACCAAATTCAGCATACTTAGCGTAATTCCCTTTAAGCGAATAGCATTTTTTAGCTGATTTTCTATAGAGGAAAGTGTAATTTGTAGCTGTTCCACACTTTCTTCATCTCCCAGACCGTTTTCAAAAATAGCGGTAGTTTCAAAAAGATTCTTTTCTAGTGTAGCTTTATTACGTTCTAAAATAGCTGTGCTTTCTTCTGCTAATAGCACATTACCGTAAGCTTCTACAACGGCTTTGCGCACTTCTTGCTGTGTTTTTTCTTTAGTGTTAGCACTGTAACTTAAAAAAGCCTTTGTTGCCTGTACCCCTACAATGTAAGAACCATCAAAAATTTGTTGTGTTAATGTAGCGGTGGCGCTTGCCGTATGTGGCTGACTAAAAATTACAGGTATAAAAGTGTCTACTGCGCCTCCAGCTATTATACCAGGAATAAGCGTAATAGGTTGCTTTAATTGATTCTGATAACTTACCGCACCGCTAATTTGTGGCAAACCGCTTGCTATAGTTTCCCATTTTTGCTTTTGGGCGTCTAGCACATCACGGTCTGCATTTATAGCACTATAATTATTTTCTAGTGCAAAGGCAATGGCTGCTTCCAAAGTAAAACTTTTGGGTGTTACTACAACCTTCTGGGCGATACTCACATTATAGAGAAACAGAGTAAGAAAAAATACAATACAATGGCGCATGTTATTCTTGATTTGAATTGATGATAGTGTTTAGTATGTGTCTTCCGGCAGGGGTAACAATGCCGCGCAAATGATATTCTAAATAGTTATCCATAAGTTTGGTAATAGGAAAGTGTGATAAAGGAAATAGCTTATAGTCTTTTATACTGGTTACTCCACTAAAATAAATCCGAGCTACAAAATCTATATTTAGGTTATTTCTAAAGATGCCAAGGGTTACTCCGTTCTTTATATTATCTACCATACAACTTTCCATAATCTCATATTGCTTACTACGCATAAGACTATGAATTTTTGGGTAGTATTTTTGTAGCTGGTACTGTGGCGATGATTTTTCGTCTTTTAGATGCACCATTACAAACTTCTTTATTTCGTAAAGTTCTTCTATGGGGTTTTTCTTGAGAGCTCTAATCGCATCTATCCCTTTTGCAATAGCATCTAGAAGATGGATAGTGCTTTCTTCAATTAACTTATTTTTGTTAGCGAAATTGCTATAAATGGTTTTCTTAGAAATACCCATTTCATTGGCTAAATCATCCATAGTCACGCTCTTAAAACCCTGTTCTAAGAATAATTCGGTTGCCTTTATAAGTATGGTGTCCTTCATAAGAAAGTGCAATAATACCTATAGGAAACGAAATATACAATTAAAGTTTCCTTAGTTTTATAGTTTTACGCTTTAATGGGATTTCCTTTTTTTTTATCACTTCGTAGCAATTATTACCTAGACCCTAACTATCACTTTATTTTAGCCAAATTGGACGTATTTTTGAATAAAAATCGCAAAAATGTACACTATAGAGGAATACCGCAATACGTTTATTTCCCATCTAGCATCTAAAAGTACTATTACAGAACCTACCAATTTATATACACCCATAGACTATATATTAAATTTAGGAGGCAAAAGATTGCGCCCTGTATTAGTATTGCTAACTGCGGAATTGTTTGGCACAGACCATCGTAAAGCAATAGATGCGGCTATGGCTATTGAGGTATTTCATAATTTTTCTTTGGTGCATGATGATATTATGGATGCCGCCCCAAAGCGCAGAGGAAAGGCTACAGTTCATGAGAAATGGGATGTAAATACGGGCATTTTGTCTGGCGATGCAATGCTTATTATGGCGTATCAGTATTTTGAAGGATATGACGCTCCTACCTTTAAAAACTTGGTTGCACTATTTAGTAAAACAGCTTTAGAGGTATGTGAAGGGCAACAGTACGATGTGGATTTTGAAACCAGAACGGATGTTCAAATTCCTGAATATTTAAAAATGATTGAGTATAAAACAGCCGTGCTTGTTGCCGCTGCCATGCAAATGGGTGCTATTATAGCAGGGGCTTCAAAACAAGAACAGGATGCTATATATGCTTTTGGATTAAATTTGGGAATTGCCTTTCAACTACAAGATGATTATTTAGATGTTTTTAGCGATCCTAAAAATTTTGGAAAACAAATTGGTGGGGATATTATAGCTAATAAAAAAACCTATTTATACCTAACAGCATTAGAGCAGAGCGATGATCTTACCAAACAAAAGTTACTAGATGCGTACAATATGCAACCTATGAATAACGATGATAAGATTGCCCAAATCACCGCTATTTTTTCTAGTAGCGGTGCCGCAGCTACTAGCAAAGCAACTATAAACACCTATACAAAAAAAGCGTTCGCTATCTTAGATACTATGAACTTTGCAACTGATAAAAAGACAGTGTTACAGAAGTTTGGGGAAGATTTAATGAGCAGGAGTGTTTAGAATATAGGATGAGTTTTTAATCAAATTTAATTTAACGCTTTTATTGACTTCAGATAGTTTAATAATGTGGTATATTTTTTAAGTTCACATTTATATACTTTATAAAACTATTATGTTATTTGGTTACGCAAGAAAAAGCAAAAAAAGTCAAAAGCTCAATCTACAAATTGATGCTTTACTCAAATATGGAGTAGAGGAGAAAAACATTTACGCCGATTCTATTTCGGGAGCTAAATATGAGCGCAAAAATTTAGACCTGCTTTTATCAAAAATACAGGAAGGTAATGTGTTTGTAACTTGGAAACTGGACCGAGTGGCCAGAAGTGTTTCCCACCTTGCAAAACTCATAACAGAATTTAATGATGAAGGTATTGACTTCGTAAGTATTCAAAAACCATTTTTAGACACTACAACTTCATACGGTAAATTTATCTTCACAATGTTTTCGGGAATAGCAGAACTTGAAAGAGATATAATCATTAAAGAACATTAGCCGGACAAGAAAGTGCTAGAAGAGAGGTACAGTTTGGAAGAAAAAAAGGAATTTCTAAAGAAGCACAAAAGAGAGCTATTCTAGCAGAAACCTATTATCGGGATAAAACAAAAAAAATATCGATATCAGAAATATGTAAACTTTGCGATATTAAGTCGAAAACTACTCTATATAGATATTTAATGTTCCAAAAAAGAAGAAATTGTGCCTTTGATGAATGTGGGAAACTATTTTGGGATAAAGACCAGGAAGGAGATAATGCTTATTGCGATAAGCATAAAGAGTAATATTTACTTGTTAATGTTATAACAATGTATTAACTTGTTTAAAAATTAGAATAATAATGGAAGCTAATATTATAAAGGTTGGAAACTCAAAAGGCATTATTATCCCCGCTAAGTTCCTTAAACTTATTGGGCTTAGTGATAAAGTGAGTATTGGAGTGGAAGATAACAAGCTCGTTATAGAAGCATCTAAGGAGGGTCTTAGAGCTAATTGGAATAATTTGTTTGCAAAGGCTAATTCTAAAAGTGATACAGATATCTTAATTCCTGATGTTTTTGAGGATGAAAATATGAATGATTGGACATGGTGAAACAATTTGAAGTTTACTGGATAGACCTTAATCCAACAAAAGGGAGTGAAATAAACAAAACCCGTCCTTGTGTGGTTATATCTCCAGAGGAAATGAACCAAAACTTAAACACTTTAATTGTAGCCCCTTTAACGTCTACAATTAAGAACTACCCGACTAGAGTATCTGTTGTGGTTGACAAGAAAAATGGAGAGATAGCACTCGACCAAATTAGGTCAATTGACAAAACTAGACTTGGTAAAAAGCTTACTACTCTGAATAAAGATACTGCGGATAACATTAAGGTAGCACTTTTAACAATGTTCAAATAAATGATGACTCTAAAAGAAGTGAAAAATGGAAAAAGAGTTCAATTCATAAATCATGAATCTGACCAATTTATGGAAGCCTTTAAGGTTTCTGACAGAAAAGAAGAGTGGATTAATGGATTCAAAATTATGCTGAATGGAAAATTGGTTCATACTTCCAAGACATTTACACCATTTAAAACAAAATGCGATTCTTTAATTCTTGAATGGGAGTTAGAAGAATATTAAAGTCCAAATGAAGGATGGTTAAGATAGTACCACTTCTCAATTAGATTTGAATACTAATACAGACTACGGTCATGAAAAATATGCGTTTACTATTCTGCTTATACTTATTTAGTAGTTTTAATGGTACAGCACAAGAATGGCAATTAAATATTAAAGATGCTAAAAAAATAGCTCAAGCAATGCACATTCCTATTATCCTTGTTTTCCAAGGTTCAGATTGGTGTGCTCCTTGTATAAAATTAGACCAAGAGGTATGGCGTTCTAAAGTATTTACAGACTATGCAGTAGCGCATTTTGTGCTACTAAAGGCAGATTTTCCGAAGAGAAAGAAAAATGCACTAAGTGCCTCACAAGCTAAATCTAATGCAATCTTAGCAGAACAGTATAACACCAATGGCACTTTTCCTTTAGTTGTGGTTTTAGATGCGTTTGGCAATTTATTAGGGAAAACTAGCTATAAAAATATTCCTCCACAAGCCTATATTAAAGAACTTAATTCATTCTTAAATTAAATTGAAAAAGAGAATAATAATACTCTTATTCCTTGCCAGCGTACACGGGATAGCGCAGCAAGCATATAAGGAGGTATTTTCTGCTATGGGCTGCAACTTTACCGTTACCGTAGTGGCAGATACTAATAATGAAGCTAATAGCTATATTTATTTAGCCCAATAAGAAATTAACCGTATAGAAAAACGTATCTCTTCTTGGGATCTCCATTCTGAAACTAGTGCCATAAATAACGCTGCGGGTATAAAGCCTGTAGTTGTCTCTAAAGAACTCTACAACCTAATAGAAAGATCTTTATTTATAGCCAAACTAACAGATGGTGCTTTTGATATCTCCTATGCAGCTGTAGATCCCCTTTGGGAATTTGATGGAGCTTCTAGTGCACTACCAACAGACGCAATGCTACAAAAAGTACTGCCTGCTATAGGTTATGAAAATATAGTGTTAGACAAGAAAACCTCCTCTGTTTTTCTAAAAAAAGTAGGCATGAAGATTGGTTTTGGTGCTATTGGTAAAGGGTATGCGGCAGACAAAGCCAAAGAACTTCTTAGAAGTAAAGGAGTCATTGCAGGTATTATAAATGCTAGTGGAGATATGGGGGGAAACAACCTAACGGTAAACCTTGGGAAATAGCCATTGTAAACCCCTTGAATAAAGGTCATATTTTTGCAACACTTCCACTTATAGAGGGCGCCGTTGTAACCTCAGGAGATTATGAAAAATATACGCTTATTGATAATAAACGGCGCGGTCATATTATCAACCCGAAAACAGGATACCCTACTAGCGGTCTTATAAGCGTAACAATTTTTGCTCCACAAGCAGAGCTTGCAGATGCGCTAGCTACGGCTATTTTTGTTATGGGTAAAGAAATTGGTATGGATCGTATAGCCCAGCTACCTAATGTATCTTGCATTTTAAGGCTAAGTTCTAACAAGCATATGTGTTATCTTTGCTTTCATTAATTTTAGAATTATGATAC
>Ga0115565_10003292_pt1 | contig 11630 bp, 7 predicted proteins | sample COGITO_mtgs_1105_FD_87199 | JGI IMG/M metagenome (GOLD analysis project Ga0115565, IMG submission 87199) | Pelagic marine microbial communities from North Sea - COGITO_mtgs_110530 | ecosystem: Environmental > Aquatic > Marine > Epipelagic | place: Germany:Helgoland, sampling site Kabeltonne... | reverse complement strand
ATAGGCATTCTGATAGACAATATTTTTAACAAGACTTATATTTTGTGCGTTGGCTACTGAGGTACCACCGAATTTTAAAACATTCATGGGTTAACTTTTAAAGAATAAAAAAATAAATAAATAGGTTGCGGAAGTAATCATCTAATACCCCAAAGGGGTTCCTGTAGTAGTAGTCATAGCAAATGTGCTCGTTAAAAAACGAGTGCCTCTAAATTCAGAACGAACTAATAATGGCATGCTTGGATGATTTATTTTTCAAATATAGCCAAATACACTGCCCAAGCATTGTAAAGCCCTTATTTTTAGTAGATATGTAATTTTAGGTGCTTTTTGATGAGAATTTAAAGATATAAACTTATAAATCAAGGGATATCAAAAAAGCCGCTCCTGAAGGGAGCGGCTTTTTTATTATTGTAAATCAATGAATTATGACGCTTGAGAAGATTCCTCTGCTTTTTTAATGGTGACTTTTAATTTTTCATCGTCTTTGTCATCCCTGTCTAATGAAATGGTGTCTCCTGAGACCAAGTTGGCATTGACAATCTGTTCTGCCAAACTGTCTTCAATATACTTTTGAATGGCTCTTTTTAGTGGCCTGGCGCCAAATTGTTTGTCAAATCCTTTTTCAGCAATAAAATCTTTCGCCTTTTTGGACAGTTTCAATTGGTAGCCGAGTCCCTCTATTCTCTTGTATAATTTCTTTAACTCAATGTCAATAATCAAATGAATGTCTTCTTGCTCTAAGGCGTTAAAGATAACAATGTCATCTATTCTGTTAAGAAACTCCGGAGCAAATGCTTTTTTAAGTGCATTTTCTATGACCCCTTTGTTGTGCTTGTCAGTTTGAGATTTCATAGATGCTGTTCCAAAACCAACCCCTTGTCCAAAGTCTTTAAGCTGTCTAGATCCAATATTAGACGTCATGATAATGATGGTATTTCTAAAATCAATCTTGCGACCTAAACTATCTGTTAGATAACCGTCATCTAAAACTTGAAGCATGGTGTTAAATACATCTGGATGTGCTTTTTCTACCTCGTCCAATAAAATAACTGCATAAGGTTTGCGCCTCACTTTTTCTGTTAACTGCCCACCTTCTTCATAACCAACATAGCCAGGAGGGGAGCCAATTAATCTAGAAATGGCAAACTTCTCCATGTATTCACTCATGTCAATACGAATAAGCGATTCTTCAGAGTCAAACAATTCCTTGGCCAATACTTTAGCCAACTGTGTTTTTCCTACACCGGTTTGGCCTAGAAATATAAAAGATCCTATGGGTTTATTCGGGTCTTTTAACCCCGCCCTATTTCTTTGAATGGCTCTTGCTACCTTAGCGACTGCTTCGTTTTGTCCAACAACGGCTTCTTGAATAATTTCTGGTAATTTTGCCAGTTTAGTACTTTCTGCTTGCGCAATTCTAGTGACTGGAATACCACTCATCATAGAAACCACATCTGCCACATGGTCATCTGTAACCACTTCCTTGTGTAATTTGCTCTCTTCTTCCCATTTGTCTTGGGCCTCTTGAAGTGCTTTTTCCAATTTTTTCTCGTCGTCTCTTAATTTTGCGGCCTCTTCATAACGCTGCTTTTTAACCACAGTATTTTTTTCTTCTCGTACAGTTTCTAATTGGCTTTCTAAACTGACAATCTGTTTGGGCACATTCATATTAGTAATGTGTACTCTAGAACCTACCTCATCTAGGGCGTCAATGGCTTTATCTGGTAAAAAGCGGTCCGTAATATACCTGTCCGTAAGGGTCACACAAGCTTCTAATGCCGCATCCGTATAAGTTACATTGTGGTGGTCTTCGTATTTTGGTTTTATATTTTTAAGAATTTCGAGGGTTTCTGCTACTGAGGTAGGTTCTACTATCACTTTTTGAAACCTTCTTTCTAAGGCACCGTCTTTTTCTATGTGCTGTCTAAACTCATCAAGGGTAGTGGCTCCAATACATTGTATCTCTCCCCTGGCTAGGGCAGGTTTAAACATATTAGATGCGTCTAAGCTTCCTGTAGCACCACCAGCACCAACAATGGTGTGAATTTCATCTATAAATAAGATAATGTCATCATTTTTCTCCAATTCGTTCATGACCGCTTTCATGCGTTCTTCGAATTGTCCACGGTATTTTGTGCCAGCAACTAAGGAGGCCAAGTCTAAAGTAACCACCCTTTTGTTGAAGAGTACTCTAGAGACCTTTTTTTGAATAATTCTAAGGGCCAATCCCTCTGCAATAGCACTTTTACCCACGCCAGGTTCTCCTATTAATAGGGGGTTATTTTTCTTTCTACGACTTAAAATTTGAGAGACCCGTTCTATTTCCTTTTGTCTTCCAACCACAGGATCTAAACGGTCTTCTTCTGCCATTTGGGTCAGGTCTCTACCAAAATTGTCTAAAACGGGGGTCTTTGATTTTTTTCCTGACTTGTTGGCAGTTGTTCCGCCACCAAAAGATTCTCCAGTATTTTCTTCTGCGTCAGATTCGCTAGAAAATGAGGCTTCAGTTGGTCCGCTGGTATAATCGTCGTCTGAAGTGATCATAGTCTTAAACTGCTCTTTTACGCCGTCGTAGTCTACCATCATTTTTTGCAACAATTTGGTAGTAGGGTCATTTTCATTTCTGAGAATACACAGCAGCAAATGCGCCGTATTTATAGCGGTGCTTTGAAACAGTTTGGCTTCTAAAAAAGTAGTTTTTAAGGCCCTCTCTGCTTGTCTGGTTAGGTGTAGGTTCTTTTTATCCTGATGCACCAAACTAGGGTTTGGATTGGCTGGACTTAAGATTTCTACCTTTCTTCTCAAGTGTTCCAAATCTACCGATAGGGCGTCTAAGATACTAATGGCTTTACCGCCACCATCTCTTAACAATCCTAACATTAAGTGTTCCGTTCCAATAAAGTCATGCCCTAATCTAAGGGCTTCTTCTTTACTGTAGGCAATCACGTCTTTTACTCTAGGTGAAAAATTATCATCCATAAACCAGTTGTTTATACTCAAAAATAGTAAATCTTTTTACCACTCAATTACAAATAGTATTCCTTTTTGTATTATATGACACAATTGACAAAAAAACAATGGCTTGTCCAAACAAGCCCCAGCTATTTTATTAACTATTTGTCCTATTATATATGTTGATAAATTCTTTAATAAACTACTCTTTAACCTCCCCTAAAGCATCCAAATTATGTATATTGGCTTGATTTTTTAATGAATAAAGAATAGCTTTTTTAATATGGCAGAAGGAGAAAAATTAATTAAGATTAACATAGACGACGAAATGAAGTCTGCCTACATAGATTATTCTATGTCGGTTATTGTATCACGTGCCTTACCAGATGTAAGAGATGGTTTAAAACCAGTGCACCGAAGGGTGTTGTTTGGAATGCATGAGTTGGGCGTTAGGGCTACAGGTGCACACAAGAAGTCTGCGAGAATTGTAGGAGAAGTTTTAGGTAAGTACCACCCACATGGAGATACTTCTGTTTACGACACTATGGTGCGTATGGCACAAGAGTGGAGTTTGCGATATATGTTGGTAGACGGCCAAGGTAACTTTGGCTCTATTGACGGAGACAGTCCTGCGGCAATGCGTTATACGGAAGCCCGTATGCGCAAGATTGCAGACGACATGCTAATAGATATTGACAAAGACACGGTAGACCACCAATTAAATTTTGACGACACTTTAGAAGAACCTAAAGTACTTCCCACCAGAATTCCCAACCTACTGGTTAATGGTGCTTCTGGGATTGCTGTAGGGATGGCCACCAATATGCCGCCACACAACCTATCGGAAGTGGTAGACGGAACTATTGCTTATATAGAAAATCCAAATATTGAAATAGACGAACTCATCACCCACATTAAGGCCCCAGATTTTCCAACAGGAGGTGTTATTTTTGGATATGAAGGAGTTAAAGAAGCTTTTCATACTGGAAGGGGTAGGGTCGTTGTTCGTGCCAAAGCTATTTTTGAAGAAGTTCAGGGAAAAGAGTGTATCATAGTCACTGAAATCCCATACCAAGTCAATAAGGCAGACATGATCAAGAAAACAGCAGACTTGGTTAATGACAAGAAAATTGAGGGTATTTCTACCATTAGGGATGAATCCGATAGAAATGGAATGCGTATTGTTTATATCTTAAAAAGAGATGCAATTCCAAATATTGTATTAAATACCCTGTATAAATACACTTCACTCCAGTCTTCCTTTAGCGTCAACAATATTGCGCTTGTCAATGGAAGACCACAGCAATTAAATGTCAAGGAAATGATCCACTATTTTGTGGAACACAGACATGAGGTTGTGGTGAGAAGAACCAAATTTGAATTAAAGAAAGCAGAAGACAGGGCCCACATTTTAGAAGGTTTGATCATTGCTTCTGACAATATAGATGAGGTAATTAAGCTCATTAGGGCGTCTTCTAGTCCAGACGAGGCTCGGGAGTCTTTAATGGAACGTTTTAAATTGTCTGAAATACAAGCCAAGGCCATTGTGGAAATGCGCCTGCGTCAGTTGACAGGTCTTGAGCAAGATAAGTTAAGAACGGAATACAATGACATTATTGCGACCATTGCAGATCTAAAAGATATTTTGGGAGACAAGGAACGTAGAATGTCCATCATTAAAGAAGAACTTCAAGAGGTAAAAACCAAGTATGGAGATGCACGTCGTTCAGAGATCAACTATGCAGGTGGAAGTCTCAGTATAGAAGATATGATTCCAGATGAGCAGGTAGTTATTACCATTTCTCATGCAGGTTATATTAAGAGAACCGCGCTTTCGGAGTACAAGACCCAAAATAGAGGTGGGGTAGGCCAAAAGGCATCGGCGACAAGAAATGAAGATTTCTTGGAGCACTTATTTGTGGGAACCAACCACCAATATATGTTATTCTTTACCCAAAGCGGGAAGTGTTTCTGGATGCGTGTTTACGAAATTCCAGAGGGCTCTAGAACCTCTAAAGGTAGGGCCATTCAAAACCTGATCAATATTTCTCAAGAAGACAAGGTGAAAGCCTTTATTTGCACCCAAGATCTTAAGGATGAGGAGTATGTGAACAGCCATTATGTGATTATGGCCACTAAAAAAGGGATTGTAAAGAAAACTACTTTAGAGCAGTACTCTAGACCGAGAACCAACGGTATAAACGCAATTGGTGTAAGGGAGGGAGATGAGCTGTTAGAAGCCAAACTGACCACGGGAACCAGTCAAGTATTCCTAGGCCTTAAATCTGGTAAAGCCATAAGATTTGAAGAGAGCAAAACCAGACCTATGGGTAGGGGTGCATCCGGCGTAAGAGGGGTGAGCCTTGCAAATGATCAAGATGAGGTGATTGGAATGATCACAGTTCACAACGAGGAAGACCACATTTTAGTGGTGTCTGAAAAAGGATATGGAAAACGTTCTTCTATGGAAGATTACCGCGTGACCAACCGAGGTGGAAAAGGGGTTAAAACCATTTCTATTACAGAGAAAACGGGTGGGCTTGTCGCTATTAAAAATGTGACAGATTCAGATGACCTAATGATTATTAATAAATCTGGGATTGCCATTAGATTGGGTGTAGAAGACCTTCGTGTGATGGGAAGGGCTACCCAAGGAGTGAAATTGATTAATATTAGAGAAAACGATTCTATTGCTGCAGTAGCTAAAGTGATGAAAGAAGAAGAGGAAGAAATTCTTTCAGATGGATTAGATGATTCTGGCGCTAGCGCCGATACTGCTCCAGAGGCACCAGAAGCCACCCAAGAAAATAGTGAAGAAACAGGGTCTGAATCTTAAATTTGATTATTTTTACCCGCTCATAAAATTATTATAAAACACCAACAATGAAAAATACTTTATTACTGCTAGCTGCTATTGGAGTAACCACAGCTAGTTTTGCCCAAAAAGATGAAATTAAAGCCGCGACAAAAGCCCTTAAATCAGGAGATGCTGCTGCTGTACTTTCTGCTTTAGACGGAGCTGCGAGTACTATTGACGCAGCAGAGGTTAAATATGTAAATCAGTTTTACTTTTTACAAGGAGAAGCTTATGCCATGCAAGCCAAAGCGGGAGATTTTTCTGCTTATGACAAAGCGGTAGCCTCTTACACCAAAGCCATGCAAAGTGAAACAGCTTCTGGGAAAGCCAAATACACGGCAGACATTAAGCAGAAGTTTGCTACTATGACCTCTGAAATTGTCAATGCGGCTGTTTCTGACAACAATGAAGAGAAATTCAAAGATGCTGCTGAGAAATTATTTTTGAGCTATTCATTGAGCCCTCGGGACACTATTTATTTGTACTACGCAGCGAGTAGTGCTGTAAACGGAAATGAATATGAACTGTCTTTAAAGTATTACAATATGCTTAAAGACCTAAACTATGACGGTAGTGAGGAGAAATTCTCTGCAAGAAATATTGAGACAGGAGAGCGTGAGGAAATGCCAAAATCTCAAAGAGATTTAATGGTTAAATCTGGTGCTTATGACGAGGCTAAAGACGAACGAACGCCTTCTAAATTTAATGAAATCATTAAGAATATTGCACTTATCTATACCCAATTGGGCGAAGACGACAATGCCATGGTTGCTTACATTGAAGCCAGAGAAATAAACCCTAATGATGTTGGGCTTATTTTAAACCAAGCCAACTTGTATTTTAAGCAAGGTGAAAAGGAAAAATTTAAGAGTCTTATGAACGAGGCCACTGAAGTAGATCCTACCAATCCAGATTTGTTTTACAATATTGGGGTAATTAATATGGAACAAGGAAATTCAGAAGCGTCTAGAACGGCTTATCAGAGGGCCATTGATTTATCTCCTACTTATATTAACGCCTATTTAAACCTGTCTACTTCTTTTGTAAACGAAGGGAATGCTTTAATAGACGCCATGAATAAATTAGGAAGTTCTAGAAAAGACATTGCCCGTTATGATGAACTTAAAGCGGAGAAGCAAGCCTTCTTTAAGCAGGCTGCAGAAGCTTTGGAGGCAGGTTTGGCTGCAAATGCCAATAATGCAGATTTATTGGGCCAGTTAAAGAACATTTATGGTGCTTTGGGTGACAATGTAAATTATATGAGGGTGAAAAAATTGTTAGAGGAATAATTATCTCAGCATTAGCTTATAAAAAAAAGCCCTCCATTGGAGGGCTTTTTTTTTGTGATTAATTTTATAGTATTTTTTTAATGACCCTAAGGCTATGGGAGTATTGGTTGGTCTCGTTGTTGAATATGCCTGTGTGGTCTATGCGGTCTATGCGCACCTTGCCGTGACAATGAATGATGTGGTGGTCTGGTAGCATTATACCCACATGATCTATGTTCCCTTCTGCGTTGTCAAAGAAAGCCAAATCTCCCGCTTCAGATTCTTCAATGAAACTTAGGGGCTCTCCTTGCTTGGATTGTAATTCAGCTGTCCTAGCCAATACATAGCCGTTGAGTTTATAAGCCATTTGGCTCAAGCCAGCTGCGTCTATGCCAAAAGGGAGTGTTCCTCCTTTAAGATGGGGTGCGTTTAAATACATTAAAGCAGTATTTACCACCCCATTTTTAGTTCCGTTGGCCTTTGTATTACCTTCAAAAGTATGGGATAGTAATTTCAATTGACTGGTATTGGCCCCTAATAAAACAGGCATAAGTGCACCGTTTTCTTCTTGTATAAAACCAGTGAGTTCTTGGCAATAGCTAGGGGTTTTTTCTTCCAGGCTTTGGTATTGGTCCTCTGAAATTTCTAAGATTTGTAAGTTTTCTACCCAACCCTCTGTTTGGTCGTAGGCCATTCTTACCTTAAACCACCATTTTCTGTGGTCCAATATTTTAAACCCTTCTCCATAATGGGCCATGGTAACAATCGCGCTTTCCGTATCTGGGGCGCTTCTTAAGGCTATATTAGAGAGTTTTGCTATTCCAAAACGCATATTTAGGCTTCTAGGTTGTTTTCAATCACTAGGGCAGAGGCGCCGCCGCCGCCATTGCAAATGGCTGCTGCGCCATAGCGCGCTTTCTCTTGGGCGAGTACGTGGAGTAGGGTTACTACTATTCTGGCACCTGAGCATCCTAGAGGGTGGCCAAGAGAAACGGCGCCTCCGTGAATATTTACTTTGGTATCTGGAATGTTTAATAATTTCATATTGGCTAATCCAACCACTGAAAAGGCTTCATTAAATTCAAAGAAATCTATTTCGGATTGCTGCATTCCAGCTTTTGAAAGGGCCTTAGGAAGCGCTTTAGCGGGAGCGATGGTGAACCATTCTGGCTCCAAAGCAGCGTCTGCATATCCTTTAATGGTAGCCAAAGGCCTAATTCCAAGTGACTTGGCTTTATCTGCACTCATTAGAACTAATGCGGCAGCGCCGTCGTTAATAGTAGAGGCATTGGCTGCAGTCACTGTACCATCTTTTGTGAAAGCAGGTCTAAGGGCAGGTATTTTATCTAAGAATACATTGCTGTATTCTTCATCTGTATCAAAAATAATGGGGTCTCCTTTGCGTTGGGGTATGGATACGGGTATAATTTCATTAGAAAATTTTCCAGCATCCCAGGCAGCCTTAGCGCGTTGGTAGGACTGAATGGCAAACTGGTCTTGGTCTTCTCTTGAACACTCATAAGTGAGGGCACATTGGTCTGCAAAAACCCCCATAGCTATTTGTTGGTATGCGTCTACTAAACCGTCTTTCTGCATACTGTCTTCAAGGGTAGTAGGGCCAAATTTTTGTCCATTTCTCATGGAAACTAAATGGGGCGCCATACTCATGTTTTCCATACCACCGGCCACAACAACCTCTTGGTCTCCGAGTGCAATAGATTGCGCAGCTTGCATGATGGTTTTCATTCCAGAAGCACAAACCTTGTTTACCGTGGTACAAGGAACGGTATTTGGAATCCCTGCTTTTATTGCCGCCTGTCTTGCAGGTGCTTGTCCTGTTCCAGCTTGCAACACATGGCCCATAATAACTTCTCCTACCTCGGAAGGGTCTAATTGAATTCGCTCCAAAGCGCCTTTTATAGCAATGGCGCCTAGTTCTGGTGCGGCTATATGAGACAAAGCGCCCATAAAGCGTCCAATAGGGGTTCTTACTGCGGAAACAATGACTACTTCTTTCATAGAATAGGCTTAAAAATAGATTCCATCAAAAATACTAAAATTAGTGGCAAAGCCGCCTGCTGAAAAACTAAAATAACGCCGGTATGGGTTTATTTTTCTATTTTTGATTCAAACTTATTTCATGGCTAAAGGTCTAGATACCCTCTATAAAAACCAATCCCTACTTTATAAATACCTGCTCTATGTATTGGCAGTGGGCTTGGTTGTGTATTTTTTTCCTAAAGGCGGAAAGTTTAAGTACGAATTTCAAAAAGGAAAGCCTTGGCAACATGAAACTTTGTATGCCCCATTTGATTTTAGTGTAAAAAAGACCTCTGAGGAATTGTCAGCGGAAAAAGCTGCTATTCAGCGCGAGCACATTCCTTACTTTTCTTTGAATGATTCAATGCTGTTACAGTCAAAGGAAGACTTGACCTTTGCACTAGTGGATTTAAAAAAAAGCAACCCAACACTCAAAGATACCGCACAAATTAAGCGGGTATTGTTTAGGGTATTAGACAGTGTATACGCTCGAGGTTTACTCGCTAGAAATGCCACGGAGAATTTAGGTGAGCGCATATATCTATTAAAAGAAAATACCGCTAGCTTAAGGCCTGTGAGTTCCTTTATGGTTATTCCTAAATTGCTTCCATTCATTCAATCTAAAATACAAACCCCACTTTTTCAGTCTCAAGCCACTTTTGCAGAGGCATTGTTATTAGATGTGGTTGTTCCTAATGTGGTGTTTAATAAAGACTTTACAGAGAAATCGCTTTCAGAGGCTTTAGGTAATGTATCGCTCACTAGGGGTTTTGTAGACAAAGGCAAGCTCATTATAGCGAAGGGAGCTGTTGTAGAACAAGAAAATTACAAGGTACTGCTTTCCCTTAAATCAGAGTATGAATCTGTTTTATGGTCAGACGCCAATTACTATATTATCCTGTTAGGCTACACCCTTTTGGTCGCATTAGTAATGGTTATGTTGTTTTTATTTTTAGCCAAATATAGGCCGCACATTTATAGAGACAATACCCAGCTCACTTTTATATTAGCCAATGTTGTCCTCATGGTACTGCTAACCACCCTGGTGGTGCAATACAATGAAACTTATGTGTATGTAGTGCCGCTGTGTATTTTACCCCTCATATTAAAGACATTTTTTGACGCCCGTTTAGGGCTCTTTGTGCATGTACTTACGGTCCTTATACTAGGATTTGTGGTGCCCAATAGTTTTGAGTTTGTTTTTTTACAAACCATTGCCGGAATTGTAACCATTTTATCTGTAACAGAGTTGTATAAGCGGGCCAATCTATTTATATCTGTTGGACAAATTACTGTAGTGTATATGTTGGGTTACTTTTCTTTCCACATTATACAAGAAGGCACCATAGACAATTTACAGTGGTTGGTTTTTGGTCTTTTTGCTTTAAACGGCATGATCACACTCTTTGCCCAACCCCTCATCTATATTTACGAAAAACTCTTTGGTTTGGTCTCTGAAGTGTCGCTATTAGAACTTTCAGACACCAATTCAAAGCTTTTAAAGGAACTCTCCAATAAGGCCCCAGGCACCTTTCACCACTCCTTACAAGTAGCTAATCTAGCAGAAGCAGCAGCCAACGAAATAGGGGCCAATGCTATGCTTGTAAGGGTAGGGGCATTATACCACGACATAGGTAAAATGAACCACCCTACTTATTTTTCTGAAAATCAGATTACTTCTGTAAATCCGCACCACGAACTAGATCCTTTAGACAGCGCTAAAATTATTTTAGACCATGTTACAGATGGAATTGAAATAGCAAAAAAATACAATTTACCAGACCGATTGATAGATTTTATTAGGGTCCACCATGGAACCACTCAGGTTTATTATTTTTATAAGAAAGCCCAAGAGACCCAACCAGATATAGATATGGCATTATTTACCTATCCAGGCCCCCTTCCTTTTTCAAAGGAGACGGCTATTCTCATGATGGCAGACGCTGTAGAAGCCGCATCTAAAAGTCTTAAAAACCCTACTTATTTGGAAATAGATGCCTTTGTAGAGAAGATTATTACAGGCCAAATGCAGGCCAATCAGTACGTAAATGCCAATATTACCTTTAAAGATATTGAATTAATTAAAAAGGTCTTGAAAGGCAAACTAACTAATATCTACCACCTTAGGGTAGCATATCCAGAATAATTTCAGAGCAATGAAAAATAAAGCTAAAAAAAGCTTTAAAAATGTTGTTATATTATATTCTAAAAAGTACATTTGCAACCGCGTTTTTAAGGCGTGAAACACTTTTGTGTTAGGAGAGGTGCCAGAGTGGTAATGGAGCAGATTGCTAATCTGTCGACGGGTAACTGTCGCCAGGGTTCGAATCCCTGTCTCTCCGCTCTTTATTGAAAAATTGATACCTTATTACAAGGTCTCGGGGTGTAGCGTAGCCCGGTTATCGCGCCGCGTTTGGGACGCGGAGGTCGCAGGTTCGAATCCTGCCACCCCGACATTAATAAACAGAGATATTCCCAAAATCTCAAAACTTTTTCCTTCGGGAAATGGT
>Ga0115565_10003289_pt1 | contig 11633 bp, 12 predicted proteins | sample COGITO_mtgs_1105_FD_87199 | JGI IMG/M metagenome (GOLD analysis project Ga0115565, IMG submission 87199) | Pelagic marine microbial communities from North Sea - COGITO_mtgs_110530 | ecosystem: Environmental > Aquatic > Marine > Epipelagic | place: Germany:Helgoland, sampling site Kabeltonne... | reverse complement strand
TCTAAGCGCCTTAGCAAGGGAAACACAAGTGCTATCAAAGAGTACCGAATTCTCTAATTGAGATATCGGGATAATTTCTCTTTTAAGGAGTACCTCTTGGCGCTTATCAGCTACTATTTTGTCTAATATATTCATCTTTAATGGGTATCTAAGATAACCAAAGTTAGCTTAGTAATTATTGTTTCTAGTAACTACTCAATTCTTGTATTTTCTTTAAAGCAGCTCGTGCCTTTCCACTAGCAAGTGACTCTTCTGCTTTACAAAAACCTTCTAATGGGCTGCATTTTTCTACGGTAGCAATAGCCATACCTGCATTAGCGCAAACTACGTTACGCTGTGCGTCTGTTCCTTTGCCATTTAAAATATTTGTAAAAATTTGAGCAGAATTTGCTATATCCTTACCACCTTCAATAGCGTTTTTAGAAATTGCATTTACTCCAAAATCGCCGGGGTTCAAAATAGATTCAGAACCATTGGATATTATTTTTGTAGCCCCCGTAAGGCTTATCTCATCGTACCCATCTAAACTATGTAGAATGGCAAAATTCTTATTAGTATTTTGATAAAGATAGCCGTACATTCTAGCAAGTTCTAAATTAAAAACACCTACCATTTGATTTGTAGGAAATGCAGGATTTACCATGGGTCCTAGCATATTAAAAAACGTTTTAACGCCTAACTCTTTCCGTATAGGCGCAACATTTTTCATGGCAGGATGAAATAATGGCGCATGTAATACGCAAATACCTGCTTCTTCAATACACTTTCTAAGGAAAGAAACATCGTTACTAAATTTAATACCCAAAAATTCCATGACGTTACTACTACCACAAGTAGAAGAAACACCATAGTTGCCATGCTTGGTTACTTTAATTCCTGCACCTGCTGATACAAAGGACGCCAGTGTAGAAATATTGAAGGTGTCTTTGCCGTCTCCTCCAGTGCCACATAAATCTATAGGGTTGTATTCAGATAAATCTACCGCTAGGCATAGTTCTAATAATGCATCTCTAAAGCCTTCTAGCTCTTCAATGGTTACGCTTCTCATCATGTATACTGTTAAAAAAGCAGCAATTTGACTTGTGTTATAGTCTCCTTTAGCAATATTCACTAAAATTGATTTTGCTTCTTCTTTTAATAGTATTTCGTGATTTATAAGTTTGTTGAGTGTTGCTCTCATAGTTTTTTATGTAAGGCGATATGGGCTACTAGATAAAATGTAATTTATATAGTTATCAACTAGACGTAATTGACCCAATTCTCTAAAATGCTTTTACCCCGTGGAGTCAGAACAGATTCTGGATGAAATTGAACTGCTCTTATATCTAATTCCTTATGCCTTAAAGACATCACCTGTCCGTTCTCATCAAAAGAAGTAGCTTCTAGGCAATTTGGAATAGGGGTTTTAACCACCCAAGAATGATACCTGCCTACTTCTAATTGTTTGGGAAGATTAGTGAAAATATAATCATCCTCAACAATAGTAATTTTAGTTGCAACGCCGTGGTACACCTGTTCTAAATTTACTAAGCTGCCTCCAAAAACTTCTGCAATAGCCTGTTGTCCTAAGCAAACACCAAAGATGCGCTTTTCTGAAGCATATTTTTTTATAATGGCTTTAAGCAAACCAGCCTCTTCAGGAATACCGGGGCCAGGAGAAAGAACGATATGACTATACGGTTGTACGTCCTCTAAGGTCAGTTGATCATTTCTCTTAACAGTAACCTCACAATCTAAGTCTTCTAGGTAATGTACCAGATTATAGGTGAAACTATCGTAATTATCTATCATTAAAATTTTCTTTCCCATCTAGATCGTTTCAGCTATTTCTAATGCCTTTTTTAAGGCACCAAGTTTATTGTAAGTCTCTTGAAGTTCGTCATCTGCATTAGAAGCGGCAACAATTCCTGCACCTGCTTGGTAATGGAGTTCATGATTTTTGCTTAGAAATGTTCTAATCATAATAGCATGATTAAAGTTCCCATCAAAGTCCATAAAACCTATAGCACCACCATAATACCCACGATTGGTATTTTCGTATTTTTCAATAAGGGTCATTGCCATATGCTTGGGCGCACCGCTAAGTGTGCCGGCAGGGAAGGTGTCTGCCACTATTTTGAGTGTAGAGCTATGCGGTTTCATCATGCTGGTAACTTTAGAAACTAAATGAATTACATGAGAAAAATACTGAACTTCTCTATATGTTTCTACAGCTACTTGGTTCCCATTTCTACTTAAATCGTTCCTTGCTAAATCTACTAGCATTACGTGCTCACTATTCTCTTTATCATCTTGGGCAAGTTCTTTTGCTAAAATAGCATCTTGTTCATCATTGCCTGTTCGCTTGTATGTACCAGCAATAGGATGTATTTCCGCTTTCCTATCTTTTACAATAATCTGTGCTTCTGGGGAACTTCCAAAAATTTTGAAATCGCCATAATCAAAGAAGAATAAATAAGGAGACGGATTTATAGAACGTAGTGCGCGATACACATTAAATTCATCGCCTTTAAATTTCTGAGAAAATCTTCTAGATAAAACTAATTGGAAAACATCTCCACGCTGGCAATGTTTTTTTCCAAGAGCAACCTGTTCTTTGAAGGCAGCGTCTTCCATATTGGTAACTGCATCCCCTTGTTTTGTAAAGTTGTAAGAAGCAAAATTTCTAATATTTAAAACTTGCTCTAATTCCTTTATATTATTTTCAGCTTTATAAGAGTGAGAGAATAAGTATGCTTCATTTTTAAAATGATCTATAGCAATCACATTTTGATATACAGCATAATAAATATCAGGAATTTCTACACTCCCATCTTTTTTTGTAATCTTTATATCTTCAAAATAACGCACGGCATCATATGCCATAAAACCAAATAAGCCGTTTGTGATGAATTTAAATGCTTGGTTTTCTATGGAAAATTGTTTGCTAAAAGATTCTATTTCTTTGGTGATGTTGGTGTCTAAAGTTATTAAATTTTCTTGTTTAGAACCATCTGGAAACTGCTTATAAATAGTCTCATTTTGTACTTTTATAGTAGCAACTGGGTTACAGCATATATAAGAGAAACTATTATCATTTGCATGATAATCACTACTTTCCAATAAAATACTATTAGGGTATTTATCTCTAATTTTTAAATAGACACTTACTGGTGTAATAGTGTCTGCTAGAATTTTTTTATAATGCGTTTGAAGTTTAAATGGCATGTGTATGGCTATTAATTAAAAAAGGCTTGTCGTGAAGACAAGCCTTTATATTATTTCAATAGGGACTAGTTCACGATTACTGTCGTAAAGTATTCCACCACCAATTTTTGTTTATTGTTTTCATTACATCAAATATAAAAAGTATAATCAAGGCTACAAACTTTCTTAGCCTGAAAATAAGAAGTGCACATCAGAATTGATTATTAATTCCTTGAAATTAAAGTACTAAATTAACAACAAGATCAAATTCATCATAAATTGCCTTATCTCCTAAATTGTCAAAAAAGCTTCCAGAACCATATCTAACGTCAAATTTAGTACGGTCTATTTTCATGGTAGCTGTTGCATTATTGTCAGCTAAAGAAACAACTAGCGTAACAGGTTTTGTGGTTTCCTTAATAGTTAAATCGCCCATTACGGTATAGGAGTCTTTATTGAAGGCCTTAACTGACTTAAATACAAGTGTAGCTGTAGGATAGGTGGCCACACCAAAAAAATCGTCAGAAGCTAAATGACCTTCTAATTTTTCTTTTCCGTCACCCGCCTCAATATCTGTTACAATTATGGTAGGCATATCTACCACAAAAGCGCCGCCGGTAAGTGTGCCTTTGTTTATTAACAAATAGCCCGACTTTAAATTTATAGTGCCTTCATGAGAGCCAGTAACTTTATAGCCCTTCCAAGCAACGCTACTTTCACTTGTATTAACTTCTTTTCTTTCTTCCTTTATAGTGGTGAATGCAAACGCAATAAATGCAAATGCGCATACTAAAAAACTCATTGTAATTTTCTTCATGGTGCTTATTTTAAATAGGTGAATAGTGTTTCTTTAGTTTTTCTAACTTTTGCCAATTCTTGGGTAGTGTCTTCACTAGATCTATACCCAATAGGTAAGGCAAGTGTTGTTGTGAGTTCTTTGTTTTTAAGCCCTAAAATTTCATCGTACGCAGCTGCATCTAAACCTTCCATAGGGCATGAATCAATCTTTAATTCTGCCGCAGCTTGCATAACGTTCCCCAATGCTAAGTATACCTGCTTAGCGGCCCAAACTTCTTTCGCTTCTACAGGTAAATTTACAATGTTTTTCTTCATAAAATTACCATAAGCGCTTAAAGATTCAAGAGATACATCTCTAACAATTGCTGTACGATTTAGATAATCGTCCACTAACTGTTCGTCAAAATTAGTGCTGTTGGCAAAAACAAGTAAATGGGATGCATCTGTTATTTGAGACTGCCCCCAAGATACAGGCTTCAATTTTTCACGAATGGCAATATCTGTAATTACAAATATATGGTAAGGTTGCAAACCGTAAGAGGAGGCACTTAACCTAGCCGTTTCTATAAGTATAGCTAAGTGCTCATCAGAAATGAGCTTTGTACTATCAAATTTTTTGGTAGCGTAGCGCCACATTCTGTTTTCAATAACCTTGTTCATTGTAAAATATGCTATTTATTAAATTGCGTTTTTAATAATATGTAAGATGCTTCTGGAACACTACTAACATAGCGTTTTAATGAATTAAATAAACTTAATTGATTGAGAAATGATATAAAATTGCACTTATTAATTTATAATACCAATTGCACTACATATCTGCCAAAATTATTCTATAAAAATACGTAAAAATCAATTATTTTTGAATTGAAAATTAAAGAATATGGCAGATTTATCACAAGAAGAATGGTCCGCACAACTTGCGGAAGATAAGAACGCTTATATATTAGATGTAAGGACAGAAGATGAGGTAGCAGATGGTATAATTCCGAAAGCTAAGAATATAGATATTTATCTAGGAGATGAGTTCATAGCAGAGCTAGAGAAATTAGATAAAGAAAAGAACTATTATGTATATTGTAGGTCTGGTGCCAGAAGCGGTCAGGCATGTGCCATTATGAATAAATTGGGAATTGAAAAAGCGTATAATCTTGAAGGTGGTTTTATGAATTGGGATGGAGATGTTGCGGATAACTAGTCATAAGTAATTTAAATTTTATAGCCCGCATCTAAGCGGGTTTTTTATTTTTAGAAGATGAAGGAAGATTTGCTTCACTTTATTTGGAAACATAAGAAGTTTCCGTTGGATCGTTTATGCACTATTGGTAGTGAGTCTTTAGTTATTAAATCTGTAGGGGTGCATAATCATTTAAGCGGACCAGATTTTTTTAATAGCAAAGTAGTTATTGATGGTTTACTTTGGGCGGGTAATGTAGAAATTCACATAAATTCATCAGACTGGTATGCGCATAGGCATGAGCAAGACCCCGCTTATGACAGTGTTATTTTACATGTTGTATGGGACGATGACGTAGAAGTACACCGAAGAGACGAATCTGTAATACCAACATTGCAATTAAAAGATTTTGTAGCTCCAGAATTGTTAGAAAACTATAAAGTGTTATTTGATCATAGTAAAAGTAGCTTTATTAATTGTGATGCAGGCATACAAACAATTTCTAATTTTGTGATGGAGAACTGGTTAGAGCGCTTATATTTTGAAAGGCTAGAACAGAAGTCTGTTGTAATCCAGCAACTTTTACTCGATTCTCAAAACAATTGGGAGAAAGTGTTCTTTATAATGCTTCTAAAGAATTTTGGGTCAACTATTAATGGTGCTATATTTTATGAGTTAGGTGTAAATTTAGATTTTAACATTATTAGAAAGTTAATAGGAAAGCCGCATGAAATGGAGGCACTTCTATTTGGTTTAGCAGGTTTATTAAAAAATGAAGAGCGAGTAGATACGTATTATTCCAAACTTCAAGAAACATTTTTATTTCTTACAAACAAGTTTAATTTAGACACTTCAGTTTTGCAAACATCTCAGTTTTTTAAATTAAGGCCCTCTAATTTTCCTACGATTAGATTATCTCAGTTAGCCGCTATTTATGCAGCTGGCAACAATCTATTTCAAAAATGCATGGCAGCCAGCACAGGAGAGCATGCTAATTTTCTGGATGCTACAGCTTCAGAATATTGGGAGACCCATTTTAATTTTGGTAAAATATCTAAAAAAAGTAAAAAATCTATCTCTCAAAATCTAAAAAATTTAATAGCTATAAATACGATTATCCCGATAAAATTCTGCTATTTAAAGACCTATGGTAAAGAAATAGATGAAGCTTTTTTTGAGCCCATCCTTAATCTAAAAAAGGAGAAAAATAGTATAGTGGCTAATTATGAGCACTTAGGTGTAGTAGTTAAAAATGCAAGGGAAAGTCAAGCACTACTGCAGCTACATAATAGCTATTGCACTAAAAATAAATGCTTAGACTGTGTGGTTGGTAATAAGTTATTAAATTTAAAGTCATAATTTCATACCATGAATAGTATTTACAGCTTACTTCATTATTTTCAAAAAAGAGGTTTTGAGGTTTGCCGTAGAATTGCAGAACGCTTTGGTATTAGGGCAAGGGTGGTTAGAACATCTTTTATTTACTTAACTTTTGTAACCCTTGGTTTTGGCTTTGCACTATACCTTTTTTTAGCATTTTGGCTTAAAATTAAGGATTTATTATACACCAAACGTACCTCGGTTTTTGACTTGTAGAAGTATGATAAAGCTATTTCGTTCTAAAATATATTTGGCATTCTTATTAATAAGTACTGTGCTATTCTTGGGTATTTTAGGATACAAATTTATAGTAGGGTATACATGGATAAATGCACTCTATATGACCGTAATTACCTTGAGCACTGTAGGTTTTTCTGAAGTAAGACCCATGGGCCCTGAAGGCAAAATATTTACTGTAATCCTAATTATTACCAGCGTTTTTACTGTTGGTTTTGCAATTTCTGTAATTACAGAATTTATTTTAAGTAGAAATACCGTAGCAATTTTGAAAATGAAGAAAGTGAAAAATACCATTGAACTTTTAAGTACTCATGTAGTAATATGTGGCTTTGGTAGAAATGGAAGACAAGCGGTTGAGCGTTTACAGGAATATAAAATGCCTTTCGTAGTTGTAGAATGGAATAAGGAAATCATTGAAAAACACTCAGAGAATATATTATTTGTTGAAGGTGATGCCAATGATGATGAAGTCCTAATCCAAGCGGGGATAGAGAGAGCTAACTATCTAATAACTGCATTACCAGACGATGCTACAAATTTATTTGTAGTACTTTCCGCAAGACAAATAAACAAAAAGCTTTTTATCATAAGCAGAGCATCGCTTATAAACTCTCAGAAAAAGCTATTGCTTGCAGGTGCAGACAAGGTAATTATGCCAGATAAGATAGGAGGAGACCATATGGCGTCTTTAGTGGTGATGCCGGATTTGATCACCTTTATGGACAAGCTGTCAATGGAAGGAGAAAATACAATAAACCTAGAAGAAGTAGCAATAGAAGATTTTGCAAATCAGGTGGTTTGTAATTCGTTAAGGGATTTAGATTTACGAAAAAAAACAGGGTGTACTATTATAGGGTATATTGCGCCAGATGGTGAATATATTATCAATCCAGAAGCAGACTTACAATTACAACCAAATAGTAAAGTAATTGTTCTTGGTAGACCAGAGCAGATACAACGTTTAAATAAAATGTTTCATATTGCTTAATATTAAAAGTACTCAAAACATTACTTACTAACTTCATCCATTTTATATTATTTAATTTAATTATCGATTCAAAAACAACTAGTATGAAGTACAGAATGCTGTCCGTATTAACCATTATTTTAACCCCCATTTTTTTACATAGTCAGGAAAAAGGTTTAGATGAAATAGTGAATGATGCTTTTATGCCTTTTGCTACTTGGTGGGAAAATACGGTACTCACATCTATAAATATAAGTGGTTATGACATACCTCTTGTTTTAATATTCCTAGTAGCGAGTGCTACATTTTTCACAATTTATTTTAAGTTTCCAGGCATAATCAAATTTCCCCTAGCCATTCGCGTTGTTCGTGGTAGGTATGAGGAGATAGAAAAGTACGGATTAGAAAAAGTAAAAGAGCACATGACGGCGGACGGTGAGATTCCAGATGCTATTAAAGATGAAAATGAAGAAGGAGAAGTAAGTCATTTTCAAGCGCTGGCTACTGCGGTTTCAGGAACTGTAGGTTTAGGAAATATAGCAGGGGTCGCAGTAGCAATAGCTTTAGGAGGTCCAGGAGCAACTTTTTGGATGATTGTTTGTGGATTAATAGGGATGTCTACAAAATTTGTAGAGTGCACACTTGGGGTTCAATATAGAGATGTTGGGCCAGACGGCACGGTGTACGGTGGTCCTATGTACTATTTGGCTAAAGGACTTAGTGAGAACAATATGAAGATGCTAGGTAAAGTCTTGGCGGTAATTTTTGCAATTTTATGTGTTGGTGCCTCATTTGGTGGGGGCAATGCTTTTCAATCTAATCAAGCTGCAGTTCAAATTTCAACGATGTTTGATTTGAAAGGTGGAGCTACAGGAGTAATTATTGGTGTAGTGTTAGCCGTATTGGTAGGAATTGTTATTATTGGTGGAATTAAAAAAATAGCTAGTGTAACTGAGAAAATTGTTCCGTTTATGGCAGCTATTTATGTATTGGCATCCCTAATAATTATTTTTGCAAACATAGAATATATAGGAGATGCATTTCAAATGATCTTTTCAGGAGCCTTTTCTCCAGATGCTGCTGTGGGCGGTGTTGTTGGTGTAATTATTGTAGGATTTCAAAGAGCTGCATTTTCTAATGAAGCTGGTGCAGGGTCTGCTGCAATTGCGCATTCCGCAGTAAAAACCAGATACCCTGCCAGCGAAGGAATTGTAGCCCTTTTAGAACCATTTATAGATACAGTGGTTATCTGTACCATGACTGCCTTAGTGATTATATTTTTTAATATGGATGCCGGTGCTTTTGAATACGGAAACGGAGTAGGGAGTACCGTTTTGTTGAATGATACAGGTACTTATGTAGGTGGGGTAGATTTAACTTCAATGGCCTATGACTCTGTAATTCCAGGCTTTAGATATGTTCTAACCATTGCTATTATACTTTTTGCCTTTTCTACTATGATTTCATGGTCTTACTATGGGCTGCAGTCTTGGAAATTTTTATTTGGTAGAGGTAAAGTAGCAGACGTCACTTATAAAATATTGTTCCTAATATTCGTGGTCATCGGGGCTGCGGCAACACTAGACGCAGTTATTAAATTTTCCGATGCCATGATTCTAGCATTAGTGTTTCCTAATATGATAGGGTTATTAATTCTTTTTCCTAAAGTAAAAGAGAGTCTTTCGGAATACTTAGAAGCCATCAGAAAAGTATATTAAGATTGGCACAGTCAAAATCTCACTTCAAGTTCACAAAGCAAGAGCGGAGTGGGATTTTTTTCCTCTTATTCTTACTGGTTTTCGTTCAGGTTTGTTTTTTTTTGTATCAAAACGCAGATGTAAATAAAGGTTTTGTTCTTGTTGATGAAGGGGAGCAGGCTAAAGTTGATACGCTAAAGCTCCGAAAACTTCAAAAGAAAACCCACAAATTATACCCCTTTAATCCAAATTTTATAACAGATTATAAAGGATATGTTTTAGGTATGTCTATAGAGCAAATAGATTGTCTTCATGCCTTTAGGGCAAAAAATAAGTATGTAAAAACTGCCCTAGAATTTCAAAAAGTAACAAGCATATCAGACACGCTTCTCTCTAAAATAGCGCCATATTTTAAATTTCCAACGTGGGTAGCAAAAACAAATGTTCAAAAGGAAAATACTGTAAACGTTGACTATTCCTATGCCAAGACAATAGTAAAGGACCTGAACACTGCCACGGCAGAAGATTTGAAAAAAGTGTATGGCATTGGTAAGAAACTGTCTGTTAGGATCATCAAATTTAGAGATCGGCTAGGTGGTTTTTTAGTAGCGGATCAGTTAAGAGACGTTTACGGACTAAAACCAGAGGTAGTTACTGCAATACTAAAAAAATTTAAAATAATTAGCATACCGTCAATAGAGAGGATAAACCTCAACACAGCAACTGTTAATGAATTGGCTAGTATCGTTTATATAAAGCGCAGTGTGGCTAATGATATTATAGAATATAAATATTCTAATGGCGAATTTAAATCTATAGAGGAATTATTAGAAATAGAAGATTTTCCAACCAATCGCATTAACAGATTAGCTTTATATTTGTATGTAAAAAATTAGCGCTATGGAGGGTATGTACTTCACCTCAGAACATCTATTGTTTAGAGAAAGTTTTAAAGATTTTTTACAAAAGGAGGTAGTTCCCTATATAGAAAAATGGGAGAAAAATGGAGTAATTGAAAAGTTTATCTGGCAAAAGTTTGGAGAAATGGGTTTTTTAGGCTTGGCAACTCCAGAGGAAGACGGCGGTACAGATTTAGATATTTTTTATACGATCATTTTATTAGAAGAGCTTCAAAAAATTAATTCAGGTGGTTTTGCGGCGGCTATTTGGGCGCACGTTTATTTAGCAATGACGCATTTGCATAAGAATGGGAATAGTAAGCAGAAATCATCCTATTTAAAACCTAGTGCTGAAGGTTTGCTTCTTGGTTGTCTCGGTATCTCTGAACCGTTTGGTGGTAGTGATGTAGCAAGCATGCGAACTACCGCTGTAAAGAAAGGAAAAACGTATGTTATAAATGGTTCTAAAACATTTATAACAAATGGTGTGTATGCAGATTACGTAGTATTAGCTGTAAAAACCAATCCTAATGAAGGTAATAAGGGAATTAGTTTAGTAATAGTAGATTTAAAGAACAATGGCGTAAGTGCTAACAAACTAAATAAATTAGGTTGGAGAGCTTCTGATACCGCAGAATTAGCTTTTGATAATGTTATTGTTCCTATTGAGAATCTTATAGGTGAGGAAGGTAAGGGTTTCACATATATAATGGAGGCTTTTGCGCTAGAGCGATTAATTATGGGAGTGAATGCACATGCAAGAGCGGAGTTTGCTTTAGAATATGCATTGAAATATATGTCTGAAAGGGAAACTTTTGGAAAGAAAATAAATCAATATCAAGCACTAAGACACAGAATAGTAAATCTCTATGCAGATATAGATTTGTGCAAACACTATAATTATTTCGTCGCAGACCAGATGGATAAAGGAATATACGTAGTAAAAGAAGCGACTATATCTAAACTAAAATCCACTAAGGTGGCAGATGAGGTGATAAGTGAATGTTTACAGTTTTTAGGAGGCTACGGCTATATAGAAGATTACCCTTTGGCTAGAATGTTCAGAGATAGTCGGCTGGGTCCAATTGGAGGGGGAACATCAGAGATACTAAAGGAAATAATTGCGAAAATAGTCATAGATAAAAAGGAGTATAGAACGCCTTAAGGTAGGTGTCTTTTAAATATTTTGATATTAACAATGCACATTGTTTAAATAATAGTATATTTGTAAACTAATCATTAAAGAAAGGAGGTCGTAGCCCATGTTAATTATACCGATAAAAGAAGGA
>Ga0115565_10003288_pt1 | contig 11634 bp, 14 predicted proteins | sample COGITO_mtgs_1105_FD_87199 | JGI IMG/M metagenome (GOLD analysis project Ga0115565, IMG submission 87199) | Pelagic marine microbial communities from North Sea - COGITO_mtgs_110530 | ecosystem: Environmental > Aquatic > Marine > Epipelagic | place: Germany:Helgoland, sampling site Kabeltonne... | reverse complement strand
TACGACAGATGTCCGAAGGTTTTCATGTCTGCAATCGCTCTCGCGGCCACTGTCCTATTCTGGTTATGAGTCCTGAGCCTAGTTCCTTGAGTTGTTCTATGCCCATTCCACCGTACTTCTTTTTCCAACGGAAGTAGATTTGTTCAGTGACGCTGATTTGTCAGGTTGCGTCAATTCGGGGCATGCCTTGCCCCATCAGAACTTCAACCTGCCGCAACTTAGTCACAATCTCTTCGGGCTTGGGTCTCTTAATGGCCATATTTGGTCCTCCGCTTTCCTAACTAAAGGGGAGGACCACTTCAAAGGGGGAGGCTCAGGCCCACTGACGATTTGACCGCGCTCAAGTCTTTTTACGTCGATGGCTTAGGGTTGAAGCTCTCTCTGAATTCTCAGACCATAATGGCTTCAGTGGCTTAATTGCCGGCGATCGCAAATCATTTTATCATTCTGAGTTTACAAAACACCCTAACCAAGTTGCAGGTCAAGTGCAGACCAAGGAAAATTTGGTCATCCTATATTTTCCGGACATACGCGCATGGGCACATGTTGGTTAACAAATACAAGTTGCGGGCTTCGCGCCTGTCGAGGCATTCAATCGGTATTGGGATCGTTAAGGAGGTACTTTTAAAGACCCTGAGGGATATCGGCTTGTCTTGCAGAATGTCTTTTGGGTTAGGGCCGCATCTTCCAGAATAGCAACAAATTCCATAGTGCGGTCTTTATACAAACGTAAGTTCAACGCCTGATTTGACGGGTATTTTGGTGAAAACCCAACGCTTGTGTCACCGATGGAAATAACTATTTTTGTCTGAATTTGTTTTGAAAGTGTGTATGTTGTGGATGTTTTTGGGTGCGATAGCGCGGTGTCTGTCGCAGAAACTATGCAAATACACCGGGAAGTGCTGGACGCCACGACCGGTTCGCCGTCTAAGTGATTGCAAAGATAGATGTCCCTTCAATCAGTAAATTACCACACTGACGACGATAAAGAACTGTGGTGTAGGTGGCAACTTAGCATGCAGCTTATCTCCGGACAGGAATTTCGCAGCCTGTTTGCTGTGCTGGAGCCCAAAGCGCGTAAAGGCGATGTCAAAGCGGCTGCGCTAGATGAGGTGCGCCAACTGGCCACGAGCAGCAAATGCGACGTCAGCTGTTTTTTTTCTGAACCTGTCTTTGAAAAATATCTGGAATCCGGCTGGCCTTCCTGGCTCGAACGCTGCTGTCGTGTGTGGTGTATCACTGCCCTAAACCCCAAGCATGCTGTGTTGACGTCATCGTCGTGCAGCACTTTGTCGCCGCAGCAACCAGATAAAGAACACACCTCCGATCATACCGGTCACGATTCCTATCGGCATATCTTCCGGGGCCATAATCGTACGGGCGGCTATGTCTGCCCAGAGAAGAAATACCGCCCCCAAAAGCGCTGAGGCCGGTAACATCTTGGCATAATTGCCGCCGACCATCATCCGCGCAATATGAGGGACCATAAGGCCGATAAAGCCGATAATACCAGAAAAGGCGACCATAACGCCGGTCACCAGCGCGCCGACAACAAACACGGACAGCCGAAATTTTGCCACAGGAATACCCAGCGTTGATGCTGTCTCATCGCCGATCGTCATGTCATTAAGATCGCCAGAGTGCAGCCATAGATATGCGCCACAGACGAACAGAATAAACGCTGGATAGGCCAGCTGCGACCACTGCGCCAGGCCAAGACCGCCCAGCATCCAGAACACCACTGTATGGGTCGCCCGGGGATCACCCAAAAAGATAAGAACATTTGCACCGGCCATAATAATGAACGACACGGCTACGCCCGCCAGCACCAATCGGTCAGCGCTGGTGGCGGTGGCAAATTGCGTCACCGCAAGCACCAGTGCAGTCGCCCCAAGCGCACCCAGAAAGGCAAACAAAGGCACGGTCAACAGGCCAAGAAACAATCCGGTATGCAACAGTGCCAGAATGGCGCCAAACGCCCCACCCGAAGAAATGCCCAGCAGATGCGGATCGGCCAGTGGGTTGCGGGTGACCGATTGCAGGCTGGCCCCGACGATGGCCAGACCGGCGCCCACCAAACAGGCCAGAACCGCTCGCGGAAAACGTATGTCCCAGATGATAGCCTCGCGTCCAGGTGACCAGCTTGGCTCAAGCAAGGTGGGGGCAATTTTATGCAGCAATACCCCCCAAACCGTTGGCATTGGAATGGCAACACTACCGACGCTTATCGCCACAGATAATGACAGCATCAACAGACCCAGCCCGAACAGTAATATCACCAGCTTTGAACGCCAGCTTTTCGGGCCAGTGCGCGCAAGATCTGAGGTGTCAGGCAGGGTCTTTGGCATCTTTATTGACTGTTGCGAAACGCTGCCGCCAGCGCTTTTATGGCGTTGATATTGCGGGGGCCGGGGGTTGCTGCCACGTATTCAAGAACAACAAAACGGTCGTTTTTCACCGCATCAAGATCGGAAAATGCTGGATTGGTACGCAAGAATTGACGCTTTTCCTTGGCGGTGACATCTCCATAATTGACGATCACAATAATCTCGGGGTTGCGTTCGACCACCTCTTCCCAGCCCACCGTGCCCCAGCTTTTGTTAAAATCATCCATAATGTTGCGACCGCCTGCGGCTTCAATCAACGCGTTGGGCATTCCGTAACGCCCCGAGGTAAACGGCGCATCTTCGCCGCTGTCATAAACAAAAACTCGCGGCGAGTTCACCAGTGGTGACAATGTTTCACGATGTGCCGCAAGGTCGCTTTTATAGGCCTCGACCAAGGTTTTCGCCCGATTGGAAACGCCAAAAATAGCGCCAAGGTTCATCAGGTCGTTATACATGTCGTCCATGCTTGCGGGTTTTTTTTTGCCAATATGGATACAGCTCTCGCTGAGCTCATAGACGTCGATCCCAAACGGCGCCAAAGTGTCTGGCGTCACCTCTCCGCCAACCTTCATGCCATAATTCCAACCGGCAAAGTAAAAGTCTGCATCCGCGCCGATTAACACCTCTTTCGAAGGATAGCGCGCCGCCAGTTCTGGCAATTCGGCGATTCCTGCGCGCATTTTCGCGTCAAGGGTTTTCCAGCCACTGATCCCAGTAAAGCCGACCATTTGATCGGTCAGGCCAAGTACAAGCATCATTTCGGTGAGGTTGACATCATTCGAAACGGCGGCCTTAGGTGGTGCATGAAAGGTCACGGTGCGATCACAGCTTTTGACGGCGATGGGAAATGCCGCCACCGCTGTCGATAGGGCAAAAGCACCTGTTACAGCAACGGTAGCAAGAAAAAAGAAGGGCATTTTCATTTTATTCTCTTGGGTTAAATGTGAAACGTAAGGCGGGTTTGGCCACTGGGATGCAGCGATTGAATTTCAGCCTGCACGCCAAAAGCCTGTTCAATAAGCGGTGCGGTTAACACTTCTTTTGCCGGGCCAAAAGCCATGGTGTGGCCGGCTGCCAGCATCAACAGCGTATCGGCATATTCCGCGGCCATATTGAGGTCATGAAGGCTGGTGACGATGGTGGGGCCCAAACCCCGTAGCAGTCGCAGAACTTCCAATTGATGGCGTATATCCAAATGGTTTGTGGGCTCGTCGAGGATCAGCAAGAGCGGTTCTTGCACGAGCGCGCGGGCAATCATTGTGCGCTGACGTTCGCCACCTGACAATGTGCCCAGCATCCGGCCCGTCAGCGCGGTAAGTTTTAACCGTTCAATCACCGCATCAATAATTTGAGTGTCGGCTTTGCTTTGCCCACCAAAACCGCTTGTGTAAGGGGTGCGACCTAGGGCGATAATCTCCCGGACGGTCAGGGAAAAGTCGCTTTGTTGTTCTTGCAAAACCGCAGCAATAGAGCGTGCAGTCTGGCGGGCACCCATCGCCCAGATATCCTGTCCATCCAGCAAAATACGTCCAGTATTGGGCCGCAAAAATCGATAGAGCAACCGCAGTAAGGTGGATTTTCCGGCACCATTTGCGCCTACAATGGCCAGCATTTGCCCTGCTGCCAGCTCAAAGGACGTCGGGCGAAGCAACGGCTCGGACCGTGGCAGCCCCCAAGACAAGCTTTCGACTGTCAGGGCGGCGGCGGTCATCGAAGCCGCACCGTCGGGCGCTTTGCACGGCCAACGTAAAAGTGTTCAGGTAAGGTGCAGCCCATGATTGCGAACCCGAAACGCCCTGCGTCACCCCCTACAGGGATTATAGGACCAGTCGAGAAAAACAAAGCCTGTGCTTTGATCATACTACTCTCCCTTTCGGGCGCCCCGCCCGAGGTGAATTAAAGTGACATGGCAGGTCTCCTGACTCGCGGGTCTCAGCTTCCCCGATCCTTCCCAGACTCGCGTCCAGTGGTGATCATCGGGTTTGCTCGCCGCTTACAGTTGCGGGGGCAGTCACGGAATTGGCAGCCTTTAAAGGATACCGCACCGTATTCCCTTTTCATCCCAGATTGGCGCAGAGCTTTCCGAGAACCATGAAAACCCCAATGCAGTGATATGTGCAGTGGGTCAAGAGAGTTTCGTGTGTCATCGAATTATGGGCGCGCTTTTGTGGCCTGACGCGTCAGGCTCGCTGCCCGTACAAAGGCCGCTATAAAGAACCCAGTCAGGATCAGGATGATAGTTGGCGCCGGGGCACTGTCGATGAAAAAACTCAAATAGATACCTAAAAATCCAGAGACAAATGTCACAATCACAGACACCAATAGCATGTGCTCAAAGCGTTTGGTGATCAGAAATGCGATGGCTCCGGGCGCAATCAACAGACCGATCGACAAAATAATCCCGACCGCGGATAGCGTGGCGACTATGGTCAGAGAAATCATCGCCAGCATGCCGTAGTGCAACAAACCAACAGGCAGACCAACGGCCTGCGCCTGAATAGGGTCAAACGATTGCAGCAGCAGATCGCGGCGTTTTGCCAACAACAGCGCTGAAACGCCGAGCGATATCGCGCCTGCGGTCCACAGATTGCCAGAGCTGACCCCCAACATATTGCCAAACAGGATGTGATCCAGATGCACATCAGTCGTGATCTTTGTATAGAGAACGATGCCAAACCCAAACATCCCTGAAAACACAATTCCCATCACAGTGTCTTGTTTGACACGGCTGTTTTCGCTGAGAAATCCAGTCGCCACAGCACAGAGCATGCCAGCACAAAATGCCCCGATTATCAACGGAATGTTCAATAGATACGCGATCACAACGCCGGGCAGAACAGCGTGGCTGATGGCGTCCCCCATCAGCGACCAACCCTTGAGCACAAGATAGCAGGACAGCAGTGACGTAGGGACCGACACGATTGCCATGATCCAGAACGCATTGGTCATAAAGCTGAACTGAAATGGCATGATCAGCATGTCTAACATCACCGCACCTGCACTGCGTCAGCGGCCCGGCGTCGCGCCGCAAGATAGCCATGTTTTGGCGCCCAGACAAAGACTGCGAGAAAAATCACAGTTTGCAGTGAAACAATTAGACCGCCGGTCGCGCCATCGACAAAAAAGCTGAGATAGGCGCCTATAAAGCTTGTCATGGACCCTATTGCCACGCTTAGTACGAGAAGCTGCGGAAACCGGTCAGTCAGCAGATAGGCTGTGGCCCCCGGCGTCACCACCATCGCAATTACTAGAAACGCGCCTACAGTCTGTAAAGCAGCAACGCAGGACGCCGAAAGCAGCGTGAAAAACATCAGCTTCAAGCGGTCGGGATTCAACCCAATGGAGCGGGCGTGATTTTCATCAAAAAACGTTACCATCAGGTCTTTCCACTTGGCCAGCAACAAGCCCAACGAGACAAAGCCAATGATTGCCAGTTGCAGCGTGTCATGGGGTGTGATTGCCAAAATATTGCCCATGGTAATCGTCTGAATGCTCACTGACATTGGGGACAGCGAGACCATGAACAACCCCAAACCAAAAAAAGAAGTGAAAATCAGCCCGATAATCGCGTCTTCCTTCAAACCAGAGCGCTGGTTGAGAAACAACATCGCGCCCGCAGCCAAGCCGCCAGCGGCAAACGCCCCAAAGGCAAAAGGCAGGCCCAACATATAGGCCCCGGCCACCCCTGGAACGATCGAATGGCTTAGCGCATCGCCGATTAGGGACCAACCCTTAAGCATCAGATAGGCCGATAAAAAGGCACAGACGCCACCGACCAGCGCACTGACCCACATGGCGTTAAACATGTAAGTATACGAAAACGGCAGCAGCAACGTCTCAATCATTCTCACGCGCCTTGGGGTTGTTGTCGTACATCACAAAAGGCCGCTCATCGTCGCTGATTACTCGAATTTCGCGCTTGTCGTCATCGTCGTGTAAATCAGCCCCCCCAATTACGAAATGCCGCAGCACCCCACCAAAAGCCAGCTCGAGGTTTTCTCGGGTGAAGGTGGTTGCGGTCGGCCCGAAGGCAAGAACCGTTTCTTTGACCAAAATGGTGCGGTCGCAAAACTCTGGAACAGACCCGAGATTATGTGTTGAAACCAGCATCACACGCCCTTCATCGCGCATTTCGCGCAATAGTGTGATGATTGCATCTTCGGTTTGTACATCGACGCCGGTGAACGGCTCATCGAGCAGAATGACTTGCCCGTTCTGCGCCAAAGCTCGTGCCAGAAACACCCGCTTGCGTTGTCCGCCAGACAGTTCGCCAATCTGACGGTCGCGAAATTCGGTCATATTGACCCGCTCGAGGGCGTCGGTGACGGCAGCATGATCGGCGGGGCGTGGTGTTCGAAAAAAACCCATATGCCCATAGCGTCCCATCATCACCACATCTTCGACCAGAACCGGAAAAGTCCAATCAACCTCCTCGGCCTGAGGGACATAAGCCACGGTATTTAGTTTTAAGGCAGTTTTAACCGGGTGGCCAAGGATTGAAATCTGGCCTCGGACTGCTGGAACAAACCCCATTAAAGCCTTGAAAATTGTTGATTTTCCAGCCCCGTTCACACCAACCAGCGCAGTGATTGTTCCGGTGGGTATCTCAAAGCTGGCATTGCGCAGTGCTGTGGTCCCATTGCGATATGTAACAGTGACATCTTGCGCGGTTATTCCGGTTATTTGCGAATCTGACATCTGTTCTTTCCGGTTTTTTGCAATAAACACTGCGGCGTCACTGGGTATATCTGCGATGCATTGCGATAGTAAGGGGGCGGCATATATCACAGGGTTGTCGAGTATGATGATACCGCTTGCCAAGGGTTATTTGGTTAGCCCTGCCGCGATGGTTTCGCTGGTGACGCGTAGCAGTTCAAGATAGGTTGGAACCGCGCCGTCGGCTTCGGTCAGGCTGTCGACATAAAGCACACCGCCATATCTACTGCCAGTTTCACGCGCGACTTGCTTTGCTGGCGCCTGTGAGACGGTACTTTCACAGAAAACTGCTGGGATATTGTTGTCCCGGACGCCGTCAATCACTTTGCGCACTTGCTGCGGGGTGCCTTGTGCATTGGCGTTGATGGGCCAAAGATAAAGCTCTTTCATCCCGAAGTCGCGGATTAGATAGCTGAAGGCCCCCTCACAAGATACGAGCCAGCGCTGATCTTCAGGCACGGCGAGGATTGCGTTTTTTAGCGGCCCAATGGTCAGCGATATTTCCGCTTTATATTCCGCGGCATTGGCCCGGTAAATACTTGCATTTTGCAAATCGTGTTGGGCAAATGCATTCGCTATATTGTCAACATAGATCAACGCACTGCTCAAGCTCATCCAAGCATGGGGGTTTGGTTTGCCGGCGTACTCACCCTCGGCAATGCCTATCGGTGTAATGCCGTCGCTCAAAGTTACACCCGGTACATTGGACAGGTTGGAAAAAAATTGCTCGAACCATAATTCGAGGTTCAATCCGTTCCTTAGGATAAGATCAGCATCTTGGGCGCGGATAATGTCGCGGGGCGTGGGTTGGTATCCGTGAATTTCTGCACCAGCCTTGGTGATGGATTCAACAATCGCCACATCGCCGGCCACGTTTCGTGCCATATCTGCAATCACTGTAAAGGTTGTGACGGCTTTAAATTTATCTGCCACCACGGGGGAAGATGTGCCAAGAGCGGCGATCATAGAGGCTGCGATTGTAAAGCTTTGCATAGCAGACGGCGATCGGAACATGAACATTCACTTTTTATTTAGAAGTAGAGCTTTTGGCATATGCGAACCATTCTCAACTGTCAATGTAATTGATAATCATTCTCAAAAATTGCAGTCGATGGCAAAATATGCAAGTGGGGTAAACCAACAGCCTTAATTAAGAGACGCTAAAATGGACGAAAGTGTCACTGAAACGGTTCAAACCTTGGCGTTCAGGCCCTTAAAAATGGTACCTGACAGTTGTTATAGAACGGCACGTGCGGGGCAGGGTATGTTCTATGACGTCACCCTTGGAAATATCGACCCTGGAAATATCGACCCAAATCTCCATGTTTGAGAATTTATTGACGGTATGGGTCAAGATTGCACCGCCTTCTGAGAGGCCCGCGCCGTCAAACGCCGCGCCGGTAAAGCTGACCTTATATTTCGAGCTGTCCCAATCATCAGAAACCGTGTGACAAAATGTTTCATTCTCGGGTAGATGCATTGGAATTTCTGATACATACATCCCGATTGGCATTACGTAATTCAACAGTATTGCCCCCCGCAATGCGTCGTGGACCGGTTGCGCCTGCGGGGCGTTAAGGGCGATTTTCTCGACTTTGGTCAAATATTTCTCACGGATGGTGACGGTAGATAAATAGACCGCGTTCTCGGCTTCATAGGTGTTGTGGTTGGTGATTGCATAAATCCGCAGGCCTTGCGCTGCAAAAGTTGCGATGGTCATCGCTGCTGCATAGATTGCGACACAGACCCCAAATCGAGCTAACGTGGCAGAGGTGTTCAGCGAAAGCAACAGCACCCACCCTTTGGGCAGGACCATGCGTGTTATCTTCACATAACCGGCGTAATCGAGAAGTTTAACCAAACAGATTTTCTCTTTGGTTTTGACAAGAATAATATACACAAAGATCACTTTACGGGTCTCGAATAGGCCAAGAAACCGGGGCCAGACAAACAACATCGCTATGCTTGCAATGATAAGAGCAAGGTATTGAGGGTGGTGGATATTGCGATAATTGCCTTATGTGTGGGCCTCATTTTGACGCAGTCTTCCCTGATAAATTTTAAACGCGCCAAGCGCAAAACCCAGAATGCCAGCAAAAATTAAATTCATGTCGCTGGTCTCTAATACCTCGATTATATTTGACTTACTGGCTTCGAGCAAATTAGGAAGGAAAAACTGGATCGTCCAGGTGCTCACGCTTGATCCTTGGATCCAATCCAAATTTAGTCCTAAGACGCCATGGAAATAGATTACGAACGGGCTGACCATATAAAAACTCAAACGCCACAAGACCACAAAAGACTATACTTGCCCAAAGCGTGCGCTTGGCAGTTGTATGATGGTCTTGGTCTGCTGCGTTGTTTGGCATTTTAAAATCAACTCCACCCAATATGGGAAACGATGAAAATCATGTAGATATTTGGTTAAAACAGTACAGGTGCGCGCTTTTCTGACGGAAATATAACTGATCAATCAATTAAAAATTTGTTTACCGTTGATTTTTTTGTCAATTAACCAACTACCGTCCAGAATTTGCCAAGGCGATTGTCTTTCAGTCATTTTTTTAAACTGGTGAGGTCTTGGGTAGAGCAATCGCAGACACATCCTCAGTACACTCAGACTGGTCTGATATGTGACCAGCCCTGCAGAAGTTACGTCGTCTTTCAAACATTTTTGTTAGGTCTGCTTTTTATGGCGGTTAAGCGAGTGCAAGTCGCAAGGGCATCAGCGTCAGTGCCATGGGTGTATCTTATCGAACATCATGAAAGATTTATAATCTTTCGGCTCGCTTGATTGGATTATCCGAACATTGAATAGAACGACAAAATAACAACGCCACTCAGACATCCTGCCATCGACATATTCACCACGCGCTGCGTCTGATCGCTCAGATTAAGGCTGTGTAAACGCATCCCAAAGTACAGCCAAAGCAAGTGAATGGGAATCCACAAACCATTTAGAATAATCAGTTTAAGGCTTGTTTCGAGCAAAAAGCTCTCAGGCAGGAAGGCAAAGCCGGAAAATAGGGTGGTGTTTACGGCATAGGCTTTTGGATTGATCAACTGCAACATGAAACCGTCGATAATGCCCGGACTTTTCTTTGCATCTATAAAGCTGATTGTTGAGCCCGCCAGCGCAATGCGTACCGCCAGATACCCCAGATAGCCTGTGGTGGCGATCATCAGGATAACCCGCATAAACGGCAGGGCAAACAGCGTGGCAGAGAGACCCGAAATAACCGCGATAGCAACAGCATTTGTTCCTAAAAACAGCCCCGTAACATACAAAATACCGCGCCAAGGCCCAAAGGCAGAACCGACCCCGGCTGTGGATAAAACCCCTGGCCCAGGTGTCAACAGCAACAAAATCACTGCGGTCGCAAATGTGAGCATTGTCCAGTCCAGTCTAATTCAGAACGCGGGCTTAATCGCAAAGCCAACGTGTGGAGAGCCAGGGTCTTATGCTGAAAATTACGGAATTTCAAACGGAAATTTTCTTGTCTATTCAATATATTTCCGCATTCTAAGCTGAATAAAAACAAGCGCGATTCGCCAACTGAAGACCTAAAATATATATTATTTTAAGCAAAGCAGTGACAATATTTCAAAAATATTAATTTTGACTTTGTTAAAATTTATACAATAGGTCTTTGTCTGAAATGTCACTTAATTTGTATATTTTTTGGAATTTTATGTTCTCGAAAACCTAACATAAATATCCATTAGGGCTCTGCGCATTTGTATTCTTGATTCAAAAAGATGTTTTATTCAATGTCTATAATCCACTTTATTATTTCCAAATATAAATTAAACACGGTGTTCAAAGTGGTTTTAAAAAAGATCAACCGTGTCAGATGTATATGGCGCGGACCGGCAAATTTGAAAAGCGTGTTAGGATGTATGCGCCGCCAAAGAATGGATACAAAGATGGCGAGGCGTTGGCACTTTTCAGATAATTTCAAGGCTAATGTGGCGCTTGAGGAGCTCTGCGCGGAGACAAGACTGTGCAGGAGACAAGAGGCTCCATCGGAAGGTTTGTGCGTAGGATCCCGTTAAGGCGGAACGATATGGGAACGGCTAAGATTGGTTGGTTTCCTTGGTCAGTCTGTAAGCCGTGATCTCGCGATGCCGAGTTGTTTTGCGGCTTGTCCTGCGGTCATTCTGGCTTGAACGAGGTTTTGCAGCGCCAAGACTGTTTCTGCATCAAGTGGTGGTCGTCCTGGTTTTTGTCCCTTGGCTCTTGCGGCTTTGATACCGTCTTTTGTGCGCTCAGAAATGAGACGGCGCTCGAAGTGGGCTATAGCTCCAAACATATGGACGATCAGTTCATCTACAGGGGATGTGGTTTCGATGCGCTCTTCGAGACTGATCAGCCCGATGTTCTGTGTCTTCAGGTTCTTGACGGTCTCTATTGGATTGATTCCAACGTTTGGACCCCCCGATTTCTTGCTGCGATGATTTTGTCTGGATCTGCTGTCCATTTGAATGGTTTGGCGTGGTTGTCATTGTACTCGGTGATGAAACGGTTGAT
>Ga0115565_10003286_pt1 | contig 11637 bp, 8 predicted proteins | sample COGITO_mtgs_1105_FD_87199 | JGI IMG/M metagenome (GOLD analysis project Ga0115565, IMG submission 87199) | Pelagic marine microbial communities from North Sea - COGITO_mtgs_110530 | ecosystem: Environmental > Aquatic > Marine > Epipelagic | place: Germany:Helgoland, sampling site Kabeltonne... | reverse complement strand
GGTCGTTACTTAAATGTTGCTAGCGCTGAATATGCTTACGCGGTCGCTGATAATTGGCGCGCAGCAGTATTTGTAGATGCTGGGGGTGCAAGTAAAACGTTTGCTGACGAGATAGCCTATGGCGTCGGCGCTGGCGTGCATTGGCTATCTCCGTATGGCACTGTCAGGCTATACCTCGCCAGAGGGGTGAGTGACACCGAGCGTAACTGGCGTGTCCATTTCAATATTGGACCGGGGATTTAATATGAAAATATCTTCAATATTAAAACCGATCATATGGCTCGTGCTAGCGTTGTTAATTTTGCTCTCACTGGTTCTAACCTGGGCCGTATCAGAGACAGGTGCTAAGTTTTTGCTTAATAAAGCAAATGAAAAAGTGCCAGGTCTTAATCTGGTCCACCAACAAGGTGGGCTATCTAGCGAACTCTTACTTTCTCAGCTTAGTTACAAAACTGATGCGATAGAAGCTGAGGTTTCTGAGTTGAAATTAAACATAGCCTGGCAATGTTTGTGGTCTATGTCGTTTTGTATCGAAGAATTATCTGCTGACACTGTTAATATCATTATCGCCGAATCTGAATCAACATCACAGCCCAGCGAACCCATAATTGACACTATAATGCTGCCAATTTTATTTGAGCTAGAAAGGCTAAATATTGGTAAGACCATTGTCTCATCAAAAGTCAATAATGGTTTAGTATCGAGTAAATTAAATAAAATGCTGCAGGTAGATCAGCTGTCGCTTTCACTTGATTTTTATGAGAGCTTGACTGTGCGCAATTTAGACGTTCAAAGTGTTGATTTATATTCTATCGCGCCTTCTGCACAATCGAATCCGGCAAATTACCAAGCCACGAAAAATGTGAACGCAGCAGTAACAAAATCGCTAATTCAAGGGCCACTTTCTGCTCAGCAAGTTAGTCTGCAAGCGCAATTAAAAAAGCAGTTAGGGACGTTGAGAGACCAAGTTCCAACGATTCAACTTCCGTACGTTTTTGTACCGATAAACACTGATGTGCGCGCCGTTAATATCGGCAAGGTGTGTCTTGATAAAGATGAGCACTGCATGAGCAATATTTCGCTTGAAGCCTCACACTTCAATGACGACATCGACGCCAATCTACAAATCGCAACAATCGTGTCTAAGGCCTTGTCACCAAACCTAAGCGCAATTGAGGCGGTGAATTTGAAATTGAATTTAACATTAAACCAAGAATGGCCTTTGACTGCTGTTGGCAGTTTTTCTAATGCATCATTAGGTCAGTTTTGGTTGAATATTGACGGTGACATTGAGCATGTAGACGCTCACATCGACCGTCTTGCTGCGCCGGATCCAAACAATCAGAACATGGCACACGACAAGGCTAGACATAGAATTCTATCGCTGCAAAGTAGTTTTGACCTTAGTAATACGGGTTTGCCGCTAACGGTCGATCTTAGTGCCAGCAAGTTGCCGAATGAGCTCTTCGAGTTTTGGCAACCAACGAGTCAAATAACACTCCAAGTTGTTGGCGATATTCGCAATTATAAAGTGAATTTCTCGAGTCAAAACTTGCAGATCGAAACGTTTTCTCTCACTCAGTTTATCGCGCAATTAGGTATCTTGGACCAAGGCTTTAGTCTCAAGCAGCTCTCTGCAAACGGACAATATAAACAAGCGCCGTTTAGTGTGTCCGGTGCGCTGTTAATTCAAGCCGACGGTTTTATTCATGCTGACGGATTTACCGCGAATTATCTGGACAACAAAGCTATTTTTACTGGCAAAAGTCACCTATTTGAGAAGCAAACATATCCGCCACTAATACTCGCATTTTCGTCTCCCGACTTGTCTCAATTAATCGAACCAGCGAAGGGGTCTGTGTCTGTTGATGCAAAAATAGGCTCGCCCTTATTAGCACCTACGTTGAATCTATATGCAAGTGCCAAAAATATTAAGTATGGGGCTTTGAGCCTTGCGTCAGCAAGTATAAAGGGCAATATCGATGTCGCCAAAAAATTTAATAGTCGCCTGCAAGTGAACGTGCTGGACCTAGCGGTTAATCAGACTCAAATTCCCCAAATTGATTTAAATCTGACGGGCAACGATGTTTCCCAGCGTCTCGCCCTGCGTGTGCCTCAAGGAGATATTACTACAACCCAAACAATAGACGGCGGATTTACATTTGCGCCAGAGTCGCCAGCAAGAGATAAACAAGAAAGTAATGATTTTGACTTGCCTCAGCCGACTGGTTGGAAGGGTCAGGTCCTAAAAAGTGACATCAAATATGCAGATTTTGCACTGAGCATTGACCAGCCTAGCGATATCGAAATGGACTTTAGTCAAAAAAGCGTAAATATTGCGACTACATGCTGGCGTTCGCAAACGCTTAAAAGTAATCAGAGTATTTTTGAATTATGCCTAAAAGACGCGCAATATACGCCTACTCAAGCAAGTCTTGATGTAACACTAGGACTAGATGTACCTAGTACTATCGCATTGCTTAATCAGCCAAGCATCCAGCAGTCGCTAAGCGACTATTTTGATTTATATAAATCACAAATTCGCTTGAGCGCGAATAGTCAGATAAATTGGTCTGAGGTAGAGGGACTCGCCCTAAAAAGCCATATAAACGCGAATGATATCCAACTGCAGACTGATGACTATCGTCTGGCGTTTGAACGTTTTGAATTATCCAGCCAGCTCGACAAAAACGCCCTCAGTAACATTTTGCACATCAATTCACAGCAGTTTGGTGACCTTCAATATCAAGGTCAAATAGCGGCTAACACCGGCGCAACAACGGATAGTGTGGGCATTGAACAAGACGGTAGTATACCGCGAGAGCATCAAGGCAAGGTAATTTTAAGCCAAATAGACCTGTCAAAATTGGGCGCATTTATTCCCCAGCTATCAAGGATGGCAGGCGATATAAAGGGCGAGATAGATATACAAGGAACCCTACATAGTCCGCGATTATTCGGTGAGATTGATATTCAAGATGCAGAGTTTTTGTCAGCACAATACCCGATAAGAATCTCTCAGTGGCAACAAAAAATAAATTTAAACGGTCAATCTGCAGACTTAGAATCGTCGTTTAGGTTGGGTAGTTACGATGCTGGGGGGCTAGGTAAACTGAAGGCTAAGCTTGATTTTGCCGACGGTATTGAAGTGAAGGGTACGTTAAGTGGTCAAGATTTGAAGTTTGCCTACGAAAAACATGAATTGAGCATGTCACCTGATTTAAGGTTTGAAGCCACTCCTGAGCGAGTAGCCCTTACCGGCAGCGTCACTGTGCCTAGCGCAAAGATTGTCATAGAGAGCTTGCCAGAAAGTGCGGTGTCTCCCTCGAGGGACATTATTATTGTAGATCAGCAAACACAGGTCGTCCAAAGCGCGCTTTTGGTTAGTGCTAATTTAAACGTATTGATTGACCCGCAACAACAAAAGAACGTTCGACTAAATGCCTTAGATTTAAAAACCGCATTAACCGGCGATCTCAATCTTAAGGTCAATAATCAAGATATTAGTTTGTCCGGTAAAATCAATTTGGTCGAGGGCGAATATAAGGCTTATGGCCAAGTCTTGAGTATTCGCAGGGGTGAAATTAGCTTTACGGGGCAGCCTGACTTACCCAATCTTGATATCCAAGCGATACGAAATCCCTTGAACACTGCTGATAATGTTATTGCGGGTATCAATGTGACTGGAAACAGCGATGCACCTACTGTCAGTTTGTTTTCTGATCCCGCAATGGACCAAGCCAAGCAGTTGTCATACTTGTTGACTGGGCAAGATTACAATAAGCCGGGCCAGACTAGCGACAGTAACACTCAATTAGTTAACGCTTTGGTCAGCTTTGGCGTGGGACGCAGTGAAAACGGCATTGGTCGCATCGGTCAAAAATTAGGCGTTGAGAATCTAAACATTCAAGCAATGGGGCAGGGCGATAATACGCAGGTTCAGGTGTCAGGACGATTGTCTGACAAAATCGAAATTTCCTATGGCCTAGGCGTATTTGACTCGGTCAGCGAGGTAAAACTGAAGTATCAGTTGATACCTCAAGTTTATTTGGAAGCCGTTAGCGGTCTCAATAACGCTTTAGACATATATTACGAAATTGAGCGACAATGAACAGTGTAATTAAATTTTAACCTAAGGTGAAAAATATTATACATTAAGTTTGTTTTTGTATACTCTAAGTGAATCTTGACTAATTTAGAGAAACATTATGAACATGTCATTCAAAGAAAAAAGCACTTGGTTGTCTCTTATCGCTACTTTGCTTGTGTTTGGTGATTATGCCCTAACGGTGTTGAGACTTGCTGGACTTAATTTAAGCGCTGACCAAAAGATTGACGTGGCTATGCAAAACCTCAGCACCGCTATCTTGTATATTATTATCATCGAAATTATCTTTCAGTCATTAATTTCTGCCGCGAGTCGCAACTCACTTGAACTAAAAGGCGATGAGCGAGATAAACTGATTATGCTAAGCGCAAACAATTCAGGTTATTGGGTACTGAGCGTTGGCGTTGTTATTACTTTGGGCCAACTGCTGCTGCCGCATGCCACTGGCATGGAGTCTTCTATTCAATCTTATATCTCACTGCCTTTGTTCGAAGTACATTTGCTGCTGTTTAGTTTTATATTTGCCGAAATTGTGCGGTTTTCCCACCAGATAATCTTATATAGACAAGCCGCGATATGAGCAATAATAAAGCTACATACCGAATCCACAACCGAGTCAGAGAGTGCCGATTTTTTGCAAACGAAATGACACAACAAGAGCTTGCTGAGCGAGTGGGCGTGACGCGCCAAACTATAATGGCAATCGAAAAAGACAAGTATAGTCCGTCTTTAGAAGTTGCGTTTAAAATCGCGATGGCGTTTGGGAAAACACTTGACGACGTATTTACGTATACAGACGCACAACGGTAAGTGCGGTCAAAGGATTAATATGTGTCTCACATCTTAGTCTTTTTTACTCAAAATAACGTAAGCAAACGTATATCAACTATCGTAAGAGCATCATGATTTTTAAATTTAAGCTTGTCATTGTTACAGTGTTTTCGTTTTTGTTTTTATCAGGGTGCGCTAGTTATAGCTATCCTAGTAAGGTCGAAGTTGGTCAACCATTACTGAGCTTTAAAGGGGAAAGTCTGGCTGGCGAGTCAAAGCAAATGCCACATGACTTTAAAGGTAAACCCACGCTATTACTGTTTGGATATGTGCATAAAGCTCAATTTGATATCGATCGTTGGTTAATCGGATTGAATATGACGCAAGCGGATGTCGTGATATACGAAATACCAGCGATCAAAAATATTATTGGTCGCATGTTTAGTAAACAGTTTGACGACGGTATGCGAGAAGGCATTCCAAAAGACCTTTGGCGCGAGGTAATTACTGTCTATACAGACGGTGATAAGGTACAAAAATACACCGGTAACGTGTCACCCAAACGTGCGCGGGTCATCCTCATAGATGAAAATGGCACAGTCACGCATTTTTACGACGGGGGATTTTCGGTCAATGCCTTAAATGATGTTTTGGCCAAGTTATAGTGTTGTCGAGTGCGCGAACTCGCAAATCAGCGTCGCAGTGGTAATTTTTACACAATTACCACTACAATAGCGCCACACTCACCGTTGTTACTTGTTCCAAGGCGCCAACGCCATCACCCGGGCGAGGCCGCAAAATCCAGATATTCCTGCAAAGAGTAAGCCTGCACCGAAAAACGCAGCACCCCAGACAAAATTGGACGTTACAAATACACTGAGTAGGCAGAATAACAAGACCGAGCCACCTATTGTCATTTGTACTTGCCTATCTAAGGGGATTACTGAGCTAGTGCCCTTATTGATGTCGAATCCAGCTAATTCGCACGCTTCTATACCGCCGGTGATATTAACTAAATTGGCATTGGGGTTAGCCTGCAATATCTTTTCACATGCTTTTTGACCTCGCATACCTTTTTGACAATAAACATACACAGTTTTGTCAGAGTATTGGCTAACCGTAGCAGCATCGATAGTGCCTAAGGGATGCAATTTTGCGCCTTTAATATGTTTATTATTGAACTCAGCAGGCTCGCGAACGTCGACCAAAACGGCATCTTGATTGAGTTGTGATTTTGCATCTGAAGCATCTATAGATTTGTGAAAAGTCATCGTGTTTCCTTTTTAAGAAGGCATGTCTGGGCAGTAGATCAGTTGCAATACTGCAATGATCGCATTGACCTCTGCGCTGGCAATGCTGTAGATAATTTGCGTGCCTGATGGTTGTGTGGTGACAATGTTAGCGTCTCTCAATTTTGCTAGATGTTGGGACAGTGCCGACTGAGATAGTCCAACTTTTTCCATCAATTGATTTACATTCATTGGCTGTTTTATCAAGAGACATAAAATCATGAGTCTATTAGAATTTGCTAATATTTTTAGTAATGACTCTGCTTGCTTTGATTGCACCAGCATTAAAGCTAATTCGTTACTCTTCAATTTGCATTTTCCATTAGGACTTTCTTTTAATAAGATAATTCTAATGTAGATTGATGGTTTAGTCAACAAATTAATGCTTTTTGGGGTTTTTTGTATTAGGTTGTTCTAATGTAGTTTGATTATCGCAACTATTTCCACAGACTAGCACTAGCAGAAGATGAAAATCGTGAGCGCGTTGTTACACTGCTCTCACGTTTTCATACGTTAAGTGTCTATTTGTCAAAATGACTATAGTGTGCCATGTGACTTTGTGGTTCGGCCGCTAAGGTTTCAGGCTCGTACTTATCTTTGAAGTACCACGAAATTAACATTTGGCGGTTGCGAACATTTAGTTTTCGATAGATATCGGCGCAATGAAATTTGACCGTTCTCTCGCTTATGAACAAGTAGCTGGCGATTGTTTTATTAGCTAATCCATCTAGCACTCTCAGCACAATCTGATGTTCCCTCGTCGACAATCCCTGTAGTTTATCTACGTGCATTTTGTTTTCCTTATTTCATCTTCATGACGAAATTTGTTGATTAAAAAAAGTATCAGTGACGTCAATTAACGCACCTCCACTAAGCTCCATTATTTTGTCCGCCTGGCGAATACTTTCGCGTCGGTGTGCAATAATAATTTTGGTAATTGAAAGACGCTTTAAATGCTGATTAATTTGCATTTCTGTTGCCACATCAAGATGGCTTGAAGCTTCGTCTAACATTAAAATATCTGGTTTTTTGTATAGTGCTCTCGCTAAGATAAGACGCTGTCGTTGGCCACCGCTCAGAGAATCACCCATGTCGCCAATCAGACTTTGATACTGCATTGTCATTCGCATAATATCTTCATGCAGCGATGCCATTTGTGCCGCTAAAACGACCTGAGCTAGGTCCACTTGCACATCAAAATCACTGATATTTTGCAGAATACTGCCGTTTAGCAGTTGGTCTTCTTGAAGCACTGCGCCTATTTTGTGTTGCTTCCGTGAGTTTGCATTCATGACGAGGCCGCGATAGCGAATACTGCCTTGAGTAGGTTGCAATAGACCGAGCAAACACATTAATAACGTACTCTTTCCACTGCCGCTTTTACCGATAATCGCTACGCTGCTGCCCGTTTTAATATCAAAGTTGATATTGCTAAAAATTGGCGCTTGAGCGCTACTATAAGCGAAGCATAAATCTTTGATTTGTGCGCTGGGAAGGGTGTTAGTGAGGTCACTTAAGGTCGCAATCTTATTTTTTTGTAAACTCTGCAAATTGCTCGGTTGTTCCGGTGTGGTCTTCAAAATATCTGCCAATCGAGCCAAATGGATGTCGAGCATCTTAAATTCAATGATTTTGTCGATAAGGCTATCTGCTGCACCTACAAACTTGCCCTTGTAACTCATAAACGCAAACAGCATGCCGACGGTTATCGCGTTGTTTAGCACCAGCAACGCTGCAAAGAAAATTACCACCAAGTTTTCGATACCAAACAATGCTTTATTAACGCTGCTCAAATTAATGCTCCAATTCGCAATGGTAATGTCTTTGTTCATTGCATTAATCAAATGGCTCCCCCAACGGTTGTTACTATCGCTCTCTTTTCCGCTTAGTTTGATGGTTTTAATGGCGCGAACGCTTTGCATAAAAAACGCATTCTCGAGTGCATAAGATTGTATGCTCTCTCTGCTCAAACGGTGCAAAGGGGAGTAGGTTAGCCAGCGAATGAGTGAATAAAGGGCGACTACTGCTAGCACAATAAGCGTCAACTTGACCGAGTACATCAGCATCACGATGAGGGTCACAATAGCCATCAAACCATCAATTAATGCAGTGACTATCCCTGAGGTAATGATTTCTCTGATCTGTTGTACCGACGAAAAACGCGAAACGATATCGCCCATATGACGCTTTTGGAAATAACTTATGGGCAAGTGAATCAGATGCTGAAAGACATTTTGGCTGATCACTAAGTTTAAGCGGCTAGAAAAATGTAGGGTGATTTTTTCCCTGATGAACTGAGTTGCAATACTCATTATTAAAAGTAAAGCAAAGCCTAATGCTAAAATATTTAAAAGGTCTCTGTCATGTTTTACCACGACCAAATCAATGACAGTTTGCATATAAAAAGGCGATGCGATCACAAACACTTGCAGCACAAGAGACAGGCCTAGCAACATTGCTAAGGTGCTTTTGATGCCCGCAGTGTTTTTCATAAAATGCGATAACTTAAGCGGCTTTTCAGCTTTTATCTGTTCAAAGGCATTATTCGGATAGAGCTCCAACGCTACGCCGGTAAAATGGTCACTAGTATCTGCCAGTGATAATTGCCTAATACCACAGGCGGGGTCCGCAATGACAATGTGCTTAGGCTTAACCTTAGTCAGAACCACAAAATGGTTAAAATCCCAATGGATAATGGCCGGTAAATTTAGATCTTTGAGGTCCTCCAAGTCTAGTTTCACGGCCCGGCTCGTCAAGCCTAAACTGCCTGCTTGTTCTATAATAGTCTTTAGGTTGCTGCCATCTGCACTGCAATCAAAACTTGTGCGTAAATCAGCTAGTTCAATATGATTGCCGTGATAGTTGGCTAACATTGTCAAGCAGGCAAGACCGCATTCACTTGATTCTGCTTGCAGTACTAGAGAGACGCTGACGCGTGAGAAAAAATTAAGCGTGCTCATCACAATGCTCCTTTTAATCTATAGATAGGCGCAAGTAGCCATTCAAAGATATTTCTGCGTTGCACGATAACGTCTGCTTCAAATGTCATACCTTGTTTAAAATTGATGTGCTTGCCACTCACGTCTATCGTTTGGCTATTTAGTTGTGCATAGGCCAAAAAGACCGCTTGTTGAACAAGTACCGGTGTTTGTGCTAACTGATTTGGCAACATTATGCTGCTATCGATGCTGTGCAAACGCGCAAATATCTTTCCATACTGTTGGTAAGGAAAAGCATCCAAACGCATTGCAATAGTTTGCTCAGTTTTTAGCAGGCCAATCGCGCTAGCGGGAATAAATATCTGCGCCTGCAAGGGATTAGTGTGGTCAATGATTTTCATCAATGTCGCGGCAGTGCTTAGGTCAGTGCCAAGCCTAGCTTGTAGAGAATCTATCTGGCCATCGGCAGGGGCGAGCACAAAGTACTCGTTTTGAGACAATGCTTGCTCCAATTGCAGTTGCGTAGCGCCTAGCGCTTGTTGGTGGGCACTATTACGCATTTGTGCGCTGTCTTCAATTTCACGTATTCTTTGGTGTAAAATGCTAGATGCTTGTTCTATGTCGATGATCGTTAAGGCAGTTTGGCGCTGGGTGATGCGCATGTCAGTCAAACGCATTGCCATATTATCGGCTTCATTGCGGCTGGTAAGGCCGCTAAGGCTCAGTGTTTTTAGCTTATTTGTTTGGCTTTCATAGCGTTGTATTTGTGTGACTAAGTCGTTGTTGTTGGCAGTCAGTAAGGACTTTTGGCTTGAAAGCTGCTGCTGCTCGGCAGCATATTGCTCAAAATCTCGCTTATCTCTTGCCAATGCGAGGTCTTGAGTATCTTGCGCAGTGATGAGTGACTGATTTAGCAATAGGGTTTGTTGCTGAGTCAGTCTTTCCCCATTAATGAGTCCAGTAGTGCGTTTTATTTTAACTAAGGCTTGGCCTTTTTTAACCCATTGCTTATTTTTTACGAGAACCTGAGTGACCCTTCCGCTAGGCTCATACTGGTTAATTGGGATGACACTATTGGGATTGATTATCCAGCCTGCCACTTTTACCTTTGATGCATAAGAACCAGACATCAACACCCCAACACCACCACATAAAATCGCGATGAGTATCAGGCTACTTAACACGTGCAGTTTTCTTGGCAGCAGCAAAACAGTGCCTAGCTTCTCTGCCGTTTGATGCGCAATGGCGGCAGGTCGATATAAAGATGAGTGGGATTGCATGTCGCTAAATGTCCTATAGTCACTAGCCTACGGAACAATTACCGAGCTAGAGACTGCAGACTAGATCAAACAAGCAGAACTTGAATTTCTATCTAGGACAATCGTTTGATCAAATGAGACAAGTTATTACTTTGTCTCATTTGAGGAATGGCTGCAAAGACAGGCCCATAAAGACAGGCCTGCTCTACATCAGATTAATGAACCCAATGGTACATATGCGCTTTGGCATCCATGGTTTGCATTGTTTCTTGTGGCATAAATTGCTTGTTATTGTCAGTAAAGAAAAATGCAGGTCTGGTTTTTTTTGCGCCCAACTCATTCATGGTCGCAGCATCATAAACGCGTCCATTGATAACGGTGTGCGTCACGTATTCACTGCGCTTTAGGTCGCTAAGCACATCGCCATCAATAATCACCAAATCAGCTAGTTTGCCGACTTCGATACTGCCGATGTCTTTGTCCATGCCTAAGTGGCGCGCGCCGTCAATCGTACCACCGCGAAGCGCTTCAAATGCACTGAAACCACCTTGTTGCATTATCCAGAGCTCCCAATGCGCGCCGAGCCCCTCACGCTGTCCGTGCGCACCAATGTGCACGCCAACACCATTGTCTCGCAGTGTTTTGGCATACTGCGCAACCGCAATATGGTTGTATTGCTCGTCGGGTGCTGTGGGTCTGCGGATAGAACGAGAATCTAACAAAAAGTGCGGCGTGTAACGAGTCAAGCGCTCATTTTTCCACACTTCTGTACGGTCATAAAAGTACTCTTCACCCATCAAGCCGCCATAAGCTACGACGAAGGTAGGCGTATAGCCAAATTTCGTCGCTTTCCACAATTGCGTTAAGTCATTGTAACCAGTGGCAATCGGAATATTGTGTTCTAGACCGGTGTGCCCGTCCACTAACATAGAAATATTTTGCTGGAACTTACCGCCACCTTCTGGCACCACCATCATCTCTTGCTTTTTGGCCGCAAGCAGGACTTGTTGGCGTTGATCGCGGCGCGGTTGGTTGTAGCTTTTTACTGAAACAGCGCCTAAATCTTTTAGGCGTTGCACGTGATAGTAGGCATCTTCATAATTATTGATTATCGATTTGAAGCCTAACGCTTCTGCGCCGTACAAAATAGTGCCAGTAGAATATGTTCGCGGAGCAACTCTGTTGCCAGCGCGCTGTAGTTCTGCGGCAGCCATTATCTCGGTTGTATCGTTTGAAGGATCATGGATGGTGGTAACCCCAAATGCTAGGTT
>Ga0115565_10003285_pt1 | contig 11637 bp, 5 predicted proteins | sample COGITO_mtgs_1105_FD_87199 | JGI IMG/M metagenome (GOLD analysis project Ga0115565, IMG submission 87199) | Pelagic marine microbial communities from North Sea - COGITO_mtgs_110530 | ecosystem: Environmental > Aquatic > Marine > Epipelagic | place: Germany:Helgoland, sampling site Kabeltonne... | reverse complement strand
TTTAAAGTTTATTTTACCCCTTCTTCTCAGTTTTTTCTGCATTATCTTCAGGCTGCAGGTTAGTAAGTAGTCACGGAATACAAGCAGTCACCGTAAGTCACAACTTTCCCTGTTTTCTTCCTCAAGCTGACAGCTCTATCTGTATAGTGTTATCTCCCCTCCAACAGATCCCAGAATTCGACGTCTCCAATCTTGCCGACTCGTTAACATTTGATAACTGTTTCCATAACTCTAAACGGCAAACCGCTTTTTTTGGTGATTTACCCTACAACTACTCATCCACTTACCACACACCCTCTCCACTCTCGACTAACACAATAGTACAAAACTGTATTTCCACCCTCAACGAAACCTTCCCAGGCACAGGCTTGAACTCGGTACTTGTAAACTATTATCCTGAGGCTAGAGCCATGATTCCATTCCATGCTGATGATGAGACTGATATTTGTAATGATTCCTACATCTTCACGCTTTCTATAGGTTCAACGAGGGAAATGACTTTTAGGGACAAGTTCACTAAACAACACTCACTTAAGCTATCACTATCACATCGTTCTCTTATATGTTTCTCTAAATCAAGTCAATCACACTTCGAACATGCTGTACCAGCTGGCGACCCGCAAGTCCCTACTGGTCCAAGAATCTCCCTAACTTTTAGAAAGCTTGTCCGTCACAATGTCAGTGTATTTTAAGTATAGTTTTTTATATTTTAAGTACAGTTTCCAGACTAACATACCTATTTCATGTTGAAGAAGATTTTGTTTTTTAAGAGTTGAAATCTAAAGAAATTAGAAAAAAATTGAAATGGCTCACTTACTGAATTTATTAATTGAAATTGATCTCTTTTCTACAAGAGTTAGTATATGATATTGTTTGATTATTTGAGTCTTATTTACTGCCTTAATTTACCCTACGAGAACTTACCTAAAAAATTGGAACGCACACACACAAAATCACTCCCATAGCATTTCCGGTTAACAACATTATTCCTGGAAGTATTAGATACACTCACGACACTCACTCCCCTCACTCCCCTCATTCAACCAACCATATATGAACAATGTAGAGATTCTATCATTCATTGCACAACACTTTATTTTTTCAATCATCTCACTTCTTGGTTTACTGAACTCGATCTCAACTTTTTCTCAGTGCCATAGATAAGACCGAATTTAAGTTATCTTTCTTTCACTTTCAGCTTTCATTATCACTTATCACATTCAAGAGAAAATCAGGCACAATATTCGATTTCTCAATTTCAATGTTGATTAGGGCCCACTATCTCTCCTTGTTAAAAGCTGATAACAAAAGTTTATTCTTAATAATTGGATGAAAAAGGGATGAGTGATGTTTAAATTCAGCTTTCTAAACAGCTTCGAAATTCACAATAAGCTATTTCTCAGATAGATAAGAATAAGCTTTTAAGATGATACTCTGACATAATCGATTTCTTCTAATCTAACGTGGCCGAGTTTTTCTACTCAACTTTACTCTTAAACACCCCTCTAGTTATTTGCAGTGGCAAGTAAGCGATTACATTAAAAAACGATCATTGATATTGGGACAAGAAATAGAGAAGGAGCGTTAGGAGATAAGATATTTGACAAATTTTCCAAATTTTACAAAGAATCCTGTACTTACGGTAATTCTGAAACGGAGCAGTTTAGTGATAGCTTGCACTTCCCAAGATACAACCAAAACCACATTGAAAATTTCTCGTACTACTCAACTGACCAGTTTAATAGCAAGATTGAATACAAGGAACTAGATTTATCTGTAATTAGTTTTAACATAAGGGGAATTGACTGCAATTTTGATAAACTAATACTCTTTCTAAGTTCACTTAACTATAAATTTGACGTAATTACACTAGTTGAATGCCACATAAAGAATGATGAATTATACAATCATGATTTGCACAATACTCATCCGCTGAACAATTATGATAAGTTTTATGTTAGATCAAATATCAGATACGGAGGAATAATAATGTATGTTAAGAAAGAACTTTCTGCTAACTACTGCAATGTACTCACCTACTCTCATAACACCTGCGATTCACTGTACGTAAAAATTAACTCTAAACCGAATAAGCCACTTTTTATCGGTGCATACTACAGACATTGCAGGGCCACTGATATTATCCCGTTTATCGATAAGTTTAGCGACGATATCTCAAACAAAATTCTTAAAAAGACGGACGTGATAATAACAGGGGACTTCAACATTTGTCTTATGAAAAGCACACATTGTAATGACTCATTATGCTTTCTAAACACAATTATTGCTAATCACTACGAAATCATGATATTTAAGCCTACAAGAATACAGTATTACAAGGACTCATTGCAAATACGCTCTGCAACACTCATAGACCAGATTATGACCAATCTCTTCAGTTACGAAAGTAAATCAGGAAATATACTCTACCCAGACTCTGATCACCTGGCAACATTTGCTGTATTCTCACTGTATCATGACCGCTCTAGAAACACTGATAACGATGTTAAAAAAGTGAGAATACTGAAAAATATAGATACAGATAAACTAGTTGAAGAATTCAGTTATGCATACAACTGGGATACACTAGTCTATCATGAACCCGACCTTGACGTAGCCGCTGAAAATCTGAGTACTTGTATACAGGAACTATGTGATAAATATGCACCGCTGCAAAACCCCAGTAATAGAATGAAAAAGTATTTAGACAAACCATGGATATGTAATAAACTACTAGAAACGACTAGGAAAAAGAACAGAGCATTCACTAATAAAATTAAAATCCCGACTGAAACGAATAGAAATGTATATGAAGCACTAAACAGGCAGACTACCGCTATGAAACGCAAAAACAAGAAACAGTACTTTAAAGAATACTTTGAGAAATTTAAAAATAACTCAAAGAAAATGTGGAGTGGAATAAATTTGGCATTGGAGCAAACACGACACAAAAAATCCCTACCGTCTACTATAAAAGATACAGATGGAAAACAAATTGAAGGCAACAAGAACGTGGCGAATGCATTTGCTAAATATTTTGAATCAGTACCAGGGAAAACGAAACGTAAAATTCCACCGTATAAACACCCGTACATGCACTATCTTAATAAAAGTAAAGTAAGTAGAAGTTACTTGGTACTGAATGACACAAATGCTGATGAAGTATTCAAGTATATCATGAAACTGAAAAATAGTAGTAGCCCAGGTCCCGTAGATGTACCAAACGCATTCTTGAAATTAATAAGCTCACCCTTATCTAAAATGTTATCAGTGATTATAAATAGATCAATGAGTAGTGGACATGTACCTAAATCCATGAAAGTAGGTAAACAGACTCCTGTACATAAAGGTGGCGAAATGATAGTAAGCAATTTTAGACCAATAACAGTATGTTCTAGTGTAGCAAAGATACTTGAGAAAGTGGTGAGAGATAGAGTTATGGCATATCTAGATAGAGCTAAGATCCTCAATAAGTCACAATTCGGCTTTAGAAGTAAACACAGTACGAATCATGCAGTTATCAATCTTACAGAATCTACCTTAGATGCACTTGAAAAAGGACTTAAAGTAGGAGGAGTATACCTAGATATCGCAAAGGCCTTTGATACAGTTAACTTTGATATCCTCCTCAGAAAACTAGAATTTTATGGCTTTAGAGCAAACACGCTCATGTGGTTCGAATCTTACCTAAAAAACAGAGAACAATTCGTCAATATAAAAAATGAACGCTCAGAAACATATCAACTGAAATGGGGAATCCCACAGGGTGGTACTCTAGCGCCAATACTATTTATTCTATTCATGAATGATATAACTAACTGTTCAAGCATCTTTGACTTCTCCATCTATGCTGATGATACTTGTCTGATACTAGGTATAAATCGTGATGGCTATGATGAAACGATGAAATCGGAACTTGAACGTGTAGTTGACTGGTTCAGTAGCAATGAATTACTACTAAATGTTATGAAAACTGACTATCTGCACTTTGGCCCCCATCATAAGAAGCATTATATAAAAGGAGAGCACGACATGGGTGACCTGCATGAAATAACTCCCAACTTTATTTTGAATGAGCCATGGGATACACAGGATGATCCAGATTTTCATGAACTGAACAAAAAAGGAGAATTTAACCTGCACGATCTGCACAAAATCACACCACTATACATCCGTGAGGAAAACATAGAGATGCCTGATGGTACCACTATCTTTGAACCAGAAAATGTTAAATACCTCGGAGTATGGTTTGATAACAACTTCAAATTCTTGCACCACATTGATATATTAGCATGTAAAATAAGTCGTATAGTTGGTATACTCTGGAAAAGCCAGCATCTCACACTAGAAACTAAGAAAATGATATACAATGGACTTGTTGAGGCACATCTCAATTATGGAATAGTAACGTGGGCTTCGGGTTTTGCAACTAACATTAGTAGTAGTAACATTCTTGATCACGTACCCGAAAGCCTACAAAAGATCGTTAAAATACAAAATAAGGTAATCCGTGCAATATTTAGAAAACCTAATTATGACAAAAACTCTAAGACGCATACGAGGGTAACCCCTCTCTATAAAGAATTAAATGTACTGAAAGTAAGTGATTTATACTATTATAACCTAGCTATACTAGGACACAACTTCTTCCACTCTAACACGCTACCCACAAAAATAGCAGAGAAGTTAAGCAAAAGTAGTGACAAAACATCACAAGTCACGCGTAACCTGAACAACAATCTCTATTATAAAACTCCGTCAAATACTCTGATGCAAAAACGACCGACTACAGCAATCTCAGCATATTGGAACTATCTCCCCCCAGAAATAAAAATGAGCAAAAGTCTGAACACATTTAAGAAAAAACTGAAGTGCAACCTTATTGATAAGTACTAGGATCATTTACACTGCCATAAGTTAAGAGATTACGTTGGAATCTTACCCTGGCGCTCCTTATCAATTCTAATGTCTCGCAATCGCAACAAATCAAAAATTGCGCAAACAAGCCGGTGAACGCTCTTTTTAGCCTGTAGGCTACTGCGTACCCCGGATACTCATAGAATACCAACTTTCCATACCAAAAGACCTCTCTTCACACACCAGCCTCACAGCACACTCCAAGCACATGATAATCATTATCAAGCCCCAAACAATGCAAAGTTTACTGATTAATAGTATCAAAAGAAAGGGTAAAATAAGACCAGTGTGAGGAAATTCTTTTGGTATGAGAGAGTCAATTACAATTGTATAATTAATAAATTTATTTGAATTTGAATTTGAATTTGAATTTGAATTAAATCGTGTGTAGTCCCGAGTATAATGGGGATTTAGAGCAAAATAAATAAAACTTAGTAGATACTAAACACCTGGTTAACAAAGAAGCTTAGAACGGTTAAGTGCACAACTAGTAATAACATGTTCAAACAGCAACTGCAGATTACACTTACTTCCCGAGCGGCGTGGTTTGACCTCTGTAGTGTTCCATGTTCACCGCAGAAAACCTGTTGGTCGATTGCGCCCATAATCAGCCTCTTGTGTTTCTGAGAGCAATCATTCAGACAAAGTTTCTTAATCTCTTTATATCTTTCCCATTACCCAGAACCGCTTTATAGATAAAGTCGACGGGTGGTGACAAGAAATCGGTAGTACGCTAGAAATATATTAGCAACACTAGAGGGTGAAAAACAGCGACCTTACAAAGCTTACCTTACGAAAGGCCAACAGAAGCCTCCACTGTTGGGCGGTGAGGAAGATGTGGGGGAACCCCGAGGTGTACGCTGTCTTGAGCTTCACACTCTTCTCGTCCTCCACCTCGGAGCTCTTTCCGTTCAAGGGAGAAACTTCGAAGTAGTACAGTTTTTCTCCTTCAACATCTAACTCCCGCGCCTGTAACAATAAACTCAATAAGTTATTAAATTTTAGCCATTATTATTGGCCTTTACTAGTTAAATAAAATAAAACGGTTATTTAAATCGGACAATAATATTAATATTAAAATTTTATTACTGAATGATTGAGTGTATTGCATTTACCTTCAATAAATCCCCCCATGATATACAAAGCGGCTCTCCCGCACGTGCAGACCTTAGCATATAACATGCAGTGACGAGGGCTGTCCGCACTTCGCGGAACAACCGCTCTTCCCACTCGTCTTCAGGCATCATCTCTATTTCCTCTGCTAGATCCGTGTACACCGGAGAGAAAACGATGGAAATAATCTGTAAAATACCTCGTCATTACATGGGTACCTATTGGTTAACGAATTAATTTTTAGAATTTATTTAGTTGGATTCAGATAGGGAAAGCTAAGCAATCAACTATTACTAAATCAATCATAATCAACCTCTCTTATTGTCATTCGATTTGCAGCAGCTGTCATAGTTGTTATAGCCTGCTGCTTCCTTTGTGTTTTGTTTCTGTCAACGACAAAGTTTTCAGAATGATGAAAGATTAATCAAATAATTATGCGAAAAAAAGAATCATGAAATTTATTTAGGAATGGCATTGATAAAGGTTGAGAAGTTATATAAAAAAGGGTTTACAATTTTTAGCAGACGCGCAGTAGAATCGTCCACGATCTTAGCAGAGCCTGCCGCCACGTCGAGTAGCCCTCCAAAATGCCTCAATCGTATCTTCTGCGTCAGTGCCCGCAGAGTCTTTCCACTGTCCCCGGACCTGGAATCTGGGATCACTTTTAGGAGGCGGAGCCAACCCTCCTCGGTGAACAGGAAGTTCAGCTGTTGGTGCTCCGTCATCGTTGTTATCATGGAATCAGACTCCAACTGAGATAGATTTCAATAAGTTAAATTATAAGAAATAAAGAAACTCAAAAATTAAGTTTCTTGATCTGTCATGACGAACTTAAATAGTTCAGAAGAACAACAGATTATTACACTGTACCCATTTCCTCCAGACTGTCATGACGGTGTTCTGGTCTGTGTTGGCTCTTTCCGAGGTCAGACTTTCTGGTCTGAAAAACCGAGTCCATCGTGATACCAGATCCTCAAATGTTTTGATCTGAAGAAGTTATTATTTAGACAAGAACGAACAGTTTAAGTAAGAGAAGCTTTTTTTTATGAAAATCGTTTAACATGACGCAGGAATCTCAGGGAAGCCCCTGCTTCCCATGAGAGCCCATACAGACTTTCAAAGCTCACCTTTAATCTCAGAGGAGAGCTATTGTTTCTTTAGAAATTTTCCAAAAAGAAAAGACAATTCCATTACGAAATCTAACAAGAAAGATCTTAAAAGATCCATGTAAAATACGGAAACGCTGTAAGGCAGATGATATCTTAGAGACATTCTCTGATCATCCAAGATGATTCGGAGGGATTCACTTACTCTACTAAAGATCTAAAAGGCGTTGCAAATGCAATGTTAATAATTTGCTTCGAAAATCTGTATTTGAATAGCTATTATCTACCTGCTGGAAGGGAGCAGTTGCTTGAGGTAGGGAGGAAGGTCCAGGTTGTGGAGTTGGTGGAGCTGGGGGTTGTGACTGGGGGTTGTTGGTGACAGTTCTGACTAGGGGTTGTGGAGATGATGGATCGGCTAGGGGTGGTAGAGTTGGTGGGGTGGTCATCAAGTTCACGGGACGGTCATCAAACCCTTCCCACACCATCAGTTGGAGTTGCCGGGTTATAGCTGCTGGGGAGGTAGCTGGTGATGTTGTTGAATGTAGGGGCACAACGGCAGGTGCAGATGCAGCCACAGGTGCAGCAGCAGATGCAGCCACAGGTGCAGCGGTAGGTGCAGCAGCAGGTGCAGCAGCAGATGCAGCGGCTGGTACAGGTGCAGCAGCAGGTGCAGCAGCAGATGCAGCAGCAGGTGCAGCAGCAGGTGCAGCAGCAGGTGCAGCCACAGGTGCAGCGGTAGGTGCAGCGGAAGGTGAAGCGGAAGGTGCAACGACTGGTGCAGCGGCTGGTGCAGCAGCTGGTACAGCGGCTGGTGCAGCGGCTGGTGTAGCTGGGGGTGGTCGAGGGAGAATTCTAGTAAATAGGTTTACTCTCCTCAATCTCTCTTCCTCATCCAATAGTTGGGTGGAATAGAATTTGAGTTTCTCGTTTCCACTCGTTAACAGCTGGATCTGTTGATATAAAGACTGTCAGAAAGAAAAAAAATGTTATGTACATTTCCGATAAAGAACTTAAACTGTGTTAGAAACAATTTTTATCTCCTTTATGGATAGGAAAAACTTTAGCAGTTTTGAGAGCTTTAGAGGAAAAACTCCCTTAGAAAAGTTTGAATTTTTAACGGTCCAATTTTATTGTCGAGAATGGACTTGCTTTGTGTTTTTCTATTATGTTTTAAACAGCCAACATTGAAGTCGGTCTAGTGGAAAGACTTGTATAATAGAGAGTAATCTGACCTCTTCTTGATGCTTCTGGAGCAGGTGTCTCTTGAAATTGCTATAAGTTATAGCCTTAGAGCAATAGAGGCAGTAGACAGACTCTTTTTTCGACTCTGCGTACTGTCTATTGAAATATAATATAATTCCTTCAGCATCAAGTCCTTTCTCTGAAACAAGATGTAACGTTAGAAAGAAGATACAAAACACACGTGTGAAGATCTTCTACGATGGTAGCACGGAAACTTTTCTATATTTTAAATGTGGAGGCAGAATGAGTTTACCTCTCACACGCTTGCAGCGCTCGACTACATGTCTCCGAAACTTGGGAGCACCTATTTCTTGGTTGCAGTCTACACAGCGCTTCCTTTTCTGGGGGGCTTCTTCAGGGTGGGTGCTTCCATTGCAACAACTGGGGCAGCTTCCTCAACGACTGGGATAGCTTCTGCAGGGTCAACCTCCTCTATCGCCGGAGCAGCTTCCGCTATAGGTAGGACAGCCTCAACAGCAGGGTCAACTTCTTCTACAGGAACAGCTTCTTCGGCAACTTTTGAGGAAACAGATTCCTCAGCAGAGGTTGTTTCTCCAAAGGTTGAGGGACCAGCTTTTTCGTCAGGATAAAACAGCGCTCTCCTTACTTTCATTTTTCTTTTCTGGTTGTACTGAAAATGAATGTTAATAGATCGCTAAAAAGATATGTATAGAAGTGCCACACATTGCTTTGAAGAATATAATCATAGCTTATTCTGTGAAGTTGAGGAAAAGAGAGATTGCAATTTTGTAACAATTTGTTCTTACTACTACAGGGGTCCGGGCTGAGTACTCTGGACTGTAGTCCGAGGAATCCGAGGATCCGAAGATAGGTTCAGCAATCTGATTTGAATTAAGAAAATTTTAATATTAGAGCTAAAGATATTGAATTTGGGTTAATACAGCTATATAGTATTAGATAATATATACCTCTCAATGGAGGCTTATTCTATTGACAAAGACTAATAATAAATGTCAAACCAAACCTCTTCAATTCGGGCAGCTTCTTCAATTGAGTCAGCTTCTTCGACAGGGGCAGCTTCTATTACAGAGGCAGCTTTTTCAACTGGAGCAGTTTCTTCAATAAAAGCAGCCTCTTCAACAGGAGCTGCTGCCTCAACATGACCAACCTTTTCTTCTACAGCTGCAGCATCTTCAATTGGGTCAGCTTCTTCGACAGGGGCAGCTTCTTCGAAGTTCGGCTCAGTTATCTGATTTAAATTATTTAAATATTAAGAATAAAGCCAAAGATATTGAATTTGGATTAATACAGCTGATATAGCTCTCAGTGGAAGCTTATTCAATTAGAAAAGACTAATAATAAATGTAAAACCAAACCTCATAACTGTCCGGGTTCAGCTTCTCATGTGGTGATGAGTTTCTTTTTCTTCTCTTTCTTCTATTTCTCTTCTCACCACCCTCGTCTCCTCGTTTTTGGTTCTGAAATATTCTCTGTGTCAGCTGCTGTATAAAAAAGATACAATCACGTTGCTGGACTTTCTTTTAAATATCGAATCGGCCCGATCCTATAGGTGTCTGATATTCCAGATGTGAGCTGTCTAGACAATATTCAAAATGTTCTACGAGTTACAGATAATTGTGAGTTCAATTGACAAAAGGAAGACAAACAAATACACAAATACAATAATACGTACACCGCCTACCTTGTACTCGTGCAGGTGTTTCGGACAAGGGTCTTCAGGGGTGCACACATGTCCGGTTTGTGTGCCAAGACTGAGACACTGAGACCAGTCCCGGTAGTTTATGTACTCTAAATTTAGGTCCATGGTTTTTCTAGAATATACGGATTTGTTAGATTTGTAGTGTGGCAAAGCACAGTTAACGCACGGTTAAGGTACGGTTAAAAATGTTTGGCGTACACAATTCAAGCAGCAAATTGTCTTCACAATTATTAAGGACGGTAAGTACTTTAGGTAGGGGTGTGATAGATATAGTTTTTTTTGTATAACCCGATTGTTGATAAAGAAGTATCCAATTTAGTAAATAATAAAAACAATATACACATAATAATATAACAATAACCCTATATACAAATTCTATATGCAAATTCGGGGTGAATCATGTCCTCTTCTTCCTCTTCTTACTCTTCTTCATCTCCTTCATCCATCGCCTTGCAGAACTCCTGTCAAAACACCAGTTGTATAGATTAAAAACTGAGATACGTTTATAATTTGCAACATCCTAGTTTCTAAGATTCATAGCTGAAATGTGCAAGTCATTAATCAGTTAGTTTAAATAACTTACATCAAAATTCAAATAAATGCTTGGGTCCTTCCAATAGGCGAGGAAGTTCTCAAAATTTCTGGTGGCCGTCCCCTGGTCTACCGTTTCCCGGGTCATTAGCTGGTGATGCTGAGTCCTCTGAAAAGGTCATAGGGTGTTAGCACTTGTTTCGTGAAAACGCACGATATTCAAGTCAGATAAAAGGGTACAACGCTCGTTGGAAAAATCTTGCTCTACAGAGAGTTGATTTTGTGAAGAGAGTATTTTGTAACCTTGGCCATCTCCTTGTGGTATTCCTCCTCTGAAGTGCTCCATACTGACTTGCGGATCATCGTCGGTGTGGGCTGCTTTCTCATGAGGCTTGGTCTGAACTTCAGCGTGTTGGTTAATGCCCAGCGCAGCTGAAATTGAACTATTCTTATCTTCAATCTTATAAATCGTGTGTAGTCCCGAGTATAACGGGGATTTAAAGCAAAATAAATCAAACTTAGTAGATACTAAACACCTGGTTAACAAACAAGCTTAGAACGGTTAAGTGCACAACTAAGCAATAACAAGTCCAATCAGCAACTACAGATTAGACTTACTTCCCGAGCGGCGTGCTTTGACTTTTGCAGACTTCCGTATTCGCCGCAGAAAACCTGCTGGTCGACTGCCCCCTTGATAACGCTCTTGTGTTTCTGAGAAGAATCATTCAGACCAAGTTTCTTAATATCTTTACATGTTTCCCATTACCCAGAACCTCTTTCTGGATAAATTCGACGGGTGGTGATAAGAAATCGGTAGTACGCTAGAAATATATTAGCAACACTGGAGGGTAAAAAACAGCGACTTTACAAAGCTTACCTTACGATATGCCAACAGAAGCCTCCACTGTGGGGCGGTGAGGAAGATGTGGGGCGATCCTGTGATGTGAGCTGTTTTGAGCTTCACAGTCTTCTCGTCCACCATCTCACAGCTCTTCCCTTTTAAGGAGGAAACTTTGAAATAATATAATTTCCACCCTTCAACATCTA
>Ga0115565_10003277_pt1 | contig 11660 bp, 13 predicted proteins | sample COGITO_mtgs_1105_FD_87199 | JGI IMG/M metagenome (GOLD analysis project Ga0115565, IMG submission 87199) | Pelagic marine microbial communities from North Sea - COGITO_mtgs_110530 | ecosystem: Environmental > Aquatic > Marine > Epipelagic | place: Germany:Helgoland, sampling site Kabeltonne... | reverse complement strand
TTCAGGAAAAGTTTCATAAACCTCTGCCAACAATTGCAACATAAAGGTTGAAAATAATTTTGGTTTATCTTGAATATCCGTTAATCGTAAAACAGAAATAACACCTCTTCCATTTTCATCGATTCTTGTTAAATCGTCTACTTCAAAAGATCTTTCACCAAAAAACAAATCTCCTCCTTGTTGTTCTATTTCTACAATTTTACGCAAAATTGCGCCTGTAGAAGAAGATGAAATTCGCCCATATTCTGCTTGAATTTCTTCTTTACCTTCATTAGTAACAAATTGTAAAACCTTTTTAAAATCTTTAATATCTAAAAGCGGATATTTATTATCATCACAATATTTAAAAATGATGGCTAAAATTCCTGATTGTGTTTCTGTTAAATCTAAAATTCTTGATAATAAAACTGGCCCAAACTCAGAAACTGTAGCACGCATTTTAGTTCCATTTTGTTCAGAAATGGTTAAAACCTCAATAGGAAAACTTTTTGCTTCGAAAGGAAAACCAATTTTTTCATGACGTTCATCAATCTTTGGATGTCCAGGACTTGCTTTTGCCAATCCAGATAAATCTCCTTTAATGTCCATTAACAAAACAGGAATTCCTTTTTCTGATAAATTTTCCGCAAATACTTGCAGCGTTTTTGTTTTTCCTGTTCCTGTTGCTCCAGCAATTAAGCCATGCCTATTCAAAGTTTTCAATGGCACTTTTACAATAGCATTGGTTATGGTTTCTTCGCCCAACATTGCTGCACCCAATTCTATAAAATCTCCTTTGGTTTTGTAACCTTCGTTTATGTAGTTAAAGAATTTCTCTTTTTGACTCATTATTGTTCTTAAATTTAAAGAAGCTGAAACTACTGAAATAAATACAGCATAAAAAGTTCAGCTTGAAAGCATAAAAATAATCAAAGTTTAAGAAGTGAGAAATTATTTATGAGTTTTGTTTGGAGCTTATTTACTTTGTAGATTGATTCAAAAATAATATTAATAATATTTCTATAGATTTTATAAAATTATATCAAGCTAACTTTAAATTTAATTTATCAATTATTTTTATAGTTTTTTCTACTAAAAAATCTGTTAAACCAACTGAGGCTTTATCAATTTAAGTAATTATTTTATAAAAACAATTAAACATCAAAAAGACTTCTAAAAGCTCATCCTGTTATTGTTAATATTCACTGTTTTACTAGATTAATTTCAAAAACTTTAGACTTCAAACCTAAAATCCATCAACAAAAAATATTTTCGAAAAAGTTTTGAAGAAAACAGTTTTCCCCTTTGGGGAATTAAAGGGGCTTTTAATCAATCCAATTTTTAAAGTCTTTAACACGCTCTCTACTCACAATAATTTCTTGTTCGTTGTAAGAATTTAAAACCAGTTTTAAACGAGAATTAGAATACGCAATAATATCTTTTATGGCATTTATATTTACAATAAAAGTTCGGTTTACTCTAAAAAAATCAATTGGGTTTATATCATTTTCTAAACTTGTTAAAGAATGATTGATGCTATAATTTGCGGAATCCGTATTTAAATACGTAGCGTTTTCAAAGCTATAAAAGCAACAAATTTTATCGACTTTAATAATTTTTATCTTTTTCCCTACTTTTACTGTAAAAGATTCTTTGTAATACGCCGTTTTATAATTGCTGATAAGTTTTTTGAATTGCTCAAAATCTGTTTCTTTTTGTTGCAATTTTTGAGCTTTTAAAATAGCATCTTCCAATTTTTCTTTGTTGATGGGTTTTAACAAATAAGAAATGCTATTGTAATCAAAAGCCTTAATACTATAATTGCTAGAAGCGGTTGTGAAAATTATTTTTGAAGTGATTTTTACCTCTTTAAAAATTTCAAAACACAAACCATCTGAAAGTTGAACATCTAAAAAGATAAGATTTGGCTGTTGATTTTTCTGAAACCATAAAATTGTAGATTTCACCGAATTTAAAGTAGCTATAATTTCGATATTAAAATCTTGCAACAAACGCTCCAATCTCCTTGCTGATGGCAATTCGTCTTCTATAATTATTGCTTTCATTATATAGTTTCTAAAATTGGCAATTGAATTTTATACATTTCAGTTGTGCTTTCTATAACAACTTTTTCATCTGTAAAAAAAGCGATTCTTTTTTTGATATTTTCAATTCCTTTTTTAGAACTTTCCTCAGTTATTAGTTTTGGAATTTTATTATTCTCTACAATTAAATAATTTTCTTTGGATGCTATTTTTATACTTACAATATTATCTTCATTAATTGTATTGTGTTTTACAACATTCTCTAAAACTTGTTGTAAAATAGTAGAAACAATATATTTTTCTTTAGCGTTTTCATCAATAGTAATTGAGAAGTTTAAACCGACTTCAAAACGATCTTTGAAAAGTTCTAAATAACTTTTGGCAAAATTAATTTCTTCTTTTACCAAAACCACATCTTGCTTTTCTTGCTCTAAAAAGTATCTATAAATATTCGATAAATTCTCTGAAAATAAAACTGCTTTTTTAGGATTTTCTTCGATTAAACTTGTTAAAACATTAATGTTGTTAAACAAAAAATGTGGGCTAATTTGGTTTTTTAATTGTTGATAATTTAACTGAGATTCTAAAGATTGTTGAGTTAGAAAGTTTTTTTCTTGTTTGTTTATTTCTAATAAGTAACTAATTTGAACACACAAGATAATCATAAAAGCAAATGGTACTCTAACCAATAAATATGTCAAAAAATTTTGAATATTCATTGCACTAAGTCGTTGGCTATAATTAAAATAGCAACTCAGCAAATAAAAAATTAAAACAGATGAGTAAATAATAAGTATTAGCCATCTCTTATTCTGATAATTTTTATAAATATAATTAAAAAGAAAAATCGATAAAAAGTATAACAATATTGAAGGCAAGATTAAAATACTAAAGAAGAAACGAACATTATCTATAAAACTTTTCGATAAACTAAAACCAAATATTATGCTATAAGCTATAATAATAGATAAAGTAAAAATAAACGCTTTTAGAAATGGATATTTTAAATTGTTAATTGGTTTAACTTGATTTGACTTTTCAAAAAAACCATACAAATATGTTAATATGCTAATAAAAACTGCAAATATTGAGAGGTTGTTTATACTATGATTTAAAATTTTCCCTTTAAAAAAAAGATAATCAAATAGTATAAAATCAAAGAAATGAATTAATATAAAAGTAATAATTGCAGATATTGATATACCTAGTGGAACTATAATTTTTATTTTAGAAATATATAAACCACAAAAGGAAGCAAGAAAAAAAGAAATAAAAATAACTACAATACCATCAAAAATATCTTCATTTAAAAATTCATTTGTTATACACAAAATGATAACAATTGAAATTAAAAATATACTAATCCAAAAAGATTTTTTTAAAGCTTTTAAAAACATATTTTCAGTAATTAATTATTTCCCAATAATTGAGCAAGCTTATCGTTAAGCTCTTTTCCTCTAAGGTTTCGCCCGATAATTATTCCTTCTTCATCAATTAAAAAATTATCTGGTATTCCATTAACTCCATAAATCATTGAAGCTTTGTTGTCTTTGCTTAAATCTGAAACATGTATCCAAGGAAGTTTATCTTCTTTAATTGCTTTTAACCAATTTTGCTTTTTTCTATCCTCTGAAACTGCAAATATTTCAAACCCTTTTTCTTTATATTTATTATAGGTTTCAACTAAATTAGGGTTTTCTTGTCTACAAGGTCCACAGTTAGATGCCCAAAATTCTAAAAGGATATAATTTGCTTTTACATCAGATAGTTTTCTTCTTTCAACATTATTATCTAACATTTCAAAATCAATAAACTTATCTCCTAACTTTAAATCACCTTTATTTAAATTCAAAAAAATAGAAATTGATTTACCATAAACTGAATTTTTATTTTCATTAGAAAATGCAAAATATAGTCTTTCTACATCATTTTTACCAAAAGTAGTTTTATAAATTGACAGTATAGTTGCACTTATAATACTATTAGGATTATCTTTTATAAATTGTTTTTCTAACTTTAAACGTTCATCTCTATTTATTGATTTTAAACGCTTTCTTAATTGATTATTTAATTTATTAATATTTCCAGACACTATAGCCTCTTTAAAGTTGGAGTTTGACGAATCAAAAACTAAGTTTTCATCTTCTATCCAAAAGAAAGAATAATTTTTATAATCTTTAGATTGTAACAATACACGAATAGGAAAAATATCAATTTTACTTTTCAATTTAAAAACATTATTTTCTACTTTAACTGAATCAATTAAAAAATCTCTGTTTAATTCTTTCAAATAAAACCAAGTTCCATCTTTAATATTATTGGTTTTACCTGAGATTAAAAAAGGTTTTTCTTGAGAATAACAAGAAAAAAATGTCAATGAGCTTAATGTGATGAGTTTAATAAAATATTTCATAATTTCTAATTTTCATCAAAAATGAACTTTATCATCATCAATAAAAAAAGAAATATAGTGAATTGTAGTTTTATATAAGTGAATTGTGATTTTTTATCTAATTAAAAAAGACTTCGACGAGCTCAGCCTGACATTATTAATATTCACTGTTTTATTAAATTAATTACAAAAAACTAAGACTTCAAACTTAAAATCCATCAACAAAAAATATTTTCGAAAAAGTTTTTAAGAGAACAGTTTTCCCCTTTGGGGAATTAAAGGGGATATTTTACTATCGTATTAAAAAAGACTTCGACAAGCTCAGCCTGACATTGATAGTTTTAAATGAATTAGGATATTTATTATAAAAATCTTCGATTTTAATTTTTAAAAATCATCAACAAAAAATATTTTGGAAAAGTTTTAAGAGAAGAGTTTTGAAGAGAAGATTTTTCCCCTTTGGGGAATTAAAGGGGCTTTTTTAATCAATCCAATTTTTAAAGTCTTTTACACGTTCTCTACTGACAATAATTTCTTGTTCGTTGTAAGAATTTAAAACCAGTTTTAAACGTGAATTAGAATACGCAATAATATCTTTTATAGCATTTATATGCACAATAAAAGTTCGGTTTACTCTAAAAAAATGTTCTGGATTTAGTTGTTCTTGCCAATATTCTAAAGAGTTATCTAATAAGTAATTTCGGCTTTCTTGATTGTGAATATAAGTGGATTTATTTTCACTATAAAAACACTCAACTTCATCTATATTAATGATTTTTATATGCTGCCCAACTTTAATTGTTAATCGTTTTTTGAACTTTCTATCAACAGGATTTATCAATAATTTCCTAATATCATCTAAATTCACCTGAACATCAGATTGTTTTGGGTAGTTTGCTTTAAACTTATTTACGGCAACTTCTAAGTCATCATCATCTAAAGGCTTTAGGAGATAATCAATACTATTTAATTTAAAAGCTTTTAACGCATATTCATCATAAGCAGTTGTGAAAATTATTGCCGATTTTACTTCAATTTCTTCAAAAATCTCAAAAGAAATTCCGTCTGAAAGCTGAATATCTAAAAATATTAAATCAGGATGTTCATTATTTTGTAACCAATTTAAAGACTCTTCCACAGAATGTAACATTTGCTGCACATCAATATTTAAAGCTGCCAACATTCTATGTAATCTTCTTGCTGCTGGTTTTTCATCTTCTATAATTAGTACTTTCATTTTGGTTTGTGGTTAAAAGTTTAAACGCAAAGAGCGCAAAGTTAATTCGCAAAGAGCGCAAAGTAAAAATGTATTTGTATTTATTTTTTTAATTCAATCTTTTTAATTTATAACAATCGCTCTGTGCATCTCTTCAAAACAAAACACTTGTTTTGTGAATCTCTGTGCAATATTACACTACTCTTTCATAAATTCTTTAATCTTCTTTTCTTCCCAATCTTTTGTAAATCTATTGGTAAGACCAAAAGTTTTTATGGCATCAGCAGCCAAAAATATTCCCCAAATAAACCAAATAGGAATGTGTGTAAAACCATCATCTGTAAATTGATTGCTGATTACAAAATCTCAGAAAATTTTAAATGAGAATTTCCAAACAAAAGTTAAAAACAAATTTACGAGGATATAGGTTACAACGTGTTTGTAAAACTCTTTCATATTTTTAACTCGTTTCTTAGCTTTTAATAAATTTTTATCTTTTAAATTTTCCATAATCTAAAATTTATTTTTTCGATCATTTTCTTTGTTAATAAATTCTTGAATTTTTCTTTCTTCCCAATCTTTGCCTAAACCTAAAGATTTAAACCCAAAAACACCCATAAAATGGAAAAACAGACCTATTCCCCAAAAAAGCCAAGTAGAATAAACGCCAAAATTAGTAATGGCATCAGTAAAAGCATAACCACTTTGCATTAAACCAAAAATAATAACTCCGCTAATAAAAATATTTACGAGGATAAAAACAATCAAATGAACATAAAAACCTTTCATGGCTTTTACCTTCTTTTGAGCTTTCATGTAATTGTTTTCTTGCATATAATTCGGTTCCATATTTTTAATTTTGTTCGTTTATAAATTCTTTAATTTTTTTCTCTTCCCATTTTTCACCAAATCCCAATAATCTAAATCCGAAAATTGTTAGCCAATGAATAAAAAGTCCTGTTCCCCAACCACAGAGTGAAAACCAAAACCAATGAAAATGTGGCTCGTATTTTAAGTTGATATAAATTAGTAAAGAAATTACCACACAATAAATAGCCAAATGGGTATAGAATCCTTTAATAAGTTTCACTCTTTTTTGAGCTTTTGAGTATTGTTGTTCTTTGTTAGATGCTTGTTTCATTATAACTTCTATTACTTTGTTCATTCATGTATTCTTTTATTTTTTTGTCTTCCCAGTTTTTACCAAATCCTAATAAACTGAATCCGAAAAATAGCCAACCAATGAAAAAACAAACCTATGCCCCATCCAAAAATAGAAAACCAAAACCAATAAAATTCAGGAACAAATTTTAGGTTGATAAAAATAATTAAAGGTATGATAATGCAATAAATAGTTAAATGAATATAAAACCCTTTAATATCTTTAACTCTCTTTTGAGCTGAGTAATAACGTTGCTCATTGTTAAATTCTATTTCCATTTTACTTTTTATTATCTTGTTGAATCATATATTCTTTAACCTTTCTTTCTTCCCAATCTTTATTAAAAAACAAACGAACTCCGAACGTATTTAATGCTTGAAAAAAGATTCCTATTCCCCAAAAAAACCAAATTTTGTAATTATTGTAATCCCAAAATGCTTCGTTAAAAGTATCTCCATCGTTTATATCGCCCACAATAAAAATGCTTGTTAAAAATATATTTACTAACACATAAGTTGCTAAGTGCTTATAAAATTTGCTAATTTTTTCAACTCTTTTTTTAACTAAAATATATTTTTGCTCTTGTGTTAACTGTCTTTCCATTATCGTAGTCTTTTTTGTTGGTTTTCTTCTTCCATCAACTCTTGAATCTTTTTGTCTTCCCAATTTTTACCAAGAAAAATATTGTAATTATTAACTTCTAAAAAGTGGAATGTTAAACCCAATCCCCAACCAAATAATGGGAACCAAAACCAATAGAAAAATGGTGAAAATTTTAAATTAATAAATATTAAAAATGGAATTACTAAACAGTAAGAGGCTAAATTTTGATAGAATTCTTTTAATTTTTCTACTTTTTCTACTGCTTTTACATATTTGCTATTTTCTAAATTATCTGAGTACATAATGTCGTTCATTTTATATAAGAGAGGTAAACTCACCTTAAAAGTTTTGTTATTATTTTCTATTTTCACTCCTTTTTGAGTGATGAGCCCATATCTATCAGCAATATTTTGCAAACCAACTTTGGTGCTTTTACCAATTGCTTCTTTTGGGTTGATGTTATTTTCTATAATCAAGTAATTTTCTTCTTGATAAATAGAAATCGTTAATGGTTTAGATGATGAAACCACATTGTGTTTCACTGCATTTTCCAATAATAATTGTAAAGAGAGTGGCACAATTTTTAAATCGATATTGCTAATTTCATTAGGAATATGAAACTGTACAGCCTCTTCAAAACGCATTCCTAACAATTGCATATAAGTCTTTGCGAATGTTAACTCTTCTGAAACTGGCACTAAATCCTTATTTCTTTGCTCTAAAACATATCTGTAAACTTTAGATAGTTTTGTGGTGAATTTTTCTGCTTGTGCAGGATTTTCGCCAATTAAGCTCGTTAATACATTTAAGCTATTAAACAAAAAATGCGGATCTAATTGATTTTTTAAAGATTCAAACTTTGCTGTTTCTGTTTTGGCTACAATTTGCTGTTTTGTACTTTCTTGTTTTACTGAGTTTTTCCACTCAATCATAAAACTTCTTGCGTGCAAAAAAGCAGAAACTCCAAAAGAAAGAATTACATAAAAAACATGTTGCCAAATATAATTTCCTTTAAAAAAATTATCAGGATTGTTACCAGAAATAACAATAAAATTCACATAATTTATAAGCAGAACAACAGGAACTGTATAAAGGATAGTTGCAAAAATTCCTACCCAAATTCTACTATTTGTTTTTTCTACCCAATCCCATTTTTTGCTTAAATAATCATTTAAAAGTCCTTGAATAAAACCAAGACCAAAAGAGTACATAGCCGATATCAAAATACAATACCCAATTGCTTTTAAAGAAAAATCTTGATTCAATAAGCAAAAAAGCAATGCAAAGATGAGCGTAATTTTTACATATAGGAAAACCCCATCTTTGTAATTTCTGTTTGACATATTGCTGCTAGAACTCATATTCTATTTAATTTTTTTACTAAAATTTAATATCTAAAGATACATTTTTATCAGAAACTACAAACTTTGCTTTCTCAAAATTTGGTGGCCCTAAAGTCATATCGTTATTAGAGGCTCCATAATCTTCTAAAGGCATTCCATTGGTAGCAAAATCCATTTTATCGTTATCGTTTCTGTCATGATAACAAACAATTGCATATTCTCCTGCTGGCACATCTTTAAAAGTTACTGTACTTTTTCCTTCGATAATTTCTGCTTTTTGACCTTGTAATGGTGTTTTTTGAAAAGTAGTTTTGTCATACAAAGCAAAACCAACTTTACCAGTATCTGAAGTTACATTAACAACAGTTACTGTAATTGTTTTGTTTTGAGCTGTTATTGATGTTGAAATAAATAAAGCTGCTGTTACTAAAAGTGTTACTAAAAATTTCATAATATTAAGTTTTAATGATTAATTATGATACAAAGATGCAACTGAAGTCTAGTTTTTAAAAGTAAAGAATACCCAACTGTATTTTTTTTAGGATGAACTGTTATTTTAACTAAATAACCATATTTATATAACTAATTTAAAAGATTTTAAATAATAGCGATTCACATTTATTGATAAAAATTAAAATAATCAGCTTTAAAATATTGATATTTTAACGAAATCAATCAATATGTTATTATTCAATAAAAATTATTAAAAAGTTCTCCTATTTCATCAATAAAAAACAAAATTTATATACATTTACAACGATGATTACTGCAAGAAGAAATAAAATATGTACTACAATAGTTCCCAGTTTGCGCTTGCGCAATTCTCTTCGCTAAAACTATTTATTAGCAACAAATCAACCTATTTTAGTAATTTCCAATTTATTTTAGTATCGTGAATCTTTCCAAAAAATCTTCTTTTCAATACATATATATATTAAAAAATAAATTTAAGAACTTTCGATATTCTTTTTCGTTTCGCCCTTTACGTCTGTAATAAATAATGAATTTAGGTAGGTCCAAATTCTACATCAATAAATAAAAAACAATAATTTTATAAAATTAAAAAACACAATACAATGGAAATTGTAATTGCAAATACAACTCATATAAAATATGCAGAAGTTATCTGTGAAACTATAGCTGAAGCTGCTCTTGTTAGAGGAACAGGAATTGCCAAAAGACAACCAGAATATATCGCCACTAAAATGGAAAATGGCAATGCTGTTATTGCTTTAGATGGTGATAAGTTTGCTGGCTTTTGCTACATTGAAAAATGGGGACATGGAAAATTTGTTGCCAATTCAGGTTTAATTGTACATCCAGATTATAGAAATATTGGTTTGGCAAAAAATATTAAGGAAGTAATCTTTAAACATTCTAGAACAAAATTTCCTGATGCAAAAGTATTTAGTATCACAACAGGTTTAGCTGTTATGAAACTAAATAGCGATTTAGGCTACAAACCTGTAACTTTTTCTGAGCTTACAGACGATCAAACCTTTTGGGATGGTTGCCAAACGTGCAGAAATTATGACATTTTAACAAGAACAAACAGAAAAATGTGTTTGTGTACAGGAATGTTATACGATCCTAAAAACAATAATAAATTAGCATCTAAAGAGGTAAAAGAAAGCGTTTTCAAAAAATTAAAAAACATGAAACAAAGCTTGTTTCTAAAAAATGAAAAAAAATGAAAAAATTAGTTATTGCTTATAGTGGTGGTTTAGATACTTCTTATTGTGCTGTAAGTTTATCAAAAGAATATGATGTACATGCAGTTAGTGTAAATACTGGAGGTTTTACATCCGAAGAAATAAAAAACATAGAAAGTAACGCTTATAAAATGGGTGTTTCTACCTATAAAAATATTGATGCAGTAGCTACTTTTTATAAAAAAGTGGTAAAATATTTAATTTTTGGGAATGTTTTAAAAAACAATTCCTATCCACTTTCTGTAAGTGCAGAAAGAATTATTCAAGCGATTGAAATTATTGAATATGCTAAAAGTATTGATGCAGAATTTATTGCACATGGAAGTACTGGTGCAGGAAATGATCAAGTTCGTTTTGATATGATTTTTCAAACTTTGGCACCAAATATTAAAATAATTACACCAATCAGAGATGGTAAATTAACAAGACAAGAAGAAATAGATTATTTGAAATCTGAAGGGATTGATATGCCTTGGGAAAAATCTAAATATTCTGTAAACAAAGGTTTGTGGGGAACAAGTGTTGGTGGTGTTGAAACCTTAACATCAGAAAATGCGTTGCCAGAAAGTGCTTATCCTTCTCAATTAGAAAAAGAATATCCTGTTAAAGTAAAATTAACCTTTAAAAAAGGGGAATTGGTAAAATTTAACGGAAAGAAAAACAAACCTGAAGTAAATATTGAAAAGCTAAATGAAATTGCATCTAAATACGCAATTGGTAGAGATATTCATGTTGGTGACACTATTGTTGGTACGAAAGGTAGAGTTGGTTTTGAAGCTGCAGCTGCTTTAATTACCATAAAAGCGCATCATTTGTTAGAAAAACACACGCTTACAAAATGGCAATTGCAACACAAAGAATATTTAGCTAGTTTTTACGGAATGCACTTGCATGAAGGGCAATATTTAGATCCTGTAATGAGAGATATTGAAGCGTTTTTACAAAATTCTCAAGAAATGGTTTCTGGTGATGTAATTGTAACTCTAAAACCGTATCATTTTTCTTTGGATGGAATTGTCTCTAAACACGATTTAATGTCGAGTGCATTTAGCACGTATGGAGAAGAAAACAAAGCTTGGACTGCAGAAGATGCAAAAGGATTTATCAAGATTTTAGGAAATCAGAATAAAATTTATCAACAGGTTAATAAGAAATAAGTTTAACTGTTGAATTGTTTTCCTGCAAGGTTTTCAAAACCTTGTAGGTAT
>Ga0115565_10003264_pt1 | contig 11677 bp, 9 predicted proteins | sample COGITO_mtgs_1105_FD_87199 | JGI IMG/M metagenome (GOLD analysis project Ga0115565, IMG submission 87199) | Pelagic marine microbial communities from North Sea - COGITO_mtgs_110530 | ecosystem: Environmental > Aquatic > Marine > Epipelagic | place: Germany:Helgoland, sampling site Kabeltonne... | reverse complement strand
TCGGTAACGTGGACCACACCGTTGTACGCCATGAGGTCAGCCGCGACAACCGTGGCGTTTTCGACGGCGATGGTGTTGCCGTCGACGTTCATTTGGATGTTCTCGCCCCCGTAGGAATTGAGGTTTTGGTTGTTAAAGAACTGGCTGCTTTCGTAAGGAACTTCAACGATGTGACGGCGGATGATCTCATCGAAATAGGGGGAGTCGAAGAGGTCTTGCATGCTGGCGAACCCGTTTTCTTGAGCATAAGTCACAAACGCTTGGTCGGTCGGCGCAAAAACGGTGAAATGCCCGGGGGCGTCTACGTTGTCATTGAGGACGGGTTGGCCGATGAGGTCGTCGTTGAGCAACAGGTCATTGACGGCTTCTAAGAACACAGCATGGTCGTCGCTTTCGACGATGACCTGATATACCGTGGCGTTGGGCAGGCTGTCCGGAGCGAGGCCATAATCGATGATGTGGACGACACCATTGAAGGCGGTATAATTGGTTTCCACGATGTTCACGCCGTCTACTTTGAGTCCATTGGGCCCTTGTGTGATGCTGAGGCTCTGGCCTTGTATTGTCGGAAGAGACATGCCAGGTTCAAGGTCTTCTGCGAGGTAAACCCCTGGGGCGATGTGGTACTTGAGGATTTCTGGCATGTCGTACATGCCAAGAAGGTCGAATTGGTTCAGGTTCATCAAGTCTCCCAGCGCTTCTACGGCCTCATCGTTGGGCAGAAAAACCGTCACCGGATCAATGCCATCGATGATGCCGGGGAGGTAACTCTGTAGGGCATAAGCCGATTGAAAGGCCTGCGGTGCTGAATCATCGCTATTCCACGCGGCCATCATGTCTGCGATGGTAAAGGCATCTACCGTAATGCTGCCCACCATCCCCAGTTGGGCCTGAAACCCGATGCTCGAGTCGAAGTTGTACACCCCGGGCACATCAAACTGGATGACCCCCATGCAGGTGCCTTCCTCTGTGCCTATGGTTTCGTCGAGGAAGAACTCCACGGGGTTTCCCCACGAGGTTCCGGTGAGGGTATTGCTGATGCCGTTGATGTTGTGGGTGCCTTGCACATTGATGAAGGCCACAGTTTCACCGGGTTCGATGGTCAATTCCGAGGGAGCGAAGTAGTAGTCCGCCATCACGATGGTGTGGTCGGCTTCGCACTGTGCATTGGCAGCCGGTGTTGGCATGACCAGTGTTGCAAAAGCGCAGAGAAGGATGGAGAAACAGGAGGGCTGATGGAGCATGTGTTTATAGAAACTGTTTTGCAGTACAACCGTGACAAAGCTGAGATGTTCCTGCACAATTGGGGGCATGGATGACATTTTTGGCCAATCTATGTTGACCGTCCAATGTGATTCCCTAGCGCGGCTTTGTCAAGAAGGAAGATCATTTTAAGATCGACCCAATGAGGTGGGCTTCCTGATGACCGTTATCCGATGATGTGGTATCCGCCGTCGATGTGCCGGATTTCGCCCGTGATGCGCAGGTCAGGCTGGAAGAGGTGAACGATTTCAAGGGCCAAGTCTCGAGGGCCCGCGTTGCCGAGCGGGCTCATGGATTCCGCCTTGGCGACATCTTTTGGCTCGAGGGTAGCACTGCCAGCCTTGCTGCCGAGGTAAGGCGAAAAGCGAAGTGCATTGACTCGGATTCCGTGACTTCTGCCGAGTTCATCGGCGAGTGCTATGGTGATGCGCTCTAAAGCAGCCTTGGCCACACTCATGTTTCGGTAGGGGTGGAAGGTTACTTTTTCCGCTGCGATGTAACTCAAGGAGCAAATGGACGCACCTTTTTGAAGGGTCCCCGTTTTGAGCAGGTGGTGTGTGATGCGAATGAGAGAGAACGCGGAGATTCCAAGGGTATCGCAGAACTCATCCAGCGTCACATCAAGCAATGGCTTGACCGTCTTGTTGCGGATGGTTCGGTCCATTGCAATCGAGTGCAAGAAGCCGTCGAGGTGAAGTCCCTGTTTGGCTAGGGTTTCCGCCAAGTCGACCATGCTTTCTTCCTGCGTTGCGTCCAGAATCACGATGGGGGTGTCTTCGCCCAGTTCGGTTCTGACGGCATCACGGAATGCGGTTTCGTTGGCGCTGAGGTAGGCTCGTGCTTTTTCGGACAAGTCCGCATGGTGTGGCGTAATCCCCAGGCCGGCGCAGACCACTTGACCGCCTTGTTCGATGATGGCTTTGGCCGCATGCATAGCGAGGGAACCGGCGTCGGATATGCCGGTGATGAGAAAGCGCTTGTTGTTGAGCATGATCAGTACTTGTAAAGGGCTGTGCCCCATGTCCATCCCGCGCCGACTGCGGCGAAGAGCAGGTGGTCTCCTGGGTTGAACGTCTCGTTTCGCCACGTTTCATCCAGAACAATGGGAATGGTGCCGCCCGAAGTGTTGGCGTACCGGTCCATGTTCGTGCGCACTTTTTCCCAGGGAAGGCCCACCCTTCGGGCGACCTCTTCCAGGATTTTTATGCTCGGCTGGTGGGGCAGCATGCAGGCGATATCATCAATGCTCACGCCCGTTTTTTCGAGCACCTTTTCGATCGATGCGGGAACCGCTTTAATGGCGGTCTGGTAAACGGCCTGTCCGTCCATTTGAAAGCAGTGGAGCCCTTGGGCCAACGTCTCCTCGCTGGCGGGCCGTTCGGAGCCTCCTGCAGGCACTGTGAAACCGTCCCGTCCGGAACCGTCGGTATTCATGTCGAATCCGATGAACCCCCGGTCTTCCTCAGTGGCAGAAAGCAGAAGGGCTCCGGCGCCATCGCCAAAAAAGACAGCGTCGCGCCGGTCCCAGTCGATGATGTTGGAGAAGGTATCCGCACCGATGACCATCACATTCTTGTAAAATCCGGATTCGATGTATTGGCAAGCGGTGGTGAGGGCGAACAGGGCGCCAGAACAGACCGCGGCAATGTCGAAGCCGGCGGCGTTTACAGCGCCAAGCTTGTCTTGAATCATGCACGCTGATGCAGGCGCAGGGCGGTCGGGTGTCGCTGTGGCAAGGACAATGAGGTCCAGTTCAGACGCCTTCATTCCAGCCATTTCCAAAGCGCGCTCAGCAGCGCGGGTGGCCAGCTCACTGGTGGTCTCGCCTTGGGCGATGCGTCGCTCCTTGATGCCCAAACGCTCCTGAATCCAGGCGTCGTTCGAGCCGACCCGATCGAAATAAGTGTTGGAAACAACATGGTCGGGCGCATAGGAGCCCGTTCCGATAATGACAGCTTTCGGCATGTGGTGAAATCAAACGCAATGATAGGGCCCCCTTTATTCAAAATACTGATTGTCAAACGTGTATGATGTACACGGTTTGGGCCAAGTGGCCACCGGTTACCGCGGTTTGCTCAAAGCCTGTGCAACCTATGGTGCACTTCGCGCATTCCTTACACCAGAGCTTTGTAAAAAACCTGTGATATGTTTTTCATGAAACCCAAATCAGAATGTTCCCGAGAGGATGTTCTCCAAGCCCAAAAAGAGGAGGGCAGCATCATCATCGATTGTCGCACACCAGGAGAAGTGGCGGGAGGCGCAGTGGGCGGGGCCATGGTCTTGGATTGGATGGGAGGCGAATTCAAAGCGAAGGCGCCTTCGTTGGACAAGTCCAAGACGTACTATCTCTACTGCCGGAGTGGAAACCGCAGTGGTCAGGCGGCTTCCATGCTTAAGGCCCAAGGCTTTGAAAACGTGTTCAATGCCGGTGCGTTCAGCGGATTGGAAGGGCTCTGATTGAAATTGGACCTCCCGCAAAAGGGAGGTGCGGGGATTCAACGGAATTCGTCATCTTGATGGCGTGAAATCCAATTTGAAAAACGCCTTGTTGGCTGGCCTCATCGTGGTGGCCTGGAGTGGTCAGGTGACCGCCCAATGCAATGCCTGCGAGGCAGACCCCAATTGCACGTCTTCGGACGGTTTCCCCACCTTGTGTCCATTGGAATTGCCCAGCGGAACCGCGGGTGAACCCTACGAGACGGTCATCACCTTTTTTCTGCCTGCAGAAATCACCGATCCGGGTTCCGGCCTCGTGGCCACCTTGAACAGTGTGGCCATCACCAACATCTCAGGCGTTCCGCCGGGCATGGACATTGAACTCGATGATCCCGATGCCCTGTACGAACCCTCCTCAGGCCAGAACAGCGGCTGTGCCACCCTCTGTGGGACACCCACTTTTGCCGGCGCCTTTGAAATCCAAATCAACATCCTCGCGGTGGTCACGGCATTGGGCTTTGAACAGGAGGTTCCCGAGGGATTTTCCTTGCCTTTGATCGTTGAGCCTGGCGCAGGGGGGACGTCTTCGTTCACTTTTTCTCCCTCTGCAGGCTGTGGCGAAGTGTCGGCTGATTTTACAGCGACGGTGTTTGGTGAGGGCAATCAAATCACCGCGCACCAATGGGATTTTGGTGCTTTTGGAACCCAGAATGGAGACCAAGCCAATGGCGTGCTCTTCGATGTTCCCGGACTTCACGAGGTGACATTGGAAACGGTCATCCAGGACCAGGTCTTGAACCAGGTCGAGCTTTTCAATACCGGCGGAGGCGGATGGGACGATTTCTTTGGCAACCCCGATCCGTATTTCACCTTGAAGGATGGCAACGAAACCGTGGTCTACACTTCCAGCACTTTCGATGCCACCACCTCCGGAACTTGGTCCGGCTTGGGCATTGTGCTCAACAATCCCCCGTATTCCATCGACTTCTATGACGAGGACTTGCTCGATGGTGACGATTGGCTGGGTTGGGCCCCTTTTTCGCCCAACGGACCGGGTGCCATCAATGTCGACGCCAATCCCAGCAACGCCCAATTGACCATAGGACTCAATCCTGTGGTGGTGGTCATGGATGTGGCTGAGGTCCTGGTGAATCCCTTGCCCGAGGTGGAAATTTACCAGGCTGGTCCCAACAGTTTGGCGTGCGACAATGACAGCCTGCTTCAATACCAATGGTACATGGATGGTATGGCTATTGAAGGCGTGAACGCGCCCCTGTTCCAACCTTCTGTGAGCGGGTGGTACACCGTCTTGGGTTTGGATTCAAGCGGTTGTTCTGCCTCTTCGGACAGCCTGCTTTTTTGCCTGCCCAATGCACCCATGGCCCTTGATTTGATTGAAGCCAATGGCTCGCCCATGGCCTTGGTGACCGAGGCGGGCCTCGATGCTTGGGTCTGGCATTTCAGCGGTGCCGAACCAGATACCGTCTCGGAAGGTGGCGATACTTGGTTCCCCATCGAAAGTGGGTGGTATTGGGTGGAATCGGAGTCGGCTTTGGGCTGCCCCATTGTCAGCGACTCCCTGCTGGTGTGTTGGCCTTTGGCTGCGCCTACCGTCACCCAAGACGCGGAGGGGAACCTGGTCACAGAAGCGGGATTTGTCGCTTACCAATGGTGGGAGGACGACATGCCCATGGCAGGGGAGGAAGGGGCCACGCTCCTGAACCCTGGCGAAGGAACGTACGTGGTCACCGTGACCGATTTTGTCGGTTGCCCAGCGGTTGAAAGTGCAGCCACGACCTATGTGGGAATGGCAACGATTGATGACCATTGGAGTGTGGCTCCCAATCCATTTCAAATGCGGCTTCAGCTGTCAGCAGGCCGAGCATGGGCGGGCGGTGAAGCGGTGTTGATGGACCTCTCTGGCCGCGTCTTGGAACGACACGCATTGTCAGGGTCACCGGTGTCCTGGGACCTCGGGACCTGGCCTGCGGGGACTTACTTGCTGCGGCTCAAGGCTCAAGACGGTCGAATGTCGTCTGCCCAGCGTGTGGTCAAGCGGTAGCCTTGGACGGGCTAAACCTGGTCAACACCTGTGCGTCTTAACAGTGTACTTTACTTCTTTGGCATGACGCAGCGGTTTCTATGGTTGGTATTGGTTTTTTGGGCGGGAACAGGCGCAGCCATTCGAGCCCAATCTCTCGGCGGTCCCGGTGATTTAAGCCTGGTCCAATCATGGCCCCAAGAGCCCGATGGATGGTCTTATCCCGTGGCCGTCTCCATTCCTTCTGTTGCAGTGCCCGCCCAAGGATTTCCTGTCGGCATCCTCTTGCATGGCAATGGCGGCAATGGCCCCAGCATGTTCAGCTTGGGCAACGACTTGCTCACGAATCACATTTTGGTGGCGCCCACGGGATACCTCAATTCTTGGAACCTCTGTGGCGAGAACAGCGAGGCTCCGGACATCGCCATGCTCACAGAACTTGTCGGGCAGCTGTCGGGGTTTGACAATGTGGATGCCAGCCACATTCGACTCATTGGATTCTCCAACGGTGCAGGGCTGGTGAACCAGGCTTTCATCGAGTTGGATGATTTGGGGATCGATGCGCTGGTGGCCTTTGTATCGCAGATGAATGAGCCCCAGTATCACGAAGGAGAATTTCACCGTCCGTCCGGGACGACGGATGCTCCGCAGCCTTATTGCGGCTACAATGAAGTGGCTGTTCCGGTTTTGGGTCGCCGTTACCTGTCCATCTGCAACGACAACGACCCCGTAATCCCCTACGGCGGGGGTCCGGCGGTGGGCAATGTTTTTTTGCCTGCAGAGGTGGCCATACATCAAGTGGCGGTGCAGCAGGGCCACGTGGGACCTCCCGTGACAGGGGTTTCGGATGATGCCGCTGAAGTGACCGTGTTCAGTTATTTGGACGGGGATGTTGTGCTGGTGCGCGGTGGTGCAGGACACGGCACCACCGAGGCCCAATTGGAATGGGCGACAGAATTCCTGGCTTTGGATGCCCCGGAGGATCCACCTGGAACGGACTGTCCCGAGGACCTGGACCTCGATGGGCTCGTCTCGGTGGGCGACCTGTTGATGCTGCTTGGCGAGTTTGGGTGCACCGTGGATTGTGGCCCTCCAGACATCAATGGAGATGGCCTTGTGGGGGTGTCTGATGTGCTGGCCATGCTCAACGTCTTCGGCACGCCTTGCCTAGCAGTGCCGGAGGTTCCGGAGGTCATGGAAGCGGCCACCTATGCCGTGGATGTAGAGTCTGGCATTGTCTATGCAGAGGGGCTGAGCCACGATACGCTTAACAGTGCCACAGCCACAGCCATGCCCTTGCTGCTGGATGCCTATGTGCCAGAGAACGCAGGACCGAACCGACCCGCCATGGTGTTGATTCACGGCGGAGGATTTTTCGGCGGTTCACGCACGGCCCTGAGCATGGTCAACCTCGCCCAATATTTTGCCAGCCGGGGGTGGGTCGTCTTTTCCATCGATTACCGTTTGGCCAGTGACATGGGAACCGTGCCCCAGGCATGGGTGGACAGCCTGTCGGGCCTGTCGGTCGAACTGGGTTCACTGAATCAATCGTTGGCCATTTATCCCGCGCATCGGGATGCTAAGGCGGCGTTGCGTTGGGTTGTGTCCCACGCAGAGGACTACGAAATCAACACCGACTACCTAACCGTGGGTGGGGGCTCTGCGGGTGCCATCACCTCCATTGGTGTCGGCGTAACCGAATCCGAGGACTTTACGGAAGAGTTGACGGTGGATGAGGATCCGACCCTGCTCACCACCCACCTGGGAGTCGATTTTGAAGTGCAGACCATCCTTGATTTTTGGGGGTCGCGCATATCGGTGAGCATTTTGGAAGGCAGTTATGGTGTCGAGCGGTTCGATCCGTCAGACCCGCCGCTGTGCATCTTCCACGGCACGGAAGACCCGACCGTCCTTTACTTCAACGCTCTGGTTTTACAGGCGACGTATGAAAATACCGGTGTGCCGTATGTGCTGCACACGCTTGAGGGGGCCGGGCACGGACCCTGGGGTGCCAACATAGATGGCGTGGGTCTCCCAGCCCTGGCCTTCAATTTCATGGTGGCCCAACAGGCCCTTACGGTGCAGTAAACCCCACCGACTCCTGAAGGGCCGAATCTGCAAAGTCCTGCGATGTGGCCAGCACTCAGGTGCCGCTTTTGGGCGTTATCCGATCCAGACTCCGATCCCCAGTATCGGCCAACGGACATTGAATTGGCTGGCGCCTTTCCGCTAAGTTCGCATGATGGCCAACGGATTTTTTGCACTGCTCGACGACCTCGCCCTGATCATGGACGACGTGGCGGTCATGACGAAGGTGGCAGGCAAAAAGACCGCCGGCATCCTCGGGGACGATCTTGCAGTCAATGCCGAAAAGGCGGTCGGGTTTCCTGCTTCACGTGAGCTCCCGGTCCTTTGGGCGATCACGAAGGGATCCTTCCTCAACAAGCTCATCATACTGCCGCTGGCGTTCCTGCTGAGCGCCTTCGCCAGCTGGCTCATCCAGCCCATCCTCATCGCGGGCGGCGTGTACCTTGCCTATGAAGGGGTGGAGAAGGTGATCCACACCATGCGTCCCCCTGGCGGTCATGGCCCAGGCCCTGCGGAACGGCCCGATGAGAAAACCCGGATACGGTCGGCCGTGCTTGTGGACTTCATCCTGTCGGTAGAAATCATCATCCTCGCCCTGAGTCAAGTCGTCGAGGCCGATCTCATCGTTCAGGTGTTGGTCGTGTCCATCATCGCGCTTGTGGCGACGGTGGGCGTCTACGGACTTGTGGCCCTGATCGTGCGCATGGACGATGCAGGCATGGCGCTGATGAAGCGCGACGCTGCATGGGCCCAAACCTTGGGGCGCGGTCTGGTGCGTGCCTTGCCGATTCTGATTCGCGTGATCAGTCACGGAGGCACTGTGGCGTTGCTCCTTGTCGCGGGTGGCATTTTCCACCACATAGAGGCGGTCCACCATGTGTTCCACGGCTGGCCAGGCCTGCTGGTCGATGGCCTGCTTGGGCTCACGGTTGGGGGCTTTTCCGTGTTGTTTGTAGCAGGGTGTCGTCGGGTGCTGGGCAGCCGGGATTGAATCAGACGGGACAGCGTTCTCCGGGCAGCAGAATGTCGAGCTCCACATTGGAGAATCCAATGCGTCCCAAGGAGTCTGAGCGTCCAGGGTTGGCACGGAAGACAACCACCTGACCTTCCCCTTCCACGGAAATCCCCTCTGGTTCCACCACGAGGGCTGTGGATTCGCCGATGCCGTACACGGGCATACCTGGATGGTCGTGCAACGCGCTGAATGCCCGGTTGTAGCGGCTCCGCTCCACAAAATGCTGGTCGATGATGGCGTGGGGAATCAGTCCGAGGCCACGTTCATAGATGCCATTTCCGGCTTCAATCCGGGCGTAGGTGCGTTCATATTCCGGCTCAAAGTTCTGGTCCCCGGTGATCATTACGGAGCTCATCATGGCGGCGCCGGCGCTGCTTCCGGAGACAATGCAGCCCCGGAGGTAGGCATCCCGAATGGCTGCTGCAATGGCCCCGTTGGCCACCTTCATGAACCGCGCCTGATCCCCACCGCAGAGGTAGAGGGCTCCCGCATTGCGGATGCTGTCCAATTGAGCTTCACCCCACCCAGGCTTTTGCAGGTGAAGGGTGTGCACGTCGGTGCATCCCAATGCCAAAAAAGGCCGTTCGCCATAGAATGCGGAGGTGTCTGGTTCGGAGCTGGCCATGGGCAGGACGATGACCAGATCCTGCTTGGATGACATGCGTCGGACCACGCCGTCCATAAGGCTGAGCGGTCGGCTGCCTCCCCCGATGACGAACAGAGTGCCTTTAGCTCCCGACAAGCCCATTGGCATGGCGGGGTCAGGTTCATGGGAGGGAGAAGGTTGATCCGCACCACAGGAAACGAACAACAAGAGGCTTGAGAGAAACAGTGACCAATGCATTCCGGAATGTAAGCCACCGTGTGGTTGGGTTTGTTGATTGGGCCCCATGGAGGAAGCCATTTGCATTGAACTGAACCGGTAGGTGCAGGGTTATAGGCCCATGGGACGCAAGCGCGACTTAAAGAATGTACACCCCAAGCGGCCTCCCGCTGTGCCGGTGGACGACTTGGAGGCCCTCAATGAGTGGGGGGAGGAACTGCACCGCATGACAGAAAAGCGCCGCCGCACCCACGAAAACCACAAGCCCCAATCTTCCCGCTGACCCTCAGTCCTTGATGCAGCGCACGGACATACCAAACCAATGGCTGTCTGAATATATTCCTGTCAAAGAAGGATTCATCGTGTAGTATGAAGCTTCGTTGGGCACGGTTTCAGATCGGGTCCACATGAAGAATGCCTCGTGCAGACTGAAGTAGCCACTGGGATTCTTCCAACCTTGCGGAAGCAGGTCAAGACCTGACGCGCCTGTGCCAAAACCGCCATATCCGCCTTCTGCAGCAAGAGTGGGGGCGGCGGCAACAAATCCTCCAAAGCCATTGACCAGAAGTGTGACGTCCTCTTGGGTTGGTGCCTGCCAGCCCGATGGGCACAGGCCCCTGACATCCGTAACTGCTTCGAAGTTGTAGAGTCGCCCATGCCAATCTAGGTTTTCAATCGGGTCACAAGCCCCAAAGCAATCGGATGCTCCCTCCCCATATATACTGGTTGCTCCGACTTGGGTATTGCTCCAGCTGGCATCATCCAGTCCAACAGGAATATCTGCACCATTGCGGTATTGAGGGGCCCTTAGGTTCTCTGAAAACCAGCACTGGTCACCGATCAGGACGGTGGGGTAGTCATGGTCCCAGTATGTGATTGGGTCGCCACAAGTCCACGTTGTGTCGCTCGGTTCGTCAGGCCACTCAGGATAGGGCGGGCATGTGCCATGTATGGCGAGAAGAACAAGAAGGTCGTTGACCGTGACGCAGCCGTCGAAATTGATGTCGGCGGGAATGGCGACGACACACTCCTCATTGATCGGGTCCCACACGGTGCCTTCTCCGCATGAGGGGACGCATACATCTGGTTCGACGAAAATGGTATCAGCAGCTTGGAGAATGGCTACACATTGTTCGAGGTTGCCATCCCAGATTGTTCCTTCTCCACATAGGCTGCCATTTCCTGGCGCGACGTTGATTGGCCATTGGAATCCGCTGCTCCCGTCGAGATTGAACGATTGTTGGAATGGAACATTCGATTCTGCAATAAGACCATGCCAAAATTCCTCATCATATGGGTCAATCGTCCACCAATTGGTACTGTCAGAACAGAGGGAAAGGCCAAGTTCCTCATAACAGGGATATCCCGGTTCACCATAGTTCTCCCACAGATCAGGTGTTAGCCACAAGGGTGATTGCCAGCAGTGATACACAAGGCTCACCTCAAATTCGCCAGGTGCAATTTGAACTGGAACTCCTGTATGCCCGAAGCACCCGCTGTAGAAACCAAGGAAGGCAGAGTCATTCAACAGCAGATTTCCGGTGAGGGTGACCTCCACTTGACAGTCTTGCATGACGAGACTGACAGTGCAGAATACATCACTTAAAGGCTCTGGTGATTGGGCTCGACTCGTGGCAAAGGCCACAACGAGAATAAAGGCAAGCAGGTCTCGCATTCAGATGGGTCTGGTTACTGGCAATTTACGAGATGAGGTGAAGTGTGGTGGGGCTGCTTTTGTATCCGTCAGGACAATGGAAGCAGTAAGCCTGACCGATTCGTAGCGAGCGAATTACATCGAGCCAATGCTGAGAACGCAGGTAGGCTTAGGGAATTAACAAGATGCTGGAGGGCCAGCAATGACTGGGGTTTTCGAAGTGTAGTGGTGATTTCGTTGGGACTGCTTATTCGCAGGTCATGCCGAATTGGCCGAGGAGGAGGAGGACGTCAGAGACGCTGACGATGCCGTCGTTGTTGATGTCTTCTTGGCAGTCTGAGTTGCAGGGGGGGTAGG
>Ga0115565_10003263_pt1 | contig 11678 bp, 7 predicted proteins | sample COGITO_mtgs_1105_FD_87199 | JGI IMG/M metagenome (GOLD analysis project Ga0115565, IMG submission 87199) | Pelagic marine microbial communities from North Sea - COGITO_mtgs_110530 | ecosystem: Environmental > Aquatic > Marine > Epipelagic | place: Germany:Helgoland, sampling site Kabeltonne... | reverse complement strand
CTTCAACCTCACTAATGATTGGACGCGTGTATGGATCCCAACCTGCAACTTTAAGGCCAGGCTCTACGTTAGTTTGATCCTTCACAAATAAAGTAGAACCATAAATTAATTTATGTTGCTCTATTAATTTGCCTTTTTCATCAGTAAGAGTTACTTGACTATTTCTAGAAACGACAACCTCTTGCTTGTCTTTGTTAGTAACAGTTTTAATATCTGAAGAAAAATTGATAACTCCAGAATTATTAACAATAATTGCATTATCCTCTGATGAGCTAGATGCAGCTCCACCAATATGGAATGTACGCATTGTTAATTGAGTTCCAGGCTCGCCAATTGATTGAGCAGCTACAACTCCAACAGCCTCACCTCTGTGGACTAAATGACCGCGAGCCAAATCTCTTCCATAGCACTTAGCACAAACACCATAACTAGCTTCACAAGTCATTGGTGATCTAACTTTTAGAGACGAAATATTTAACTCATCAATTTTCTTCACTGAATCCTCGTCAATTAGATGACCAAGGGGATAAACCTCTTCTTCATCTGCATTAAAAATTGGTTCAGCAATTACTCTGCCTAATATTCTTTCTGTTAGTGGCTGAATAATATCTCCGCCCTCGACGATTGATGAGACAACAATTGACTGGTCAGTACCACAATCATCCTCAACAACAACTGAGTCCATGGCAACATCACAAAGTCTTCTGGTTAAGTATCCTGAGTTCGCTGTTTTAAGAGCAGTATCAGCTAAACCTTTTCGAGCTCCATGAGTAGAAATAAAGTATTGAAGTACAGATAATCCCTCTCTGAAATTTGCAGTGATTGGCGTTTCAATAATCGAGCCATCGGGCTTAGACATTAATCCACGCATTCCTGAAAGCTGTCTAATCTGAGCAGGAGATCCCCTAGCGCCAGAGTCCGCATATATAAATACAGAGTTAAATGATGCCTGATCAACTTCCTTGCCATCTGCATCTTCAACTTGATCGGTGCTAATTTTTGCCATCATAGCTTTTGCAACTTTTTCATTTGCACGAGACCAAATATCAATTACTTTATTGTATCGCTCTCCCTGAGTAACAAGACCAGATTCATATTGTGATTCGATTGATTTCACTTCTTTTTCCGCTGCATCAATGATGGATGGCTTTTCTTCTGGGATGACAAAATCATCTACGCCAATAGAAGATCCAGATCGTGTTGAATGCTCAAACCCAAGATACATGAGCTGATCTGCGAAGATTACAGTTGCCTTAAGACCAGCCTTTCTGTATGAAATATCTATTAAATTAGAAACAGATTTCTTATCTAAAGTTTTATTTACATTGTCGAAACCGACCTCAATAGGCGTAATTCTCCAAACTAAAACTCTACCTACAGTAGTATCTTCAAGGAAAGTTCCTTTGTCAGCGTTAGTGATTCTTACCTTAATGTTTGCATGAATATCCAAGGTCTCAGATTCATATGCTCTAAGCACTTCATCAGGATTGCTAAATACTCTTCCATCACCTTTAACATTTACTTTATCTCGAGTCATATAGTAAAGCCCTAAGACTATGTCCTGTGTAGGGTTAATAATTGGCTCACCATTTGCCGGAGATAAAATATTATTTGTTGACATCATAAGAGCGCGAGCTTCCAGCTGCGCTTCAATAGAAAGTGGCACATGGACAGCCATCTGATCACCATCAAAGTCTGCATTAAAAGCAACACAAACTAAAGGGTGTAACTGAATAGCCTTACCTTCAACTAGAAGAGGTTCAAATGCTTGTATACCTAATCTGTGAAGAGTTGGAGCTCTATTTAAAAGAATTGGGTGCTCTCTGATCACATCTTCTAAAATCTCCCAGACTTCAGGAGTTTCTCTTTCAACTAATTTTTTAGCCGCTTTAATCGTGGTAGCTAGTTCTTTTTGTTCAAGCTTTCCATAGACATAGGGTTTAAATAATTCCAGTGCCATTTTCTTAGGAAGACCGCACTGATGTAATTTTAAATTTGGGCCTGCAACAATTACAGATCTACCTGAATAATCAACGCGTTTACCAAGTAAGTTTTGTCTGAACCTGCCACCTTTACCTTTAATCATGTCTGCTAAAGATTTCAATGGTCGCTTATTGGTTCCAGTAATTACTCGACCTCTTCTACCATTATCAAGAAGCGCATCAACACTTTCTTGAAGCATTCTTTTTTCATTTCTTACAATAATATCTGGAGCGCTTAATTCTAAAAGACGCTTTAACCTGTTATTTCTATTAATGACTCTTCTGTATAGATCATTGAGATCTGAGGTAGCAAAACGACCTCCCTCTAAAGGAACCAATGGTCTTAGATCAGGTGGTAAAACTGGCAAAACATTCATAATCATCCATTCTGGTTTGTTTCCAGACTCATTGAATGCCTCAAGAAGTTTTAATCTTTTGGATAATTTTTTTAGTTTAGTGTCTGAATTAGTCTGCGGAACTTCTTCTCGGATAATTCTTATTTCTTCTTCTAAATCAATTTCTTGCAATAACATTTGAACTGCTTCAGCGCCCATAGAAGCTGTAAACTCATCACCATACTCATCAAATGCTTCAATAAACTCTTCTTCAGTTAAAATTTGGCATTTTTCTAGCTCTGTCAAACCAGGATCAGTCACAATATAGCTTTCGAAATATAACACTCTTTCAATTTCTCTGAGCGTAATGTCAAGTAGTAACCCTATTCTTGAAGGAAGTGATTTTAGAAACCAAATATGTGCAACCGGAGCGGCAAGCTCTATGTGCCCCATTCTCTCTCTTCTTACTTTTGCTAAGGTAACCTCTACTCCGCACTTCTCGCAAACAACACCACGATGCTTCATGCGCTTGTATTTTCCACAAACACACTCGTAATCTTTTACCGGACCAAAAATTTTGGCACAGAAGAGGCCATCTCTTTCTGGTTTAAAAGTACGATAATTAATGGTTTCAGGTTTTTTTACCTCACCAAATGACCAAGATCTGACCATCTGAGGAGAAGCAAGCCCAGCAGTTATTGAAGTAAAGTCTTCTTGCTTAGCCTTTAACGAATTTAGTAAATCTTTCAATTATTTCTCCTAATTTTCAGAATCAAGTTCTAGGTTAATTCCAAGTGATCGAATCTCTTTTGTGAGTACGTTGAATGACTCAGGGATATTCGCATCCATTTGGTAGTTTCCATCAACAATATTTTTATACATTTTAGTTCGCCCTGGAACATCATCGGACTTAACTGTGAGCATCTCTTGAAGGGTATATGAGGCACCATATGCTTCGAGGGCCCATACCTCCATCTCACCAAATCTTTGACCGCCAAATTGAGCTTTTCCACCGAGAGGCTGCTGAGTAACAAGACTATATGAACCTGTTGAGCGAGCATGCATTTTGTCATCAACCAAATGATTTAATTTGATCATATACATGTATCCAACTGTTACAGGTCGTTCAAACTGTCTGCCAGTTCTTCCATCAAACAGTGTCAATTGCCCTGAATCAGGGAGATCAGCAAGCTTGAGCAACTCTTTAATCTCAGATTCTTTGGCACCATCAAACACTGGAGTTGCAATCGGCAAACCGTCAGTAAGATTGCTTGCAAGAGATAGAATTTCAGCATTATTTAAAGAATCAAGATCTTCTTTAATAGTTGCATTCTTGTTATATAAGATATCTAGGTACTTTTTCAGCTCATCCGCTTTAGCTTTAGCTTGAATCATTTTATTGATTTTTTCGCCTATTCCTTTTGCAGCTGCTCCCATGTGGGTCTCAAGAATTTGACCAACGTTCATTCGGGATGGAACACCAAGAGGGTTTAAGACAATATCAACAGGATTTCCTTCATCGTCATAGGGCATATCCTCAATAGGCATAATTTCTGAGATGACGCCTTTGTTACCATGTCTACCGGCCATCTTGTCTCCTGGCTGAATTCTTCTTTTGACAGCTAGATATACTTTTACGATTTTTATTACTCCAGGAGCAAGATCGTGACCTCTAGTAATCTTTTGTTTTTTCTCATCAAAACTTTCCTGAATATCTTTGATGTATTGTTTTAAAGCTTTCTCAGCATCTTCAATTTTATCATTTGCAGAGTCATCAGCTGTTCTTACAGATAATAAGTCATCAAGGCTCAGCTCTGATAAGTCTTCAGCTGAAACTGAAGAACCTTTCTTGAGGCCTGGACCCTTAGAAATTTTTGCACCTTTAATAATATCAACTAGACGGATTCTTGTAGCATCATTAATAATTTTAATCTGATCGTCAGCATCTTTCTTTGCAACAGATAAATGGTCAGCTTCAATCGAAAGCGTTCTTTCATCTTTTTCCATCCCATCTCTTGTGAAGACTTCAACGCCGATTACAGTTCCGTTGATACTTGATGGAACTCTCAATGAGGTATCTTTTACATCAGAGGCTTTTTCTCCGAAAATTGCACGTAATAGTTTCTCTTCTGGTGACAATTGAGTTTCACCTTTTGGAGTAATTTTACCAACCAAAATATCTCCAGCTTTGACTTCTGCTCCAACATAAACCATCCCGCAATCATCAAGTTTTCCAAGCGATCCTTCGCCGACATTTGGGATGTCAGCTGTTATCTCCTCTGAGCCAAGTTTTGTATCCCTAGAAATACAAGTTAATTCTTGGATATGAATAGAAGTAAATCTATCTTCTCTTGAAACTTTTTCAGACATCAAGATAGAGTCTTCAAAGTTATATCCATTCCAAGGCATAAAGGCTATTCGAATGTTTTGTCCCAATGCTAACTCACCATTATCAACTGATGGTCCGTCAGCAAGAATATCGCCAAATTTTACTTTATCCCCAACTGAAACAAGCGGTCTCTGGTTGATACAAGTGTTTTGATTCGATCTTGTGTATTTTGTAAGATTATAAATATCAACGGCATTATTTGAATTTTTAGCATCGGTAACACGAACAACAATTCTTGCAGCATCAACGTTTTCAACAACTCCATTGTTCTTGGCTACAACACAAACACCAGAATCACCGGCAACAATAGTTTCAAAGCCAGTTCCAACAAGAGGTTTCTCAGGCTTTAAGACTGGGACAGCTTGACGCATCATATTTGAACCCATTAAAGCTCTGTTAGCATCATCATGCTCAAGAAACGGTATTAATGAAGCTGCAACTGACACAACTTGCTGAGGGGCCACATCCATTAAATCAATTCTTTCAGGGCTCATCAAAGCAGAATCGCCATTGTGTCGCACTGGTACAAGATCATCAACAAACTTTCCTGACTTATCTAGCGCTGCATTTGCCTGAGCGATAATATGTTCTCCTTCATCAATTGCAGAAAGATAAATAATGTCATTAGTGACCTTCCCTTTAATAATTTTTCTATACGGAGTTTCAATAAATCCAAAAGCATTAGTTCTTGAATAACATGCAAATGAGTTAATCAGTCCAATGTTTGGTCCTTCAGGTGTTTCAATTGGACATAATCTACCATAATGAGTTGGATGCACATCCCTTACCTCAAAGCCTGCTCGCTCTCTAGTTAATCCACCTGGCCCAAGAGCTGAAACTCTTCGCTTATGAGTAATTTCAGATAGAGGATTGTTTTGATCCATAAACTGAGACAGCTGGCTAGAACCAAAAAATTCTTTGATAGCAGCAGTGACAGGTTTCGCATTAATAAGATCTTGGGGACCAAGCTCATCGGCTTCAGCCATACTGAGTCTTTCTCTGACGGCTCTCTCTACTCTTATTAATCCTACGCGAAACTGGTTAGCAGTCATCTCGCCTACTGATCTAACGCGCCTGTTACCTAAGTGATCAATATCATCAACGGAGTCATGACCATCTCTTATTGCCACTATTCCCTTCATAACGCTCAAGATGTCTTCAACATCAAGGATACCAGGAGTTTCTTTTGCTGCATCTATTTTTAATCTACGATTAAATTTCATTCTGCCAACTTCAGAAAGATCATAGCGTTCATGATTAAAAAATAGATTTTGGAATAATTGTTCAGCCGAATCTTTGGTTGGTGGTTCGCCAGGTCTCATCATTCTATATATCTCAACCAAAGCTTCTAATCGATTTGAGGTGGGATCAGCTCTCAACGTTGTAGATATATATGGACCTTTATCAAGCTCGTTAATATATAAAGTGTGAAGTTCAGCGATGCTAGCTTCTCTTAAAACTTCAATTACCGATTGATCAATCTCTGTGTTTGCAGAAACTAAGACTTCTCCGGTCTCTTGATTAAATACATCTTTTGCAAGAACTTTGCCAATTAGGAAGTCATCTTCAACTTTGAGCAAGGACATTTTAGCTTGCTCGAGTTCACGGACATGTCTCGCAGTGATTCTCTTGTTAGCCTCAACAATAACTTTTGATTTAATTTTTAAATCAACCGGTAATGTCTGACCTCTTAATCTGGATGGGATTAATTCTATGCTTATTCCAGCTTTTTCTATCTGCACAGTATCAATTTCATAAAAGTGCTGGAGGATTTCCTCAGTACCCATGTCCATAGCTTTTAAGATGATGGTAGCTGGTATTTTTCTTCTTCTATCAATTCTACAAAATAGATTATCTTTTGGATCAAATTCAAAATCTAACCATGAGCCTCTATAAGGAATAATGCGTGCAGAGTAGAGAACTTTCCCTGATGAATGAGTTTTGCCTTTATCATGATCAAAGAAAACGCCAGGCGATCTATGAAGTTGATTGACTACAACTCTCTCGGTACCGTTGATAACAAAGGAACCATTTTCAGTCATCAATGGGACCTCTCCCATAAAAACTTCGCCCTCTTTAACATCTTTTACTTCTTGGAAATTAGTATCTCGATCATAAATTACCAAACGAACAACGATTCGAAGGGGGGCAGAATAGCTTAGTCCTTGTATTAAGCATTCTTGAACTGTGTAACCAGGTTTTCCTAATTCATAGGAAACATATTCAAGGGCGGCATTACCAGACACGCTGGTAATAGGAAAAAGAGTTTGAAAAACCTCTTCGAGACCCTGATTTTCTCTTGCACCTGCTTCAACATGTTGCTGAAGAAATTGTGAATAAGATTCGAGTTGTGTCTCAATGAGCTTAGGAAGCTCCATAACCTTTGGAAGTCTTCCGAAGTTTTTTCTAATTCTTCTTTTCTCTGTATAGCTGTATGACATATGTCGCCCTTTAAAAATGTTTTATTGAAAGATTATTTAAGCTCTGCTGATGCTCCTGCCTCAGTTAGTTGCTTAAGCATTTCTTCAGCATCAGCTTTCTTAACAGCTTCTTTCAAAGTGTTAGGAGCGCCATCAACTAAATCCTTAGCCTCTTTCAATCCAAGTCCTGTAATTGCGCGAACAGCTTTAATTACTTGAACTTTTTGATCGCCAGCTGCAGTTAAAACTACATCAAAGTCATCTTTTTCTTCAGCAGCCTCACCAGCGTCGCCGCTAGCAGCAGCAGGAGCCGCGGCTACAGCAGCTGCTGCAGTAACACCGAATTTCTCCTCAATCGCTGAAATAAGTTCAACCAAGTCCATTACGGACATTTCTTCTATCGCGCTTAGAATATCGTCTTTAGATATTGCCATTTTTTTCTCCTAGATTTAGGCGTTAGCCTGTTTGTTGTCTCGAACTGCAGAAAGAACCCTAGCTAACTTGCTTGGCACTTCATTAAGAAGTGTTGCAAATTTGCCAATAGGCGCTTGTAGCACTGCAGCAATAAGAGTTAGTGCTTCTTCTCGTGATGGCAGAGATGCAAGAACATCAATTTGTGATCCATCAAGAAGTTGCCCTTCCACAACAAGAGCTTTGATCTCAAGAGCTTCAAAGTTTTTTGCGTAAGTTTTTAACATCTTCGCTGCTGCACCTGGTTCAGCATATGAGAAAGCAAAAAGTGAGGGACCTGTTAGCACTTCATCGGTACAACCAAAATCAGTGCCTTCAAATGCCAATTTTGCAAGAGAGTTTTTTATGACCTGAATATGAACTCCAGATTCTGTTCCTTGTTTTCTAATTTCGGTTAACTCAGAAACCTTAAGGCCTCTGGCATCTGAAATTACAAGTGAAGATGCAGAAGCCGAAACCTCTTTCACTTCTTGAACTATTCTCTCTTTATCTTCTCTAGCTAACGCCACAGCAATTCTCCTATTAATGCCTTTCGGCTAATCGGTGACAAACCGCCTTCGCAATTTGAACACCACCTACGTAGGAAATTAAGCTTTCGCACCTACGGTCTTTGACGGCTGCGATTAACGCAACAATCTAGGGTCAAAAAAAGACCCTAAAACTTATACAACTACTAAGGATGCAGGAGTAACTTTCACTCCCGGTCCCATAGTGCTACTCAAAGCAACGCTTCGAATATATGAACCTTTAGCAGTAGCTGGCTTTAATTTCTTTACTTCCTCGAGCATAGCCGCTGCATTTTCTTGAATTTGGCTGGATGTAAATGAAACCTTTCCAATGCATCCATGCAGTATTCCATTTTTATCTGTTCTGAACCTGACCTGACCTGATTTAGCATTGTTAATTGCTTCACCAACTTTTTCTGTAACTGTTCCTGTCTTAGGGTTAGGCATCAAGCCCTTGGGCCCTAAAACCTGGCCTAATTGACCAACTATTTTCATAGCGGCCTGCGAGGAAATAACCACGTCAACTTCAATTTCCTCTTTTTTAAATTTTTCTGCTAGATCTTCCATTCCAACAAAGTCTGCTCCAGCATCATTGGCTTCCTTTGCTTGATCTCCATCTGCAAAGACTGCAACAGATACTGTTTTGCCTAATGAATGAGGAAGAGTGATGGCACCTCTAACATTTTGATCAGATTTACCTGGGTCAATGCCTAATCTGAGAGCGATGTCTACAGATTCATCAAATTTATTAGATTTTACAGTTTGAAATATGTTCATTGCCTCTTCTAAAGAATATATGTTCTCTGGATTGACAAGTTCTAATAGTTGCTTTTTCTTCTTTGTAAGTTTAGTCATTATTTAACTTCTACTCCCATGCTTCTTGCGGTGCCTTCAATAATTTTGACTGCTTGATCCATATCATTTGCATTTAAATCTTTTTGCTTTGCTGTCACTATCTCTTCTAACTGAGCTCTAGTTATTGAGCCAACTTTTTCTCTATTGGGTTCACTGCTTCCCTTGCTAATTCCAGCAGCTTTCTTAATCAAGACTGCCGCGGGAGCTGATTTAACTTCAAAAGTAAAAGATTTATCTTCGTATACGGTTATGACAACAGGAAGGGGTAAGCCCTTCTCCATGCTTTGGGTTTCAGCATTAAATGCATTACAAAAATCCATAATATTTACTGCTGCTTGACCAAGAGCAGGGCCAACCGGAGGACTTGGATTTGCTGCGCCCGCAGGTATTTGTAGTTTTAAAATTGTTGCTACCTTCTTTGCCATTATGTTTTCTCTATTTGTATGAAGTCTAATTGAACTGGTGTGGATCTTCCGAGAATTTGTACTGACACTTTTACACTGCTTCTTTCGTAGTCAACTTCTTCGACAATTCCGTTAAAATCATTAAAAGGACCATCACAAACTCTAATAACTTCACCTGGTTCAAATAAAGTTTTAGGTCTTGGAGCTTCCTCTCCAACCTCAATCCTATTGAGGATATTATCAACGTCACTTTTAGAAATAGGTGAAGGCTTATCTTTCTTGCCGCCAACAAACGAACTCACTCTAGGAGTGTGCTTGACTAGTTGCCAAGTATCATCATTCATTTCCATCTCAATTAAAATGTAGCCTGGAAAAAATTTACGCTCTGTTTTTTTCTTAGCACCACTTTTTAATTCAACAACTGATTCAGTTGGAACTAGAATTTCACCAAATTGATCCTTTAAACCAGCAAGTTCTATTCTTTCTTCAAGGGCAGCTTTAACCTTAAGCTCGTACCCAGAATATGCCATTATTACGTACCAATTCACTATATTACTATCCTAAAATTAATTTTGTTAGCCAGCTTAAAAGAGATTCGAGCGCCCAAAAAAATAAACAAAGGACGATGATAGAACCAAAAACTACCATAAAAGTTTGAGTTGTCTCCATTCTTGTGGGCCAAACAACTCTTCTCATTTCGGTTCTTGATTCCTTCATCAAGGAAACAGCACCTTTACCAAAAACTGTGGTTGCAAGAATCATAGTTGCAACAATAAAAAGAGCCACAACAGCAAGAACTCTGTAGAGAAAAGCAACTTCTGTGTAATAGCTATTGCCAACAATAGCCACAGAAAAGATGCTAATGGACAAAAGCCATTTGATCTTATCGGCAATGTTTGATGCTTTACCCTTTGCCATATTTTTCTTTAAACCAGCTCCTTGGCAGGCCAGGAGGGACTTGAACCCCCAACCTACGGTTTTGGAGACCGTCGCTCTACCAGTTGAGCTACTGGCCTAAATTTTCTCCTATAAATAGAGACAAAAATGCCGAGCTTTAAACTCGGCAAAATTGTAAAATTGTTAAATTACTTAATAATCTTCGCGACTACGCCAGCTCCAACGGTTCTTCCGCCTTCTCTAATTGCAAATTTTAAACCTTCTTCCATTGCAATAGGAGCGATCAGACTAACTGTCATCTTGATATTATCACCAGGCATAACCATCTCAGTGCCTTCTGGCAATGCACAAGCACCAGTTACGTCAGTTGTTCTAAAGTAGAATTGCGGTCTGTAATTACTAAAGAAAGGGGTATGTCTGCCGCCCTCTTCTTTGCTAAGCACATAGATTTCAGCTTCAAATTCTGTGTGGGGATTAATAGATCCTGGAGCACTTAATACTTGACCACGCTCAACAGCATCTCTTTCGATGCCTCTCAATAAAACTCCACAGTTTTCTCCAGCTCTACCTTCGTCAAGAGATTTTCTAAACATCTCTACTCCAGTGCATACTGTAGTTGTTGTATCTGAAATACCAACAATCTCTAATGGATCACCAGTTTTAACAATTCCCTGTTCAATTCTTCCAGTAACAACAGTTCCTCTTCCAGAAATTGTGAAAACGTCTTCAACAGGCATCAAGAAAGGCTTTTCAATTTCCCTAGCAGGCTCATCTACAAATGAATCCAATGCTTCGATTAATTTTGTTACAGCAGGAACACCAATGTCAGAAGTGTCTCCTTCTAATGCTTTTAAAGCACTTCCAACTATGATTGGCGTATCGTCGCCAGGAAAGTCATATGTGTCTAGCAATTCTCTAATTTCTTCTTCTACAAGTTCGATCATATCTTTGTCATCAACTTGGTCCACTTTATTTAAGTAAACAACAATCGCAGGAATACCAACTTGTCTTCCTAAAAGAATATGTTCTCTTGTTTGAGGCATAGGTCCGTCAGCTGCGTTAACTACTAAAATTGCTCCATCCATTTGTGCAGCACCTGTAATCATATTTTTTACATAGTCGGCGTGACCTGGACAATCAACATGAGCGTAATGTCTTTTTTCAGTTTCATACTCTACGTGAGCAGTTGAAATTGTAATTCCTCTTTCTTTTTCTTCAGGTGCTTTATCTATTTGATCATAAGCTACCGCAGTTCCACCACCTGCTTCTGCTAATGTAATTGTGATAGCAGCAGTAAGAGTTGTTTTACCATGGTCGACATGACCAATAGTCCCTATGTTACAGTGGGGTTTATTTCTTACAAATTTTTCTTTTGACATTACTTTTTTACCTCAGTTTTTGTTTTCGTTAATAATTTTT
>Ga0115565_10003258_pt1 | contig 11687 bp, 10 predicted proteins | sample COGITO_mtgs_1105_FD_87199 | JGI IMG/M metagenome (GOLD analysis project Ga0115565, IMG submission 87199) | Pelagic marine microbial communities from North Sea - COGITO_mtgs_110530 | ecosystem: Environmental > Aquatic > Marine > Epipelagic | place: Germany:Helgoland, sampling site Kabeltonne... | reverse complement strand
GCGATGTCACACGCAAGAGTACCTAACAAATCTCAAAAATTTAAACATAGAACCACGCGCACAACGCAAAACGGGTTTCCCACTTTCTGCCGAGTTGGTACAGCGCGAATTAATGATTGCTCAAGGCACGATAGACGGTTGCCATTATGCGTTAGAAAATGGTGTTGCGATGAATATCGCTGGTGGTACGCACCACGCATATACAGATCACGGCGAGGCGTTTTGTCTGTTAAATGATCAAGCGATCGCTGCGCGCTATTTACAAGCAAAAGGTCTTGCTCAGAAAATTCTCATTATAGATCTAGACGTACATCAAGGTAATGGTACTGCAGAAATCTTTACGGGTGATGATAGCGTTTTTACCTTTTCTGCTCACGGAAAGGCTAATTACCCGTTTAAGAAGGAAAAGTCTGATCTCGATATCGCTTTTGAAACCGATACCAGAGATGATACTTATCTACAGAAAATTAAAGCGGTCATACCTAAACTTATTAAAGAACAACAACCCGATTTTATCTTTTACCTCTGCGGCGTAGATATTCTCGCTACAGATAAGCTAGGCAAATTAGGCTGTACCGTAGCAGGTTGTAAAGAGCGTGATCGGTTTGTATTACAAACCTGCAAGGATCTTAATATCCCTGTACAATGTAGTATGGGCGGTGGGTATTCGCCAGATATAAAAGTGATTATTGATGCACACGCAAACACCTTTAGACTGGCACAACAGATTTATTTTTAGAGTGGCGTGTAGCTCGTAGGACCTAAACCTACGGTTTATTTGTGGGACGCTAAGCCAGTAGGCTTTTCGTATAGGGAAGTTTCTGTTTCAATTTCATCTTCAATTTCGATTTCGATTTCGATTTCGATTTCGATTTCTAATGGGTAACTTTACATAGTGCAAAAGCAATACGACTACATCATTCTAGGCGCTGGCCTATCTGGACTTACGACTGCTTTGCGTATGCAGGATGATGCTTATTTTAGTGACAAGCACATCGCTATCATAGACCAAAATCTCAACAAAGGAAATGATCGCACTTGGTGTTTTTGGGAGACGGAGCCTGACTTTTATGAATCTTTAGTTTCGTATCGCTGGCGTAAAATTCTAGTAGCTGGTCATGGGCTTAAGGATCCTATTACTATCGAACCTTTTACGTACAAGAAGGTAGAAGGTGAGGCTGTATACGCTTTCGCGAAAGCGTCTCTAGAACAAAATCCCAACGTTACATTTATAGAAGCTAGCGTCACACATCTTAAAGAGCAGGAAAATGAGGTGACGGTTCATACAAATCAAGGTGATCATACGGCGCGTAACGTACTAAACAGTATTTATAAGTCCGAACTGCTAGCAAAACAGGCGGAAGCGGTAGTTTTACAACAACATTTTATAGGCTGGACGGTAAAAACTGACATAGCGGTTTTTAATCCCGAAGTGGCGACCTATATGGATTTTAGTATTGCACAAAAAGGGAATTGTAGGTTTATGTATGTGTTACCTACGTCTACCACAGAAGCGCTTTTAGAATACACCCTATTCTCAAAAGACCTACTACCCAAAGCCGAATATGAAACTGCAATTATAGATTACTTAAAGGATCTCGGTGTTACGCAGTATACTATTACCGCGACAGAAGCTGGAAGTATCCCGATGACAACCTATGATTTTACACAACACAACACCAACCGCATTTTACACATAGGTACTGCTGGTGGGCGGACAAAAGCGAGTACGGGTTATACCTTTAAAAGTACTCTAACTAAATCTAAGGCGCTCGTTGCTTTTCTAAAATCTGGAAAACCATTTACAGCGTATACATTACGCAACAGATGGACTTTTTATGACGCTGTACTGTTAGAAGTGCTTGCAAAACATAATGAGAAAGGCGGCGCAATTTTTACAGGAATGTTTAAAAGCGGCGATGTAGGGCCTATGTTTCGGTTTTTAGATGAAACCTCATCGCTAGGAGATGATTTTAAGATCATTTGGAGTGCACCAAAATGGCTGTTTATAAAGGCTGCTTTTAGGGTTATACGAAAGGGTATTTTGTAGTATGTTGTCGGGGTTTCGATACTTAAATTCCTAACACTACATCCCGCGTTCTTTCTGAATGTTTTCGTAGGCTTCTTGTACTTCTCTAAATTTATCTTCGGCGCCTTTGCGGTAGGCTTCATCCATATCCATAAGTTTGTCAGGATGGTATTTTTTTGCCATTGTTCTAAATGCCTTTTTCACCTCGTCGTTTGTGGCGCTTTTTTCTATTTCTAGAATTTTGTAAGCACTTTCGGCATTTTTGACAAACATATTTTTTATGCTCTCAAATTCCTGACGGTTTATTCTAAAATAACCTGCGATTTGCGACAGCACATTAACTTCTGATGCTTTTACGTGACCGTCTGCTTGTGCAATACCAAATAAGAAGTGTAAAATCTGAAGGCGCACCTCATAGCGGGTACGTGTGTTTAGATAACTGCAAATACGAGCGGCAGAAATCTCACGCTTTTTTACAACTTCATTAAAGGTTCTAAACGTTGCATTTGCTCGCTCTTTGCCATAAGCACGTATAAAATACTCGCGCGCGTAGTTAAGCTCGTTCTGCGATACGCTACCATCTGCTTTAATAACTAGAGAGCAAAGTGATAAAAGGTTAAGTTCAAAATCGCCTGGAGACACGCTGCCTTGAGTGGCTCTCTCATAAGCGGTTCTGAAACCACCACCACTGCGCTGACCAGAATTACCTTTAAAAAAGTACATATCTGCAGCGCTTCCTAAGAAATAGCCTAAAACGGCACCAAAAAAGCCACGACCTAAAAACCAGCCTATGACGGCACCTATATATTTAATCATATTATGTATTACGAGTGTGCATGCGCTTTCGCGAAAGCGTATGCATAAAAAACAAAACTAAGCCTTTCTATAATGAGTAGGCTACCTTTACAGAATGTTACAGTTTTAATGCCAGATGCTGTAAGGTGACGATACGTCAGTGCGACTCACGATGCGATGAGACGGCACTCTTTTTGCTATCTTTGTATCAAAATTGAATATTATGTACCCAGCAGATTTAGTAAAACCAATGCGTGAAGAGCTTTCTACAAAAGGCTTCACAGAATTACATACAACAGACGACGTAAACGCGGCTATGAAAAAAGAAGGAACTACACTAGTGGTAGTAAATTCTGTTTGTGGTTGTGCTGCGCGTAATGCACGTCCAGGAGCGATACACTCGCTTACAGGAGATAAAAAACCAGATAACAAGTACACTGTTTTTGCAGGTGTAGATGCAGAGGCTACAGACCTTGCGCGTAGCTTTATGGTACCGTTTCCTCCGAGCTCACCGAGTATCGCACTTTTTAAAGATGGCGAACTTGTACATATGCTAGAGCGTCACCACATTGAGGGTCGCCCAGCAGAGCTTATTGCAGAAAACTTAGCAGATGCGTACACGCAACATTGCTAGTACGTATCGAGAATGAATGTATAGAACCACCGCTTTGTGCGGTGGTTTTTTTATTTTAGCATACGATTTCATCCTAACCCAACAAAAACCAACTTTATGAAAGCCATTTATTTAGCACTTAGCACAGCCTTACTATTTATTTCTTGTAACGGTAAGAAAAGTACGAATGCCCAAGCAGCACCTACAGGTACAGAAGAACAAAGTATTTCTACGGATACTGCAGACGACTCTCAAGCTAATGATTATATTGTTTTAAGCGTTTCAGATAGGTCTAAAGAACGTATAAACAAAACTCGTGAGTACGGGTCACCTATCGAGTTTAGAACAGCGGTAATGAGTAATGGTCCCACAATCACTATAGATGCAAGGTTAGGAAGTTTTGAAGATGAATTTTACTATGGATTAGAATTGATGTCCCGTGGCACTTCTCAGGAGTCTGAACTTGAGCCTGGCACGTATAAGCTCCTTGCCTTTGGAGATGGGCAGTCTTTACCAGACAATACAGCGAGGTATTTTGAAATGGTAAATACATTGTCAGAAAAAACGTTTGAGAATATGAAACGTGCTGGTATAGATGAGGACGATGTAGAGACCTTTTACACACCGCTTAATGATGCTAATGTATTTGTTATTGAGAACGCAGGCGAGGCTGTAGAAACGGAAAATTCTACTAAATATATTAGAGAATACTTTCAGCCTGTTACAGGATATTTGAGCTATACAGCTATTAATGCCTTCACAGGAAAAGAATATAAAATCCGTGTAGATTTTAATACCACAAATGAAATACGAGATATGAGCAAGCGCTAAGTTTGTAACTTGCATCTAAGATACAAACGAGATGTCTAGCATATGATCAAGATACTGTCTTATATTCTTACCGTAGTATATTACCTATTTTTTGGGTTGACGCTTGTGTTCTTTCATTTAGTACAGGTTATTTGTTTACGAGTGTTCGGGTATTCTGCACATAAGAAAAGCGTAGATATTCTTAACTTTTTCTTACTCCGCTGCTTGAATATTTTGGGAACGAGTTTTGATTTTGACTTTAAACAAGAACTCCCAAAAGATAAACCTATAATCATCGTTGCAAACCATCAGGGTACGTATGATATCCCACCTATGATTTGGTATTTGCGTAAGCTACATCCTAAATTTATCAGTAAAAAAGAATTAGGAAAAGGGATTCCTAGTATTTCATACAACTTAAGACACGGCGGTTCTGTACTTATAGATCGCAAGGATAAAAAGCAAGCGATACAGGCGATAAAAGATATAACGCAATATCTTAATGACACGAATAGATCTGTCATCATTTTTCCAGAAGGGACGCGCAGTCGCGATGGTGTGCCCAGACGTTTTGCGACAGGCGGTTTAAAAACACTTTTTGAAGCAATGCCCACAGCACTGGTATTACCAGTTACCATACACAACTCTTGGAAGTTAATGCGCTGGGGTGCTTTTCCTATGCAAGTCGGTGTAAACGTAACGCATAAAGTACACAATCCTATTCCCGTAAATAGTAAGCCAGCATTAGCACTTATTAAGGAAGTAGAAAGTATCGTACTTAGTGATTTTGACGAAATACGACCAGCTCGATAATGTCACAGGAACTCATAGATACGACCGTTGCTTTCGTCAAAAAAACTTTAGCAGATGCAGAAGGTGGTCACGACTGGTTTCATATAGAACGCGTATATAAAAATGCGTTACAAATCGCTCAAGGCGAAAAAGCTGTCGATACTACAATCGTAGCTTTAGGCGCTTTACTTCACGATATCGCCGACTCAAAATTTCACAATGGCGATGAAACCGTAGGTCCTAAAATGGCGACGACATTTCTCCTAGAGCAAAACGTAGATAGTGTTATTATAGAGCACGTGGTGCAAATCATAAAAAACATATCATTTAAAGGTGGAAACAAAGCTCAAACCTTCACATCACCAGAGCTCGATGTTGTACAAGATGCAGATAGACTTGACGCGCTTGGGGCTATAGGCATTGCGCGTACGTTTAACTACGGAGGATTTAAAAATCGTAAAATCTATGATCCAGAGATTGCACCGCAATTAGATATGAATCCAGCTGAGTACAAAGCATCTACGGCTCCGACGATTAATCATTTTTATGAAAAACTCTTATTGCTTAAAGATAAAATGAATACAAAAACGGGTCGTAAACTCGCGCAAGATCGCCACGACTATATGGTTGCATTTCTAGAGCAATTTTATGGAGAATGGGAAGGTAATCGCTAGTGCTTACTTACCTAAATCTTCGGCAGTCTTTTCTAGTTCTGTGTACCACTCCTCACCAAACTTACGCACAAGCGCTGCTTTAGTAAACTTATAGACAGGTACTTTTAATTCTTGTCCTAAAGTGCAGGCATCATCACAAATAGGCCAACGATGATAATTTACTGCAGCAAATGAACTGTATTTCTGTACACGTACCGGATACAGGTGGCAAGAAATGGGTTTATGCCAGTCTGTTTTGCCCGCATTATACGCATCTTCTATCCCGCAACTCGCCCAACCTTTATCATTAAACGTCACGTAGGCGCATTCTTTACCATTTACTAGTGGTGTTTCTAGATCGCCAAGCTCCGTCTCTATGTGAGTACCTTGTGCTTCTATAGCAGCGATACCTTCAGGACGCAAAAAAGGTTTTACGTCATCATAAATACGTGACATTATTTTAGTTTCATCTTCATCTAAAGGCGCACCAGCCTCACCTGCAATGCAGCATTCACCTTTACAAGCATTGAGATTACAGACAAAGTCTTTCTCAATAATATCTTCTGAAACGATGGTTTTTTTTATCTGAAACATAGTGCGACAAAGATAGCGGGTTGAGTTGGAGGAATACCAGTAGAGTATACGAAATTTTGCTATCTCTACCTTTGGGGTGTTTTAAAACTGGTACCTTTTAAAACGTAGTAAAAAGAAGCGAGTATATTTGAATTTCGTGACTCGCTAAACAGAAAGAAACATCAACCATTGTGATTAGACCAATTTTTTACTTCATCTTGATTCTCACACTCATCAGCTGCAAACCTGTCGCTGTGACAGACGACTATTATGGCCAACCACATCCTGATACTGTGCCTGTTGTTTTTGCACCCGATGTGATATCAGTAAAAGGAAGACTGGAGCACGGTATTTCATTTACCCCAGACACTAAAGAAATGGCTTTTGGAGTATTACATAAAGACTACAGTGGTCATATACAATATGCTAAAAAAATAGCTAACACGTGGACAGCGCCATCACTATTTGAACCGTTAGCAAGTGAAATGGTATTCTTGCCCTACTTTACTCCAGATGGAAAAAATCTCTTATACGCCCAAGGTAACTCTGTCACTAACGATTCTTATCGCACCAACCTCTATGCACTCGAGAAAGTAAACGGAGCGTGGAAAAAACCTACAAAATTAAAGCTCCAATACATTCAGAAAGCCGTGAGGCTAACGCTAGTATGACACTAGATGGAACGATTTACTTTTCATCTAACAGAAACTGCGAGGGAAAAGAAAACTGTTTCACGGCAGATTTATTTTCTTCAAAACAGGTAGATAACGAGTATCAGACTGTACAGGAGGTAACCGGACTAAATTCTGATAATGATGAAGAGAGCGTGTTCGTTTCGCCTAATGAAGAATATCTCATCTTATGTAGATATACAGATAACACCTCCTTTGCAGATTTATATATAAGCTATCGTAATAAGGTCGGTCTTTGGAGTACTCCCCGTGTTCTAAATGCTTCGGTAAATTCTAAAGATTGGGACAGAAGACCTTTCGTAAGTTTCGACAATCGGTTTTTGTTTTTTACACGGCTGACCATTACGGGTCAAGACATTATAGAATCTGATATTTATTGGGTAAACACCTCTAAAGTATTTACCCCTTTTGTATATAATGCACCTGCTGATGTAAGTGTCAAAATAGGCGAACCGTTTAAAATCGCTATCCCTCCTGACTATTTTAAAGATATAAACGATAAAGCTTTAAGGATAGCAATCCATCAAGATGCTTATCATTGGTTGCAGTTTGATGATAAAAAAATGATTCTTTCAGGATTACCCACGCAGAAAGGGGATTTTAAAGTCATATTTACAGCAACAGACGCATCATTAAATGCTACTGAACACGCATTAATAATCACAGTCATCGAATAAGGTAACGATTTTCCTGTAGGCGTATTTTTTAAACAAACCCTTTTCTCAAAACCCGTATCTTCATTCTATTTAAAATTGCTTTTTAAAATCAATCTTACTGTACTTCGAGAAACCTAATTATATATCTATGAAAAATATACTTATAACACTACTCTGTATTCCGACGCTCTGTTTGGGCCAAAAAGATGTAGATACACTCATAGATCAAAACCTTCGTGCTACGCTTGCATTACATAAGGAACTCGTAAGTATTCCTAATCTTCCTGCAAACCCTGAACTTATGCTTAAAAATATAGATTGGGTACAAAAGCAGTATGATGCATTAAACTACACGACAAGCGTATTACACTCAGAAACCTTACCCATTTTACTGGCAGAAAAAGTATATAATCCTTCTTATAAAACCGTTCTTTTTTACTTTCACATAGACGGACAACCTGTAAATCCTGAAGCCTGGCAACAAGAAGACCCTTTTATACCCGTACTTAAAGAAGAAGATGCTGACGGAAATTTTACCGCTTTAGATTGGGAGCAATTAGATACAGAAATAAATGATGACTGGCGCATTTTTGCTCGCGCCGCGGCAGATGATAAAGCGCCTATCGTCATGTTTCTTAGCGCATTGCAATTGCTTGAACAACAAAATAAAGCACCTAAATTTAATATTAAAGTCATCTTTGACCCTGAGGAAGAATACAGATCTACCGCGTTACTCACTACGCTTGAAAAATACAAGCATAGATACGCTTCAGACTATTTTATTGTGATGGACGGGCCAGCTCACGACTCTAATAAACCTACACTTACCTTTGGCTGTCGTGGTATTGCAACGGCCTCAATCACTACTTATGGTGCAAAATTACCACAACATAGTGGCCATTATGGTAATTATGCACCGAATCCTGTTTTTAGATTGTCGCAGTTATTATCCAGTATGAAAGATGATGACGGCCGCGTATTAATCGCTAACTATTATGATGGTATCAGTATAGATAAAACTGCTGCTAACTTACTCGCAGCTGTACCTTTTAATGCTTCAGATTTTAATAAAAAACTAGGTATAAAGACCGCAGAAAAAATAGGAGAAAATTATCAAGAAGCTCTGCAATACCCATCACTTAACGTACGTCAGATTGGTACTTCTTGGAAAGGTGAAGGTCTAAAAACCGTAGTGCCAGAATATGCTCAAGCAGACCTTGACGTGCGTCTCGTACCCGAAACCGATGGTGCTGCCCAACTCGAAAAAATTAAAAAACACATCGTTAATCAAGGATACTATGTCATAGACCGCGACCCCACTGATGAAGAAAGATTGACCCACGATAAAATAGCTAAATTCATAGGTAGACCTTCTGTAAATGCGTTTAGAACAGATCCCGAAGCCGTATTTAGTAAACGCTTACGCACAAGTCTATCTGAAACATTTAATGAAGCCCCGATCTCTATCCGGCTTATGGGAGGTACTGTTCCCATCGTACCACTCATTAATACGTTAGACGTCCCGACTATCATCGTGCCGATGGTAAATATGGATAATAACCAACATAATCCTAACGAAAATATACGCATAGGCAACATTCGTCAGGGTATAAAACTATGCTTGTCGTTGTTTGGAACTGAGCTTTAAGGTGCTTATATGGGCTTAGTATAAACTATTATGAAGGGGTGTTTTTCTGCACACGCTTTCGCGAAAGCATATATATGAACTAATGCGTCAAGCCTCTTTTAAATATTATCTAAAATAGTATGGAGCGCAAGAATTTCATATTTTTGATCGAAAATAGAATAATGATTCGATATGTATTGGCATTAACAACTTTATGCTTTGTTTTTTTCTCCTGTTCAAAAGATGATTCTTCTTCGGACGAGCCTGAAGTCTTAAGTAATGATAAAGAAATTATAAGCTTTACATTAACACTCAATAATGAAAGTGTTCAAGGTACTATAGATGAAAATTCAAAAACAATTAATTTTAACGTTGTAGGTGCGACTATAAACGCACTTGTACCACAGATTACGTTTTCTGAAAGCGCAACCATATTTCCTCTAGCTACAAGTTCTCAAGATTTTAACAATCCTGTGCGTTATACAATAACTGCAGAAAACGGTTCTACAAATTCATATTTTGTTGTTGTAGAGAATAGAGCTGTAAGTGAAGACAATAAGATTTCTGCTTTTGCGATGGATCTCACTGGCACTGTCATTGAAGCAGACATAGATCAAGAAACTAAGCTTATTACATTAAATACTGGAACGTTTGATATAGCATCAATAGTTCCGACTATTTCTATTCCTGAATACGCAACAATTTCACCTGGACTAGAGGTGCAACAAGATTTTAATAAGCCCGTATCTTATACGGTAACTGCAGAAAATGGGGATGAAGCTACTTATAGAGTTGTTGTAAATGCACCTACGATAGACCGTATAGCTACCACATTTAGAACAAATCCCGCATTACTTTATACAGGAAGTGAACTAATAATCGAAGGTTTTTTTTTAAACATGGAAAGACCTAATGCAACATTATATTTAACAGACGGCAACGATAAATATCCTCTAGAAATTGATGAAGTTTTTGCTTACGATGCAGGCCAAAACAGACAAATAAATACACTTTATGCCATAGTACCTGATAATGTACCGACCTATGACGCATACTACATTAGTTATGAAGATGATTATTTTAATATAACTACTTCATCAACTGAAAATTTAGTAGATGTCGTGGCAGAAGATGTGCCGAATCCCACAGCTACTAATCAGTCCAGCTACGGTTTTAGCGATAAGCTCATTATCACCGGGGAAAATCTACCCGATATGATTGCTATTCCTGCAAATGGAAGCATATACTTAATCGAAAGTAATAATAACTACGACCTGGAGGTTAACGATGCTCGTACTGAGCTCAAGCTAACCTTAGATAAAGATTATCTTTTTTATGGTTCTAGAGAGGAACCTAAAAGGATTGATATGTTAGGTCCTAATAGAAGGTTAGGTAAGCCTATCGAGGTTCAATTTCATTAAAATAGATTTTTTAAAGATTTTATCTGTGCTTCACAACTTTTTAAGTTATAAGTAAGTATTCAATCTATGTTCTCTTCTAATTATATAGTCAGTTTTTCTGCATACGCTTTCGCGAAAGCGTAAGTAGAAAAATTAAATACTTACAAAGTATACACACATCTAAACGTAAGGAATCGCGGCTGTATAAACGTTTCTGAACTAAATACCGAAACATTATTTGCACTGTTGCGCACCTGACTATCTATATTTAGAATGTTGGTCGCACGCACTTCATATTCCCACTTTGCATCACGATCTTTTCTGTAAGATAATGTAGCATCCCAGTTTTGAAAAGACTGTGACTGCCCGTTACCAAGATCTTGATTGGTATAACTATAATTTGTACGGAAAGTGATCATTTTAAGGATATACGCATCTACCTCTATCGATGGTGCATTTGTTATAAATGTGGTTTTACGATCTCCCTGGTTATTATCTGTAACCGTATACCTATACTGAAGACTCACGTTAGGAGCTACCTTAAAATTAGTGCGAATACCAGGCGTGTAACTCTGCGTAAACCCTTCATTGAGCGTTTGCGCTCCCTGAATAAACTGATTTATTTTACTGTAGTCAAAACGTGCATTAAGCGTGCCTCTAATCTTGCCAAATGTGCGTTGTACACGCCCAAAGACATTTACATTTTCATCTGCAAAATTTGAATTAAAGAATGTGCTTGTACGTATAACATTTTCGAAATTAGTGAGACTACGCACCTGATCTATATTATTAGAGTAGGATGCTCTGGCAAACACATTTGTATAGTTAAACAGATTAAAACTACTATACAATAATGTGATATTATGAGATAATGCATTTTGTAAATCTGGCTCGCCAAACTGGATACTATTTATACCATTTAATACTAGTCCTTGTGCCAGCCTCGTTACATCTGTAAACTGGTTACGCATCTCGTAACGCACTGTGAGAGACTCACTCTTTTTAAACTGTATTCGGGTTTCGAAATCAGGAAGTAAACGTATAAAG
>Ga0115565_10003255_pt1 | contig 11692 bp, 7 predicted proteins | sample COGITO_mtgs_1105_FD_87199 | JGI IMG/M metagenome (GOLD analysis project Ga0115565, IMG submission 87199) | Pelagic marine microbial communities from North Sea - COGITO_mtgs_110530 | ecosystem: Environmental > Aquatic > Marine > Epipelagic | place: Germany:Helgoland, sampling site Kabeltonne... | reverse complement strand
TAATGTAAAGCGATTCGCGCGCCGCAAGCAAAGCCTCCAAGAACAAATATCGATCATCCTCGCGCATCGAACGATCGCCCGCTCGGTAATCATTTGCCATTAGGTCAAAATCGATAGGCTTTTTGCTACGAGGAAACGCACCATCGTTCATGCCTAACAAAAAAATACGTTTGAAGGGAATGGCGCGCATCGGCATCAGCGTTGCAAAATTGACCCGCCCCATCAAAAAACGGTGGTTTAATGTGCCGGCATCGAGTCCATCAAGAATCACCTCTTTGACCGTTGTAATCGGCAGCGTCAGCGCGCTGGAATCAGCTAACAAGGTGTTTTTTGCCAGCTTTTCAGTTTGTTTTATCAACTCAGATTTGATTGCCATTGTTGAAATATCAGAGTCCGCATAGAACGTTTCCAGTATTTCGCGAATAATTGTTTGCCACTCGGCCACCGTGTGTTCACAACCAAAGTCTTTTCGAATGGCGATAAGTGCATCGATAAATTCAATTAAGTTGCCAATCAATTTGGCTTCGAGACCGCCGATTTCGGTAAAAGCAATGTGGCCACCCCACGATTTTGCATCCCCCATGCTATAGCCGAGTAACATTGAGCGTAGGCCGTTTTGCCACGTGTTGAGGTTAAGATTTTGCACCTGGACAAACTCTGCGCGATGTTTGGCATTTAAACCCCAGCGAATATTGGCGCCTTGGATCCAGTTTTTTACCGTGTCCAATGCTTGTATTTCAAACCCAAATTTCTCGCTTATCGCGGGCAACTCTAACAACGACATCACGTCACTGTAGGTAAACCGACTCTGGCTTATGGATAGCAAATTTTCAAACGCAATAATATTGGGATCCTGATTACGCAAGCCTTGGTCAGAAATAGTAAAGGGGATAAAGCGCTTGTCACTGCGTTCGTGCAAACCAAAGACTGCATTAATGTGAGGTGCGTATTTGTTAATATCGGGCGTCATCACCAAAATATCTTTGGGCTTGAGTGACTGGTCATTGTTAAACGCGTTTAGTAATTGGTCGTGCAAGACCTCTAATTCTCGCTGTTCGCTATGAACCTCGTGGAAGGCGATTGAGCCATCAATTGTCGTCCCCAAAATACGCTGTTGACCAAGGAGTTCTTCGATAGGGGTTAAGTCGAAAATATCGTTTTGCAATAGATGTAACATGCTCATATTGCCCTGCTTATCCGCCTCGCCATAAGCTTGAAACACATCCATTCGTTCGGGCATAGCCAAGTATGAAACATCAGTAGCCTCTTGTTGCAGCGCCAAAGCATAGTCAGACTGTGCTTCATCAAATTCTTCTAGTAAGCGGATATAATCACGCCCTTGCTTGCCCAGACTGGCTAGCAGTGGATTGGCATGTTGATGCATCTCATCCATCGACACCGACGCAAGTTTTTCCTGCGATTGATGTCGACGTTTTAATTGATTGGAAATGGACCCCGCATGCTTAGCTTCAGAGATGATCATATCTCGCTGACTAATGATATCTCCCCAGTAATACTGGCAAGGGTTAGACACACAAAATACTACTTGTGTAAACCGACTCAGCACCTGCAACGCTTCCAAAATCTGCTTGGGCAACGCTGATACACCAAAAACGATAATTCTCTTGGGCAATAATTCGGGCGTTGCAGGTTGCTCGATTTTACCGCCTACTTGCAAGAAGCGGCTGTGCACGCTTGCGCGGCTTGTAGCGGCTCGGTCTGAGCCTACATCTTTAAGCAGTAAACGCCACAGGTGTGCTTGCCACAGATGCTCGGGGGCTAAACCATGTTCTTTTTGTCTGACATAAATGACGTCGCGGCCTGATTCCCACGCATCTAACCAATCCGCGCGATACATTTGGTACTGGTCGAACAAGGATGCAATGCGATCGGCCAACTGAAAGCGTCGAATATCAGGGTTGTCGCCGTCTAAAAACTTTTTTAAAGGTCCAAAGACTGCTTGTTGCTCTATACCGACCAACAGTCGATACAAACGCCAGATTAGACTACCTTTGTCTAGTGGCGATTGATTAGGGACTTGATCAACAGACAAGACCGCTCGATAAGCCTGCCAAATAAACTTTGATGGCAATGAAAAGTCCATTCCTACTGCAATCCCCAAACCGCCATGCTGTGGCGTTTGTGCCAACCCTAGCTTTAACCATTGTGCAATACCGTTACTTTGCACCAAACACATATCGTTATGCAGTGGCGGCAACGGTGCTGTATCACAGATTGTAACCACAATTTTTCGGAGATCTTCTAGACGATTGGCATGATAGGCAAAAAAGCCTGTCCGCTGCGGTATTATACTAGTCATTGATATGGCCTATAGTTACTGCGTTTCAAAAAATACGTGGGCTTCGCGACGGATAGTCTTTAATATCTACAAAAACACACGCGATAGTTGAGCCGATAAAACAGGTGGCATACAAGGTGTTTTAGAAAAAAGTGTTCGATAAAACACACCCCACAAAACATGGTGCGACACAAACCAGTGTAAAAACAAGTAAGGCAGTCCAAAAAGTGGAAAATAAATTAAAACTCAGTTCGCAACGCGTTATCGGTTCAAAATCTGACGCCAAGATTTCTATTAATAAGCTGCAGTTTGCTTTTGAGAGCGATCGGGGTCGCATCCTCAATAGTGCTGCGGTAAGACGTTTGCAACAAAAGACCCAAGTATTTCCACTGGAAAAGAACTCGGCTGTGCGCAGCCGTCTTACACATTCTTTAGAAGTCATGCAGGTGGGCCGATTTATCGCTCAGAATATATGTTCTGCCAGCGAAGCTGAAGACTGCAGCGAAAAAACCAAACAAGCCTGTGTCGACTATCTTATTAGTCCAGCCCTGAGTCGTTACCTAGAAACGGTAGTCGAAATGTCTTGTATACTGCATGATGTCGGCAACCCCCCATTTGGACACTTTGGCGAGTTTGCAATCAGTAATTGGTTTAAAAAAAATGCTCGGAAATTTTATCTAAATCAAGTTTCGGATGTTTCAGAACAAGCGTTGCGCGCACGGCTAAATGAACAAGAATTGGCGTTATTCAATGATGCTGAGCATTTTGAAGGCAACGCACAAGCCATTCGTTTAGTGCATTCTTTGATGGGCTTAAACCTTACCTACACCCAAGTCGCTGGTATTCTAAAATATACTCGGTGCGGCACCGAATCCAAACCAGCAAAAGGTCAGCCCTTCGATTATTTAAAGAAAAAAGTAGGCTATTACTATTCTGAGCAGGCCTACGTGCAACAACTTAACGTTGCGCTAGACATACAACCGTCACATCGCCATCCGGCGGCTTATATCATGGAAGCGGCGGACGATATTTCATACTGTATTGCGGATATTGAGGACGCGGTAGAAAAAAACATCATGTCAATCGCAGCGCTTCAATCAGCCTTAGAAACCGAGTATCTGAACGTGTTAGCATCATTTAATTCAGATCAGTCGATGGGTGATGAAGCTTCACATAGCGTGACAACACACATTGATCAACATGAACTGGCTATCGCAAAATATGAGGATATTCCCAAACGGCAGAAAATGGCGTATTTGTGCGCTAGAGCAAGCAGTAAAGCAGCAAAAGATTCGATTCGAAAAGACAACGCATATCTGTTAGAGCTGCGTGTCGGTATGGTGATTCCCCTTGTTGCGCATGCCTCTCAGCGATTTCTAGACAATATCAAAGAGGTAGTAGACGGTAGCTTCAACCATGCACTTTTAGAGGACCAAAGCCCTGAGCATGCATTATCACAAACCTTCAAAAACGTTGCTCTCAAATATGCGTTTAGCCACAAAGAAGTTGAAACTCGTGAATTGCAGGGCTATGCAATAATCAACGGGTTGTTGGATGCATTTAGTCCTTTGTTATCGCTTGAGCACGCCTCGTTTAATGCACTTTGCACGACTAGTGATTCTGATTTTCAGTTAGAATCTAGGCTGATTAAGCGGATTGGCAACAAGCATATTGCGACCTACCTTAGCGCTATAAAGTCGATACAACACAATGCAAAACAGCCCCACGTCTCATTCCAAGTCGAAGAATATTATTACCGCTGCAGACTGCTTCAAGACCATATAAGCGGCATGACAGACCAATTTGCTTTGGACGAGTACGCTATGTTTAAGGTGATTTAGACTGCTCGCCCTCAAAGATCAGACTGACAATCTTCCAGCCTTCTTTAGGTTGGACCTTTTCATTCGCTGAAAACACACCCACTTTCCCCTTAGTGATGTACAACAACGGTACTAAGTTTTCTTTGTACTGTTTGAGATAGGCATCATAGTTGAATTCTGCGGTCAGAGATGTCGTTTTGACAATCGCACCTTTGCTCATTGCGCTTGCAAGATAGCGATAGGTTACTTCTCGATTGAAAAGTGTTAGCTTTTTGGCATAATTTTCAGATACCTGTCTGCGTGTTATACCTTCGGTTTCTTTACTAGTAAGCCCTAATACTGTCGCTTCTTTGCCTAGTTCATGCTCAAAATGCATCAGCACAATAGGATTTAACTGACGGTAAGGCGATAATACTAACACTGAACCAATCGCGCTGAGATCGAGGTGACGTTGTGCGTGTTCTGAAATTGGATTGCCAAAATAAGTCGGGATGCTGTCCATTCGCGCCTGTTTTATCGACTCCCAGTTAGTATCCGCCAAAATAACATCAACCTCGTTTTTTTGCAGTTCGCGAGCCAACTCACGCGAAAATTGATTACCTCCAAACAGCAGTAAACCATTGGCTTCGGGGGATCTTAGGCCAAGCCACGTGGCAATTTTGGCAGACGTCAGGCTTTGTAAAACCACCGTAGCAATGATGATGATAAACACAATGGGGACCAATACTTCTGCTTGTGGATAATTTTGGTCTTCTAGTTTAAGTGCGAATAGCGCGCTGACGGCTGCTGCGACGATGCCGCGCGGCGCAATCCAACTCAACAATAATTTTTCTTTGAGACTAAGGGCCGTGCCAACCCCCGATATAAAGACAGAAAGCGGACGAGCAACAAATATAACCGCAATGATGACTGTAATAGCGCCCGTACCCACGGCTTGAATCGCACCCAGGTCCATGCGTGTGGCTAACAAAATAAAGAGGCCCGAAATCAACAGTACGCTCAAGGTTTCTTTAAATTCCAAAATATCAGATACATCAACATTCTTCATGTTGGCTAAAATCATGCCGGCTATAGTGACGGTTAATAACCCGGACTCATGAGCAAGAAAGTTAGACGCAGCAAAGGCGCCCAACATGATGGTCAGTGTCGCGGTATTCCTTAGATAATGAGGTATCACATTATGTCTAAGCGCTAGACCCAAAAAGTACCCGCTCACGATACCCAGTACTAATCCAGATAGAATTGTGCGACCAAAAGCAAACATGGTGTGAGTGAGCGCATTTTGTTGAGTCAAAATAAACTCAAACACCAGTACCGCAAAAAGCGCACCAACAGGATCGATAATGATACCTTCCCAGCGAAGAATATTGCCGACTTTGGCAGCAGGTCGCACGGTTCTCAGCATAGGCACTATTACTGTCGGGCCGGTTACAGTAACAATAGCGCCGATTAAGGCTGCTAAGCCAAGCGGTATATCTAACGCATAATAAGCGGTTGGTGTCACTACTAGCCAAGTGACAAACACGCCCACTGAACATAAATTTCGGACCATGCTGCCATGCCCACTAATATCACCTAGCTTTAGGGTCAAAGCGCCCTCGAACAATATGATCGCTACTGCCAAGGAAACAATAGGAAAAAGCAAATCACCAAACAATTGATCGGCGTTAAACGTGCCGGTGACAGGGCCAATTACGATTCCCGCAATCAGCAGAAACAGGATAGCCGGTAGTTTTACTTTGTGAGCAAAGAACTGACATGCAATGGACGTCAGTCCAACGACAACTAATGCAATGGTAGGGTCTATCACAGCGTCACCTTGTAATGAATGAAATGTAACTATACTGACGAAATACTTAATTGCCAATGTAAAAGCCGGTGACTAGACAACAAACACCCAAGAAATAACGAAATACTCAACATCATGTTATGGTGAACGTCATAAGATAGTGAGAAATAATTACATTGATGTTTGTAAGTCTTGTTTGGAAAATCTGTGAGACTAAACGCCAATAAAATAATATTCATTATTTTCAATCACTTAAATTTAAAACAACGATGGAACGCTCTTTGCATTTTATTAGTGAGTTGGCTGGTTAAGTCAACAAAATGATAACAAAGGAGTTTTATATGAGTAATCAAGTGAACAAAATTACCGATGTAATCCAAGTAATGAAAAGTGGTGTGGAATTCTACAGAGAAGCTGCATCAAACATAAAAACGCCCAATATCATCGGCGTATTTCAAAAAATGGCGACCGAAAAACAAGAAGCCATTAATGCGTTGCAGCCACTTGCCGTTGTCGAAAAAGGCGAAGTAGAAACAGGCTCAAGCTGGATGGTAGATTCACGTAAAATGTACACAAAGCTGCTCAGCTCGGTTACGTCAGATGAAGAGCATACTTATGTCGACCAATTGGAAGAAGTTGAAGACAAGGTGCTAGAAGTGCTAGACGAAGCTATAAAAGAAGATCAGCCGCCAGCGTGCATGACCGTATTACATAAAATACGCGCGCGTGCTCAGCAATTACACGATGAAATGAAGGCTCTGCAAAAAGCCACCTCATAAATAACAGCAGATTTTATTACAAAACTCAGGTCTACGACCTGAGTTTTTTTATGTTTAGAATTATTTACTTTTTAGTATCAACTCACTCAACAATGGGAAGTGATCAGAGTCTATTGAAGGTAATCTGTGAATACTCAAAACTGCGAAGTGGTCTGAATGAAAAATATGATCTAGTGGCCATCTCAAACACTTGTAATCAGCATGAAAAGTATTAAAAAAGCCTCTGCCGATTCTCGGATCTTGTAGGCCGCTGACTTTTCGAAACGCTCTAGTGGTTGGAGACCATGCCACATCATTGAGGTCCCCCGTTACAATAGTAGGTATATGCTCTGGCTCTACGACGTTAGCAATTAGTAGCAATTCCTTGTCTCTGGACGTCGAATACTCGTTTTCAGTTGGGCTTGGTGGTGCAGGGTGCACAAAAAAGCACTTAATGGGCGTATTGTCATCCAACATAATTTCACAACTAATGGACGGAATACCTTCCTGAATTAGATAATAAATAGCAGGGTCTTTGATAGGTAGAGAGCTATAAACATGCATACCGTACAAGTTATCTTGCGGTATCGCAAGACTATATTCATATACGTCGTGCAAACTCTCCAGCGCTTCTTGCCACCAAGTATCTGTTTCTAAGGTCACCACCACATCTGGTTTGTGACGATCAATCAGAGTAATAAGTTTGTCAGCTGAGCGATTTGGCATCAATACATTTGACGTTAATATTTTGATGCTTTTGTTTGAATTGTCTTTGCCGCTGCTAGCCGATTCTTTTGGCCACAAAACGGTGTAGGGAATGACCCATCTTGCCTGATATACAAAACATGCGATGTTGACTACTAACAACGACATGTTCACGACAGAATCTAACAGGAATACGCCAAATATACTGTTGAGTAAAATCAAAAATAAAATTTGTAGGCGCGGAAATTCCCATACTCTTACGATCCAGTGATTGCTTGGTACCAGTGGCAATAAGGTCAGCAGGACTAAAAAACCTGTCGTGATTAAGTGAGTACCGACCAGCACGTTATTCATCGTAACACTCGCACAGACACTGATTAAGGTCGTGTGAAGAAAGCCAAATGACGACGTTTTTTATAAGAATATCCATTATTTCTCTTCATTTAAAAGTGTAAAATGCACACATCTTGGTGTGCATCAAAGAGTCGTTCCAACACCAAAGGGAAGATATAGTATGTCTCAGGGAGCGTGAACGCTAGCCTTCAACATTATCTGCAACATATACACCGCGCTCTCCCATCACTCGATCATGCCCAACCGTTGTATCTCAAGGAGAGAGCACACACCCATGCTAACGAGTTGGCATCAAACATATCTCTCTTACGTCGCAGCGCTCGTTAGCAGACAAAGCGAACAAAACCGCATCAGCGACATCACTTGGATCCAATTTATTGGGTTTAGCTTCATCAAAAAATGGTGTGTTTACCATGCCTGGGCAGATAGTCGTGCACTTGCCGTTCCATTCGGCCATTTCTTCTGCGAGATTAAGACCAAAGCCATAAGCAAACCATTTTGTAGCGCCATATATTGATCCCTTTAACGCACGTTTCCCTGCTATTGAGCTTGTAATAACAAAGTGCCCTGTTGTTTTGCGCAACTCAGGTAGCGTCGCGTGAGCAGTATACGTCAAAGCATTTATGTTAATGTCCACCATTTTGTCCCATTCTTCAGGATCGCCTTTCTCAACGCCCGTCTTGGTAACCCCTGTGCCAGCATTTGCAAAGACTGCGTCTAGACGACCATAGTGCTTAATAGCCTTTTTGACAACTGTTTGTAACTGGGATAGCTGCGTTGCATCGGCTGCTACAGCATATGCATTTTCGCTGCCTAGCTCATCTACCAGTGCGTCTAATTTGTCTTCGCTGCGCGCGGTTACTATGATCTTGTGGCCTGCATTTACTAACGTTTTGGCTGTCGCTTCTCCAATGCCACTGGATGCACCTGTTATCAGAACAATTTTTTGCTTATCCACTATGTGTCTCCTCTTCGCTGTCTATAAGTCATTCTTTTTAAGATTGATGCAGTCCGTAAAACACGCCTATAGGATATTTTCACCTTGTTCTGGTGACCGTGATTGCTGAGCTTGCTTTCGAATATCATCAACGTCACTATCGATATCAGCATCAATATCGTGCAGCGCAGAGTCATCGGTCTTTCCTGCGGCTACCGTGTGATTATCAGTTTTTGTTACCTCTGATTGCGCGGTATTGTCAAGGTATTTATCATCCAATTGTCCTGCTGAAACTGTACCCTGCTGCGCCTCAGCCCCTGCTTCTTCGGTAATTTTTTCAGCCACCTGTTGGAACGCGATGGGCGCTGCAAATATTCGCTCCCGAGCATCATCTGGCATGCTAATATTGGCTTTCTCAAATCCTCTCATAATGACTCGTTGCAGTACTGACGATACTTTCAACACAGAGTTTTTTTCGCTATTAACCCAAAAGTAAACTTTTAAATTAACCGTAGACGAGCCTAAATTATCAACCAAAACTTGTGGTGCTGGCTCTTGCAACACTCCATCATTTTCGGCCATTATTTCAAGCGCAATTCTTTGTGAATCCACAATCGATGAATCATAGCCAATACCAATAACAAAATGTGAACGCATCTTGGGATTTGCGCTTAAATTTTTAATTATATTTTTATAAATGATCGAGTTTGGTATCTGAATATGATTACCGTCAAAATCAACCAGTGTTGTCGCGCGTGAGGTTACCCTGTAGATCACGCCTAGGTTTTCCGCTACTTCAACCACATCACCAATTTTGAAGGGTTTTTGAACGCTCAGTAACAAGCTTGAGATAAAGTTCTCAGCAATATCCTTAAACGCAAATCCGACGATTAAACCAGCGACACCTGTGCCGCTCACAACGGCTATCGCAAACTGTGTCAGTCCTGCAAGTCGCAAAAATATATACAGACCTAACAAAATAATTAAGAAGCTCAGTACACGTTGAGCAACGATTCTGATTAATTCACTCTTGCTAACATAGCCAATTGGTTTAATTAGCAATTTGGCGATCGGGCGAGACAGCCAGAACATTACCACGAAGCAAATAATACCAATGCCGACGACAGGCAACTTTTGAATCACCAGTTCAAGCATGTTCTGGAAGTCACTGAAGATTGGTGTAAGCGCCTGCGCCGGATTTGTGGTCGTATCCATAGTGGTTACATTCTCACTCTAGCGTGCTCTCCCATCTCTTGGGGGTCGACCGTTTGGCCGGTTACTAGTTTGAACATACCTTTAATTGAAGGATCAGTAGACCAAATTTCAGCGTTGGATAGTTCAAATCTCATCATTTTCAAGGATGCGTCTTGTCTTCCGTCCTCATACCAAGCCTCGACCGGTTTTGACCAGTACTTATCAACAATGGCTGGACTGCTTTCTTCCACTAATGTGCCGGCAATACAAGCAAAAAGGTCGTGACCTTTGCTCACAAACTGTGCCATTGCACGACCGCCTTTGGCTATCCGATTCGTTTTGGTGGTATAAAACCAAAAATGACCATCTGCATCTTTGTCAAGTTGCGCGTGCATGGGTTCGCTGTGGGTGTTGGTACCAACAAGCGAAATCATCACGTTGGGGCTGTCCGCCATTGCTTTCCACATTTCATGCGTAATATCTGCACTCATTATTATTCTCCTTAGTTACCATTTGCTTAAACATAGTTTACTATCTGTTGACAGAGTGTTTGCACGAGTTGTACCACTTCGTAAAACTATCTTGTTTTGTATTCAAAGTCAGTTTTGAAGGGCGTTGGATAGATATTTGGTTACTCGTGTGTAGGCAGCGAGAGGGTTTGTTGAAGCATCATTTTCTATTATGATTGTAAGTTTTACATACCTTAACCCTGACCCAAATAGCGTTAAGAAAATCAGTATGCCAGGTATCGTAAAGCTGGTGACGTTTGCATTGCCTGCCGTGTTTTTAATGGTATCGATAGTTTGCAGCCTTTTGCATTCTGCAATTGCACGCGCGGCGGAAACGGCCGTCTCACCGTCAACGAATACATACTATGCATCAATTGGTGCGCCACTTACTCGTATTCATACTGCGAAGCAACATGGTGGACACAATCAAAATTGGACATCAGTTCAAACCTCAGACGGACTAATTTATGTTGGCCATACCGAAGGAATATCGCAATGGGATGGCGAAAATTGGCTGAATATAAAGACGCCCCATTCAACCCCTGTGCGCTCCATCTCTGAATTCAAAAATGCGCTTTATTTCGGCACCACTAATGATATTTTCAAGCTATTTATTAACGCTGAGGGTAAACCCCAGATCATTAGCCTGATGAGTACTTTGGACGCAAATGTAGAAGAGTTCGGCGAAATATTCTCGACATCGGCCAACGCGTCAGGCGTACTTTTTTCAGCCACAGACCATACTTTCTTTTTTGATGGCGACGCTCTACATTTAGTAGAGGGCGTCGAAAACAGCAAACATATGGTGTTCTCACTGAATGACGATTTTTATTATAAACCCAGAAATCTGCCCAATATTTATCGCTTGAGTATTACAAAACCAGCTGCGGCAACCCTCAACATTTACAAACACACAAAGCTGCCATTTACGCTGCCAAAAGATGCAAGAGTTATGGAAATATTGCGTTCTCCCGACGACGAATTGCTTATTTTTACAGAGCGCGACGGCATATTTAGAATTGACGACGAACAAATCATACAAGTCGTTGCGCCAAGCAAGTTTGGCGCCCAGACGCAACTGTATGATGTAATTCTGTCTTGTGATGGCTTTTACTATGTTGGTTCAACCTACAGTGGACTGTTTATCCTAGACAGTAAACTCAATATTTTGCGGCATTATGAGGAGCAAGATGGGATCAGCATGAACACTGTATTTTCAGTGAATGAGGATTTACAGGGTAATATCTGGCTAACCGGCATCCCTAATGTCGTCAAAATGCGACCACCACACGTTGTCAGTCAGTTCAAAGCGGGCAATACCTCGACT
>Ga0115565_10003254_pt1 | contig 11692 bp, 9 predicted proteins | sample COGITO_mtgs_1105_FD_87199 | JGI IMG/M metagenome (GOLD analysis project Ga0115565, IMG submission 87199) | Pelagic marine microbial communities from North Sea - COGITO_mtgs_110530 | ecosystem: Environmental > Aquatic > Marine > Epipelagic | place: Germany:Helgoland, sampling site Kabeltonne... | reverse complement strand
TGATTTCCAGCGAAACATCCTTGCCATTGGCCAAAAGCCCAAGCCAGCTTGCAACAGCAAGCGTTAGAACAGCGCCAACGCCAACAAGCAAAAGCGATAATGGATAGCGCCGCTCGCTGGTGGTCTGGGCGGTCTTGGCGCGTGGGGTAAAGCGGCTTTTTCTTGCTGGATCTATGTCGGTCATATGTAATGTCATTCCCTAAATCAATGCCGGCAGTGCCATCAGCCCGGATGCGCCCCGATCTTGGCTGATTTTCGTTGGCAGGCTAACGCCTAGTGATGAAAAATATCCATCTCGGCAAATCCATCAAGATCAAGCTTGGCACGGGTTAACAAAAAGGCAAAACAATGGGCGGCAATATCGCTTCGGCCTTCGCGTTCCAGCATCATATCAAGGCGTTTACGAAGTTGGTGAAGATATAAAACATCACCGGCGGCATATTCGGCCTGTTCAGGCGTCAAGGTCGCTGCGCCCCAATCCGATGATTGCTGCTGTTTTGAAATATCGATTTGCAATAATTCGCGGCAAAGATCTTTTAGCCCATGCCGGTCGGTATAGGTGCGGATAAGTTTGGATGCGATTTTGGTGCAATAAACCGGGCCAGCAAGCGGGCCAATGCCTTGGCTAAGGCTGGCAATGTCAAAACGTGCAAAGTGAAACAGCTTTGTGATCTGCGGATTGGCAAGAAGCGACGCCAGATTTGGGCTTGGCATTTGCGGCTTGGCGATTTTGACAAGATGGGCATCGCCATCACCGCCTGATAGCTGCACAAGGCAAAGCCGATCGCGATGCGGGTTAAGCCCCATTGTTTCGGTATCAATGGCAACCACATCGCCAAGATCAATTTCGACGGGAAGATCGTCCTGATGGATATGAATTGTCATCTATGCCTCGTTTCTTGTGTCATCGCAAAGGCAGGGTCTTGTGTCTTTGCAAAGGCTGGGCTTTTCGCCAAGGGCGCAGGCTTTGGCGGGAAAAGCCAGTAACGGCCGTGGGGCTATCAAAATGGCAATGGTGCCCAGGAGAAGACTCGAACTTCCACGACCTAATGGTCACTGGCACCTGAAGCCAGCGCGTCTACCAATTCCGCCACCTGGGCTTGCCATTGACTTTGCGGAAAACCGCTTCCTGTCTGACGGCGTGAGAATAGCCACAAACCATGGCGTGTCAAACCTTTTCAATGACCTAATGGCGAGAAAATGCGGCTTTCCTTGGTGGCGCTAAATGCCGGTAAAAATCTATTTTATGGGAAATTGGCATTGGTGGGATTGTAAAGCGGGGAGGCATGACCTAATTAACATTTAATGAATGCTTGGTGGCGCGCTGAAACGTGGCTGTGCCGCCAGTAAATTGGATCATCGCGCCGCGCCGATTGGCCGGTCAAGCAAGGGTAAATCAATGATCAACACAGTCGCAGTAATTGGTGGATCGGGGTTTGTTGGACGGGCAACCGTGGAACGGCTGGCGCGTGCAGGGAAACAGATCATTGTTCTATGCCGCAATAGCGAGCGGGCAAAATATCTAAAACCGATGGGCAATGTTGGGCAGATCACGCTTGTGGCTGGTAATGCGCTTGATGAGGCGGTTTTGGAATCGGTTATTCGGCCTGCCGATGCGGTGGTCAATCTTGTTGGTATTCTTGCCGAAAGTGGCGGGCAGCGTTTTGACGCCTTGCAGGCGGAATTGCCAGCGCGTATCGGCGCACTTGCTGCCAAGCATGATGTTCAATCGCTTGTTCATGTATCAGCCATTGGTGCTGATCATGGGTCGCCAAGCCATTATGCGAAAAGCAAAGCTGCTGGCGAAGCCGGATTGCGCAAAGCCTATGCATCGGCGGTAATCCTGCGCCCATCGATTGTGTTTGGCCCGCGTGATGATTTCTTTAACCGCTTTGCCGCAATGGCCATGATTGCGCCAGCCTTGCCATTGCCTGGCGGCGGCAAAATGCGTATGCAGCCCGTTTATGTTGAAGATGTTGTTGGGGCGATTATGGCGGGTCTTGGCCTTGCTGGTGGCAAGCTTGCCAAATCACCTGAAGGCAAGATTTTCGAGCTTGGCGGCCCGGATATGTTTAGCTTTCGGCAATTGATGGAAGTCACCCTTCTTCACATCCAGCGGCGCCGCCTGTTATTGCCGGTGCCATTTTTCGCCTTATCATGCGGCGCTGCCTTTGCTGGATTGCTGCCCAATGCACCCATCACGCTTGATCAGGTGCGGTTGTTGAAAAATGACAATATCGTTGGCAAGAAGGCGTTGACGCTCGCTGATTTGGGCATTACGTCAACTTGTGTTGATGCGGTTTTGCCAACCTATCTCGCGCGTTATCGGCAAGGCGGGCTGTTCCGGTCTTAGCTAATGCTTGGGGTAACCCAACCTTGTGCCAATGCCAGTAATAGAAATCCACCAAGCGCCAAACGGTAATAAACAAAAATACCAAAGCCTGCGGTGGTAAACCAACGCATCATCCAGCGGATTGCAAACCACGCAAGGCCAGCCGATAAAACCGCAACAACCACCGCATTTGCGCCAAGCGTGGCATCGCCGCTTTTGACAAGATCAAGCGTTTTGAGCAAGCCAGCACCAGCGATTGTTGGCAGGGAGAGCAATAATGAAAATCGGGCTGCGGTGACGCGGTCATAGCCAAGATACCGCGCCGCGCTCATGGTCACGCCTGACCGCGAGGCACCGGGGATCAAAGCGCAAATTTGCACGATGCCGATGATCAGAGCATGCGGCAAGCCAATTTGACTGAGGTCGCGCCGCGTGGCAGGCACCTTATCGGCAAACCACAAGATGACTGCAAATACCAGATTAGCAATGGCAAGGCTGTAAACCATGTCAAGCCACTGCCAATTGGCATAATTGACGATATAACCAGCGATAATCACCGGAATGGTTGCCAGAACAAGCATGATGCCAAGCCGTGCATGTTTCGGATCATTGCGCTCAAAGCGCAGCATTGCCACCGCAATGGCAATGATTTCAGCACGCAAATAAAAGGCAACCGCAATCAAAGTGCCGACATGCGCTGCGACATCAATCATCCGACCCTGGTAGACGAAATCGGTGACAATCGGAATCAGCACCAAATGCCCCGATGATGATATTGGTAAAAATTCGGTCAAACCCTGAATGGCGGCAACAAGAATCAGCAGGCTTAGTGGCATTCGTACGGCTCCTTGCAAAGGCGCATTATCAAACCGGCCAAATGGGTGGCATTGATCGGCGCTATCATAGACGCAGAAGGTGATTATTGACCAGCATCAATCTGATCTGGCTTTATTTGCCTAATTAGTACCATTTCGGCCACAATACCGCCAAGTGTGATAGATTTACTTGCTTCATCTGAATCGCGCTTGCAATTATCATCAAAAAAAGGTAATGAATGTTGACTTATTAAAGATGTGCCCGGCCGAGCTATATGGCAAACCGCCGATTGCATTTCGTGATCGCACCAGAATTTCAGGGTGATGTCAGCAGGGTTTAAAAGATGAAGATCGTTGGGTGCGCTGGAATTGGGTTTTGCGGCGGCGATGGAAAGGCCGTTTTTGCAGACGATAGGCACCAAAAATGAACGAGACGACTCACCGCTTTGCCAGTTGATTACGGGCATGCGGGGTTCGAAACGCTAGCATGAGCATTATGATGCCAATGCCGAATAGACAGGGAGTAGCAGAAATGTCATCAAAGATGTTGAGGTTCGTATCGACCGATAAGGCCATGCCGGAAAAGCGCAAGGTCGAAAAGCGTGTCGCTGATTTTGATGAAATTTATGATGATTTCGATGCTGTTGAGGCTGAAACGCAATCATCGCGCTGTTCGCAATGCGGCGTGCCGTTTTGTCAGGTTAATTGCCCGCTTCACAACAATATCCCCGATTGGCTGATGCTGACTGCCGAAGGCCGGATGCAAGAGGCCTATGAATTGTCATCACAGACCAATAATTTTCCGGAAATCTGTGGCCGTATTTGCCCGCAAGACCGGCTTTGCGAAGGCAGTTGCGTGATCGAAAAAGGATTTGAATCAGTCACGATTGGCGCGGTTGAGAAACATATCACCGAAACCGCTTTTGCCGAGGGCTGGGTCAAGCCAGCTGCGCCGCGTGTTGAGCGGGCGGAATCGATCGGCATTATTGGCGCAGGGCCGGCCGGATTGGCCGCTGCCGAAATGCTTCGCCATCGCGGCTATCAGGTGCATATCTATGACCGCTATGACCGGATCGGCGGCTTGCTGATGTATGGCATTCCTGGGTTCAAGCTGGAAAAATCAATTGTCGAGCGTCGTGGTCAATTGCTGATCGATGGCGGGGTTCATTTTCATCTTGGTTTCGATATTGGCGGCGAGACCAGCTTTGCCGATATTCGGGCCAAGCATGATGCCATTCTGGTGGCGACCGGTGTCTATAAGGCACGCGACATCGCCGCACCGGGAAGCGGGCTTGATGGCATCGTTCCGGCGCTTGAATATTTAACTGTATCAAACCGCAAAAGCCTTGGTGATGATGTTGCGGCATTTGACTCTGGTGCGCTGAATGCCGAAGGCAAAGATGTTGTTGTGATTGGTGGCGGTGACACCGCGATGGATTGCGTTCGTACGGCAATTCGTCAAAAGGCCAAGTCGGTTAGCTGTCTTTACCGCCGCGACCGGGCGAATATGCCGGGGTCACAGCGCGAGGTTCAAAATGCCGAAGAAGAAGGTGTTGTTTTCAAATGGCTGTCTGCACCACAAGCGTTTCTTGGTGATGACAAGGTGCGCGCGGTTCAGGCGCAGCGCATTCATCTTGGCCAGCCAGATGCAACTGGCCGCCAAGTGCCAGAAGTGATTGACGGATCAGCGCATGAATTGCCTGCCGACATGGTGATCAAGGCGTTTGGTTTTGATCCGGAAGATTTGCCGACAATGTTTGGCCAGGAGGGGTTGGAAGTCACCCGCTGGGGAACTCTGAAAATTGATTGGCGGACAATGATGACAAATCTGGATGGCGTGTTTGCGGCTGGCGATATTGTTCGTGGCGCTTCGCTTGTTGTTTGGGGTGTTCGTGACGGCCGTGACGCGGCCGAGGCGATTGATCAATGGATTATGGCCGCCGCTGATGCGCCGCGGGCCGCTGGTGCCGGTCGCTAGACCGCTGCATATACGGAGTGTTAAATGACAAAGAAATTCGATGAAGCTGCCTATCTTCAGCGCCGTACTGCGAATGAAGCCAAATTAACCAAAGCTGGTGTATATGGCCCGCAAATGGAACATGACGCTTGTGGTGTTGGTTTTGTGGCGGCACGAGATGGCAAGCCTAACCGCGCTGTTGTCGACTCAGCCATCGAGGCGTTGCAAGCGATCTGGCATCGCGGTGCGGTCGATGCTGATGGCATGACTGGCGATGGTGCTGGCATCCATATTGAAATTCCACGCGACTTTTTTATAGAACATATCGCGCGCACCGGCCATGATGATGATGGCGGCAGGCTGGCGGTTGGCATGGTGTTTTTACCGCGCACCGATTTGGGCGCGCAGGAACGCTGCCGCTGTATTGTTGAACAGGAAATTCTGGCCGTTGGGCATAGCATCTATGGCTGGCGACAGGTGCCGGTAGATATCAAGGCGCTTGGCACAAAGGCCATCGCAACACGTCCAGAAATTGAACAGATCATGTTTTCGATGCCGGTCGAAATGGACGCTGCCGAAGCTGAACGCCAGCTCTATCTGGTACGCCGCCGGATCGAAAAGGCCGTTATCAAACATATGATCAATGATTTTTATCTTTGTTCACTGTCCAGCCGGTCGATCATTTATAAAGGCATGTTCCTTGCCGAGCAGGTAACGGCGTTTTTTCCAGATTTGCTTGATCAGCGCTTTGTGTCGTCTTTTGCAATTTATCATCAGCGCTATTCGACCAACACCATGCCAACTTGGAAATTGGCGCAGCCATTCCGCGTTTTGGCGCATAATGGTGAAATCAACACCATTCGTGGCAATCAAAATTGGATGAGCTGCCATGAAGACCGCATGGAATCGGCTTTGTTTGGTGATGTGATTGGCGATCTAAAGCCGGTTGTTGCCAATGGCAGTTCGGACTCGGCAGCGCTTGACGCGGTGTTTGAATTACTGGTTCACGGTGGGCGACAATTGCCCATGGTGAAAACCATGATGATCCCTGAGGCCATTGATGTCAGTAGTGATCACCCGCGTGCCAAGCTTTATGCCTATTGCAATTCGGTTATGGAACCATGGGATGGCCCTGCGGCAATTGCGGCCTTTGCTGGTGATTGGGTTGTTGCTGGTCTTGACCGTAACGGATTGCGCCCGCTTCGTTATGTGGTGACGCATGATGGGCTTGTCATTGCGGGTTCGGAAACTGGAATGGTTGTCGTTCCCGATACCAAAATTGCCGAACGTGGGCGGCTTGGGCCGGGGCAGATGATCGGTATCAATCTTGCCGAAGGCCGTCTTTATAAAGACGGTGAGTTGAAAGACGCCTTGACCAAGAAATGCGACTGGAGCAAATGGATTGGCCGCGCCAAGCAGATGGATTCGCTTTTAGCGAATTCAACTGGTAACGCAAGCCAGCCCCTGACCAAGACTGAAACTCGTCGCCGTCAGATGATGGCTGGCTGGACAATGGAAGATATGGAACTGGTTCTGCAGCCAATGGCGCAAACCGGCAAAGAGGCCATTGGATCAATGGGTGATGATACGCCGCTTGCCGTTTTGTCAAACCGCTATCGCGGCTTGCATCATTTCTTCAGACAGAATTTTTCGCAAGTAACCAACCCACCAATCGACTCGCTTCGCGAACGTCATGTGATGACGCTGCGGACACGGCTTGGTAATCTTGGCAATATTCTGGATGAAGCGCCAGAGCAATGTGATCATCTGGTATTGAATTCACCTGTTTTGACGGTGCCGGAATGGGATGCGCTATGCCGCTATGTTGGCAAAAAGGCAGCCGAAATTGATTGCAGCTTTGAAAATGACGGCTCTGAGACTGCCTTTACCGATGCACTAGGGCGAATTCAGGCCGAAGCCGAAGAAGCCGTTCGGTCAGGGTGTGAGCATGTGATGCTGACCGACCGAAATGTGTCGGAAAGTCGGATTCCAATCCCAATGATTTTGGCGACAGGCGCGGTTCACTCGCACCTTGTCAGACAGCAATTGCGCACATTTGCATCGGTCAATGTGGCCAGTGGTGAATGTCTTGATGTTCATCATTTTGCCGTTTTGATCGGTGTTGGTGCAACCACAGTAAATGCCTATGTTGCTGAAGCGGCGATTGCCGAGCGGCATGAGCGCGGCTTGCTTGTTGGCATGGAGCTTCGCGATGCGGTTGGTAATTTCGCCAAGGCAGTCGAAGAAGGCTTGCTGAAAATCATGTCGAAAATGGGCATTTCAGTGATTGCCTCTTATCGTGGTGGGTATAATTTTGAGGCGCTTGGTCTGTCACGGTCATTGGTTGCTGATTATTTCCCGCCAATGTCGTCGCGTATTTCGGGTCTTGGCCTGAAAGGCATCGCAACGCGGGTGATTGAAATGCATGACAAGGCCTTTGCCAATGATGATGTGCATTTACCGGTTGGTGGGTTTTTCCGCTATCGCAAATCTGGCGAACGTCATGCTTTTGACGGGCAATTGATCCATGCTATGCAGCATGCTTGTGATACCGGTTCTTTTGAAAGCTGGAAAAAATATTCGTCGCTGGTCAATGATCAGGGGCCGATCAATCTTCGTGATTTGATGGCGTTCAAGGCAGCTGGTGAACCAGTTGAGATCGACCGTGTCGAATCAATTACCAATATCCGCAAACGTTTGGTCTCGCCGGGAATTTCGCTTGGTGCGCTAAGTCCTGAGGCGCATGAAACCCTGTCGATTGCGATGAATCGTATCGGGGCCAAATCGGATTCGGGCGAGGGCGGCGAAGATCCGGCACGTTTTAAGCTTCGCGAAAATGGCGATAATCCGTCAAGCGCGATCAAGCAAATTGCATCGGGCCGGTTTGGTGTCACTGCCGAATATCTGAATAATTGTGAAGAGATCGAAATCAAGGTTGCGCAAGGTGCCAAGCCCGGCGAGGGTGGCCAATTGCCCGGAATCAAGGTTGATAGCCTAATCGCAAGGTTGCGCCATTCAACTCCGGGTGTGACATTGATTTCGCCGCCACCGCATCACGATATCTATTCAATCGAAGATTTGGCGCAGCTGATCTATGATCTAAAACAGATTAATCCAGATGCGAAGGTTTGCGTCAAGCTGGTGGCTTCGACCGGTATCGGCACAATTGCCGCTGGCGTTGCCAAGGCCAAGGCGGATTCGATTTTGGTTTCAGGCCATGGTGGCGGCACTGGTGCTAGCCCGCAATCATCAATTAAATATGCGGGTTTGCCTTGGGAAATGGGTCTATCTGAAGTGCATCAGGTGCTGTCGATGAATGATCTTCGCAACAAGGTTGTGCTTCGAACCGATGGTGGATTGAAAACAGGCCGCGATGTCGTGATGGCAGCGATGCTTGGTGCTGATGAATATGGCATTGGCACCTCATCATTGATTGCAATGGGCTGTATCATGGTTCGGCAATGTCATTCCAATACCTGCCCGGTTGGCGTTTGCACGCAGCGTGATGATCTGCGGGCAAAATTTGAAGGCACGCCGGAAAAAGTGGTTCAGCTATTTACCCATCTTGCCGAAGAAGTTCGCGAAATTCTAGCAAGTCTTGGCTTTACCACATTGCAGCAAGTGATTGGCCGTACCGATTTGCTGACGCAGGTAAGCCGCGGTGATGCTGCGCTTGATGATCTTGATCTTAACCCCATTCTTGTCCGTGCTGACAGCGAAGATGAATTGGTCAGCAGCCGTGGCGGTGCCCGCACCGAAGTGCCCGATACGCTGGATGCGCAAATGGTTGTTGATGCCAAGCTTGCGCTTGAAAATGGATCCAAGATGCAATTGTCTTACAATGTCGAAAACACCCAGCGTGCTATTGGCACAAGACTGTCGTCACATATTGTGCGCCGGTTTGGCATGACCGGTCTTCGTGAAGGGCATATTCTTGTCCGGCTTCGTGGCTCGGCAGGCCAGTCTTTGGGTGCTTTTGCAACGCAAGGCCTTCGCCTTGATGTGATTGGTGATGCCAATGACTATGTCGGCAAAGGCTTGTCAGGCGGCATGATTGTTGTTCGGCCATCAGCGGCAGTTGGGTTTGTTGCTAGTGCCAATACCATCATCGGCAATACGGTTCTTTATGGCGCAACATCGGGCAAGATGTATGCGGCGGGTCAGGCTGGCGAGCGCTTATGTGTTCGTAATTCGGGCGCAACGGCAATTGTCGAAGGAAGCGGGTCGAACGCTTGTGAGTATATGACCGGTGGCAATGTTGTGATCCTTGGCGAGGTTGGTGACAATTTCGGCGCTGGCATGACCGGCGGCATGGCTTTTATCTATGACGAGGCTGGTAATTTTGAATCACGAGTCAATCGGGATAGCCTACAGCTTTTCCGGATTGCGCATCCGCATTGGGAAAACAAGCTTCGTGATCTTGTTGCCGAACATGCACGTGAAACTGAAAGCGCTCTTGCCGCACGCATCTTGAACCACTGGGAAACGGCGTTGCAGAATTTCTGGCAGGTCGTTCCAACCGAAATCATTCCGGTTTTGGACGTGCCGCTTACGCCTGAGGATGATCTGTCCGAAACGGCGTAATCCTTGATTTCAATTGCCAAGCAAAAGCTGATTGTGTCTGTTGTTACTTTTCTATAAAGCTTAGCGATGTTCAAGATTAAGCAGCAAACACAGGCAGATAGTCAGGTCATCAAAGCATTGATGACCGAGGCGTTTGGTCCAAATCGGTATGATCGGTCGGTCTGGGCGTTGCGCCCTGGGGCGCCGGTTGCCGCATTATGTCTTGTTGGCTATGACGATGACCAAGCCGTTGGGTCATTGCGGTTCTGGGAAGTCATGCTGAATGATGAAATCATTTTGCTGCTTGGTCCGCTGGCGGTGCAACCTCATGTTCGCGGCAAAGGCTTTGGCCGACAATTGGTTCAAGAGGGAATACGGCTTGCACGACTAGGGCGATGGCGGATTGTTCTGGTGTCAGGCGAGCCTGATTATTATCCGAAATTTGGGTTTTTGCCTGCGGCTGGCTATGGTATTGATTGGCCCGGCTTTGTCGAGCCGGAACGGCTGCAATTTTGCGAGCTGGTGCCGGGCGCATTGGCAAGCTTGCCGTCAAGCGGGCTTGTTGTTCGGGGTATTACGCCGCCAGCATAATATGCTACCAATATAATATGCTATGTGAGTGACGGCCGGTATTGGTCGCAATTGATGGTTAGGGGTTTTCGGGTTCATGCGGGTTTTGCATCACTATCAATTATCGGCATCGTCACGTTTTATCCGGCTTGTGCTTGCCGAACGCGGCCTGATGGTTTTGCCAAAGCTGGAAATTCCGTGGCAGCGTAGCGAAGATTTTCTAGCGCTCAATCCGGCGGGTGATGTGCCTGTTCTGGTCACTGAAGACGGGCTTGCCATTAGCGGCGGAATGGTGATCGCTGAATTTATCGAAGAAACCGAAGATTCAAGTCAGCATAATTTACTAAGGGGTGAAGCACCAGCGCGTGCGGAAATTCGCCGTCTTGTGTATTGGTTTGAATATAAATTCAGCCGCGAAGTCGGAACGCCGCTTTTGTCCGAGCGCGTTATCAAACGGTTTTCTGGTGAAGGCACAACATCATCGGTGGTGATGCGCGCGGCGATGAACAATCTGCAAATCCATCTTGATTATATTGACTGGCTGGCCGAGCAGGGGAACTGGCTAACCGGCAGGCAAATATCGCTTGCCGATCTGGCCGCCGCCGCGCATCTATCGGTTCTCGATTTCTTAGGTGATATTGATTGGAGCCGCCACCCCGAAGCCAAAAGCTGGTACGCCAAAATGAAATCACGCCCATCATTCCGCGACCTTCTTGCCGATCAGGTGGTTGGTTTGACCCCGCCAAATCATTATTGCGATCTCGATTTTTAGAGATTTAGCGCGGCTATTTCGGGTCAAGCCGATCAAGCAGCGCCACCAAAACCGTTTCAAGAAGGTGTAATTGTACTGGTTCGGAAAACCGGTGCGTTGCGGTTTTGTCGAAATGCAGAACCACATCATCAGATTGCAAACAATCGGCAAGCCTTGTTGCAGTTTGCCATGGCACTTCGGCATCATTCATGCCCTGCAAAAGGCGAACTGGTGCGGTGATCGCCAAAGGCGCGCGAAGCCGCAGATGCTGGCGGCCATCTTCGATCAAATGATGGGGATAAATAACAGGATCATCGGCATAGGGATTTTCCATCGCGATCTGGCCATCATTTTTCATCTTGTTGCGTTGATCATCATCAAGCGGTTGCCAGATCAAATCTTCGGTAAAATCGGGGGCGGCTGCAATGCCGATCAGCCCCGCAATCCGGTTGGGCCGTGCCAGCGCGACATTCAGCATGATCCAGCCCCCAAGCGATGAGCCAACAAGAATTTGAGGGCCAGTGGTTAGATCGTCAAGAACGGCAATCGCATCACGCGTCCAATCGGAAATATTGGTTGCGAGAAAGGCACCATCTGACTGGCCATGCCCGCTATAGTCAAACCGCAAAAAGGCACGTCCCTGCTGTTTTGCCCAACTTTCAAGGAATAATGCCTTGCTGCCATCCATGTCCGAGCCATGACCG
>Ga0115565_10003244_pt1 | contig 11714 bp, 8 predicted proteins | sample COGITO_mtgs_1105_FD_87199 | JGI IMG/M metagenome (GOLD analysis project Ga0115565, IMG submission 87199) | Pelagic marine microbial communities from North Sea - COGITO_mtgs_110530 | ecosystem: Environmental > Aquatic > Marine > Epipelagic | place: Germany:Helgoland, sampling site Kabeltonne... | reverse complement strand
TGCCGCCAAAGTTGATCAACCCTACTGTACGGGATTGATGCTTTATGCAGCATTTACCGGATAAAACAGGCCATCTGGCGTGCGTTTGTCCGGCACTGGCTTGGTGCTGGTTGGGAAGGAGGCTGTGGGCGCTGCAATTTTCGTATGGGCAGGTGCTTGAAGCACAAGGCGATCTAAATGTGGTGCCCAGAAGAGGACTTGAACCTCCACGCCCTTGCGAGCACTAGCACCTGAAGCTAGCGTGTCTACCAATTTCACCACCTGGGCACAGGGGGAACTCGGAATTCCGAGGGCGAGGAGACTAAGCTGGGTCGCTGCGGTTGTCAATCTAGGCAGTTATTCGGCCCATGGCGGATGGGCGCCCTCTCTGCGCATTCCGCCCCTATTTGAACGTGCGAAGTGCAGGCTCCCGTTTTAATGTGGCATTCGTGTAAATAGATAGGCCGCCTCCATTATGAATGGCATCTGTTCGACCGTGCTTGATGCTATCGGCGATACCCCTATGGTGTCGCTAGCAGCATTTGGCAGCAACACTTTGCCGCATTTGTACGCCAAGCTAGAGTGTACGAACCCGGGCGGTAGCATGAAGGATCGGGCCGCAAAAGGTATGATCGAGTGGGCAGAGAGCGAGCACAATTTATCGCCGGGCGCCCGAATTGTCGTATGCACCTCTGGCAACATGGGGGTTGGTATGGCAATGGTCTGTGCCGTAAAGGGCTATCACCTCATGTGTTTGGTTGATGCCAAAATTAACCCTGCGACCGAAAATTGTTTGCATGTTTTGGGTGCTGAAGTCATCAAAGTCTACCAGCGTGATGAAACCGGGGGCTATCATCTGACACGGTTGAACAAACTCGATTCGGTTCTTGCAGAATATCCCGATGCGGTTTACCTCGATCAATACGACAGTCCCGCGGCAGTAATGTCCCATAGCACGTCGACGGGTCCCGAGATTTATCATGCGCTGGACGGGCAAGTGCGCGCCATTGTTATGGTGGCTGGTACCGGTGGCAGTTCGATGGGCATTGCGCGCTACTTTAAAGAGCACTCCCCCCAAACTGACATTTGGCTGGTCGACGAGGCGGGCTCGCTGGCACTTCCGGGTAATGGTGGTGCCGGACCAAGACATCTCAATGGCATGGGTACCAGTATTGCGCCGGCCAATTACGGGCCAGCTGACTTTCACGCGTTTATTGATCATGTTGTTTACGTCAATGCGGAAGACAGTATTCGCGCAGCTATCGAATTGGCGCGGTGTGAGGGTATCTTGGTCGGAGGGTCGGGCGGTGCGGCTGTGCAGGTCATGCGCGATATCGCGGCGGCACATTACGGCCCAGACGACAATCTGGTCGCCTTGTTACCTGATCACGGTAGTCGATACACTGAAACACAGTTCGACCCTGATTGGCTTGCCGCACGGGGTATTAACGTTCCTGAGATTTTCAATGTGGAAGACGAGTCTTAATGAATGAAGAAACACTCCTTCTTACTCAGGCTGACTTACAGGAATGTGGTGCGGCCGATATTGAGGTTGTGGGTAAGGCTCTAGAAGACTGCTTTGTTGCTCACGAGGCGGGTCAGTTTACTGCACCCCCCAGTAGCTTTTTAAAACGCCCGGAATGTCCTCATGTGGCCGATCGTATTATTGGCCTCGCGGGTCATCTCGGAGGAAGTTTTGATATTGAAGGGCTAAAGTGGATAGCAAGCGCCCATCAAAATCCTGCACGAGGCCTGCCCAGAGCCAATGCGGTGATTGTGTTAAACGACCCGGATACGCGCCTGCCTTTGGCGATTATGGAGGGCGGCCTGATCAGCGCGATGCGAACCGCTGTAGTGCAGGCGCTGGCCGCCCGCTACCTGGCTAGATCGGATTCCACAGTCTTGGGCCTTGTAGGTGCAGGGAGAATAGGGGCGCTATCGGTTTGGGCCATAGGCCAGTGGTTTCCTGATTTGCGCGACATCCGTGTCTACGACCTGTCAAAAGCACGCGCCGAGGCCTGTTGCGAACATTTGCAGAATCTGGGCTTTGCGGCGACCGCCGTATCAAGTTTTGAAGCGGCGCTTGCGCCCGCCGACATCGCCCTAACGGCTACAACGGCCTATGACCCTTGGGCTACCCCTGCCTGCTTTAAATTAGGCGCACTATTTCTCAATGTTTCCCTCATGGATCCCGTGTTCGATACGGTCTCGCTGGCGGACAAAATAGTCGTCGACGATTGGGAGCAATGTGTACATTCGGATCGTGTTTTGGCGCGAATGCATCGTGCTGGCTTGGTCGATCGGGAGTCTATTCACGCCGAGTTTGGCGAGATCATCACGGGTAAAAAGTTGGGGCGCGAGCACGCTGATGAGCGAATTTTCTTTAACCCTTTTGGTCTTGCTATTGAAGATCTCGCTGTGGCAAAGGTGGTTTACGATCGAGCAATTGAGGCCGGTTTAGGGACGCCGATTCGCCTCGTCGATAAGGAGTGGGACGTTCTATTTTGAACGCCCCTCTGCGCTATCGAGAAGTTGATGCCCTGCGGGGCTTTGCACTTTTTGGGGTGCTGTTGGTTAACCTCTATAGCTTTGGTGCTGACTCAATGGCTTGGGACGAGCCCTTCAATCGCGCTTTTTGGCAGATAAAACACGTCTTTTTTGAATCAAAATTTTGGGGCCTTTTCAGCCTGCTTTTTGGCATTTCTTTTTGGCTGCAGACTCGATTAGCGCTGCAGCCCTGGCGCCTGCTGCGGCGCTATGGAGCTCTGCTGCTTTTTGGCTGCTGCCATGCTTTGCTGTTTGAGGGTGACATCTTAATGCTCTATGCCGAGTTTGGCGTGTTGTTGTTGCTAATGCACAAATGCTCAACTCGGGTTTTGGTCGTGATTGCCACCGCACTGCTGCTGACTTTCCCGCTTGCTCATTACTCGATGCCAGAGCGTGGCTTTAGCGATTCGGCAAGCACTGTTGCCGAGGCCAGACAGTGGTTGGAAGAAGATCGGGAGGACGGTCTTTATAGCACAGGATCTCTCGATGAGATCATTGCTGAGCATGCAAGCTACCTGCCTGAAATTCCCTGGCAAGACTACCAATGGCCCGATTCTGGATGGGCGGTATTTGCGCTGTTTTTATTGGGCTTTTGCTTCGCTCGAGAAGGTGGCTTGCAGCGATTTACTCAAAGGCCGGAGAGGGTATTTAAGGCAGGCTGTTGGATGTTCTTGCTAGGTCTGAGTGCTATGGCGATCGAGGGATGGATGACTCAGGCATTGGGTTATCGCGTTTTCGGTGATACCGCCTCTGGTGGCGGGACGCAGCTTATGGGAGATCTTGTCTTTCTGTTTGGCACCCTGCTCCTGACCGCTGCGTGGTTTTGTCTGATGCACAGTTTTGCAACGCGCTGTAGCGAATGGTGGCTAGTGCGCGCCCTCGAGACGGTTGGGCGAATGAGTCTGACAACGTACCTTAGTCAAACGCTGATCTTCACCACCCTTTTTTACGGTTATGGTTTGGGCTGGGCCTATTGGCTGGGGCCAGCGGCTGTTACCGGCCTAGCGGTTGCCATTTTTGTGGTGCAAATGCTGTTGGCAAAAGTTTGGTTTAACTACTTCTTGGTTGGACCTGTGGAGTGGCTTTGGCGACTTGCCACAGACCTGCGTCCCCCGGCATTGCGGGCAATGCCAGGGCAAGGTCTAGGCCCTTAAAGCGGCCCTCAAAAAATGCCGATGCTGTTGAAACCCCTCGACTGCCTTGGGGATTCTGACAGACAGATAGGCCACCTTGGGGGTCGGGTATGAAGAGCGTGTCATTGAGCCCCTCGGCAAGACCGCAATTTCGATACTTTAGTGCCGCCTCTTTGAGCCGCCATATTCGGTAAAACAGGTCGGTTGCGGTTCCGGGGTCTGCTTGCTTCAGCGCCGTTGTCTCTGCGGCAGAAACAAGGGCGTCCGCTAAGGCGAGAATATTGTGTTTTTCGTTGGCAATTTCCACATCAAGGCCAATTTTTTTAATGCCGGGGCTGACTGCAAAGATGGCGTGCGTTCTCGTTGAGCTGACGCTAATGGCACGATCATTCTTTGGGTGATCCTGGCTTGAAGTCGGCTTGGTGGGCGCGAATATGGCGCCAGAATCTGTGCCAAGAAGCCATCCTAAATAAGCTCGTCGCTGCACAAAAGCGCTGCGCGCGCCGGGGGCATGGAGTTCCTGCGCCCGTTGACGCTCTGGGGTGGTTAATGCGGCCTGACAATCTCGCTGAAAGGAGACATCATCAACATAGCGCCATAGGCAAATGTCGACAGTAAAGCGGCCGGCCTCCAGGGTGCCTCTACAGCCGAGTTGCTTAAAAGCTGTAGCGAGATCACCGTTGAACTCGCTCACAGTGAGCGCTCCAAGTTGACTGGGCTACCGGCATGAACCCCGGTGGTCAACGCCATACCTTTCATTACCAGTCCCAGACCCTCAACGGTGGTTTCGGGTTCTAGCACAGCGCCTCCCATCACCGTGGCGCCAAAATTAATAGCGCTTCTTGACTTGATGACAGTTTGTTTTACTGACAGAAGTCTATGCTCAAAGCTGTGCAGTTGCAGCTGGCCCTGTATGACACAGTTGTCGCCAATATCGACGGCATGCCAGTCAAAGGCCTGCAGGGGCTCGTGAATTAACGTGTTACTGCCAATGCGACAGCCAAAGGCCCTCAGGAAAGGATTGGCCAATACCGAGCCCCCTAGGTGACGAAGGGCGGGTCCGGACCATTTGAAAAAACAGTCCTGAGCCAGAAAGTAGGTAAAGTGTCGCAGCGACCAAAAGGGCGTTTGATGATTTTCTCCCCAGCCTTTGGGAACAAGACACCGTTTGGTCGTTAAAGCCATAATCTGTAAGCATACGGTAGTGCCCATAACGGCAGTCAGGGTTTCAAAAAAAGACGGTAAATTGAAGGTGCTTGCGACCAGTAGCATCAACCCGAGAACCAATATGGGCATCGCGGGAATCAGCGCAATGCCCATGAGATCGCCAAATAAAATACGCAGCATGAACAGTGCCCAGGTTGGAGCGTCAGTGCCCCTCGCCTGACCTTCAGGCTGGGCAAATTCAATCACTGGATTTCCTGCCAGTACTGACATGGAGGGTTGTAGTACTGCTGGAGAACGGCGAAATTGATGATCGCCTACAGGGGTGCTGACACCCAGTAGGAGCTGGTCAGGCAAGGCACCCGCCTCAGACACGCTGTTATTGCCCAAAAAGGTATTGTTGCCAAAATTCAGGGGGCGTAGATGAAGCCATTCACCCTCATCATCGAGCATGCCCGTGCGGCAACCGTTGGCCATAAATATATTTGGCTGGCTGGTGAGCATTTCGGGTACTAAATTGATCATGACGTCGCACTCGCTGGCCCCTGTTTTGCCGTAGTTCACTCCGGCCAGACGTCGCAAATATTGACCGGTTAGCGTCCATGTCCACAGCCGCTGTATTTGATTCATTTTTTCTTGTCGATACCGCAGAAACACGGCGGCGACGCTGGATCCCGATAATATACCTGGCCGATAGGCCGTTAATCTCAAGAACAGGCAAGTCAGAACTGATGTCACTACCAGTGTTAACCAGGCCGCGAGTACGGCGCTTAGGAAAAAATCGGTGAGAAGTTGCAGCAGCGCTGCACTATTGTTGTTAGTTACGGTGTCGTAACTCCCTAGCAGCCAGTTTGAAATGCCGCTTAAAATCAGGGCAGCGGGGAGCACAAAAAGCAGGCATTCAATGGCAAGTTGCACAGAAATGCCTCGAAGCTCGGAAGCGGTTCGGCTTTGGGCTGTAGGTATTAGGTCGTGCTGTCGTTTCAGTCGCATGCAGCTGCCCACGGGATCAACATTGACTCCGTCGATCATTTGATAATCACCGATTATCGCCTCTTGCCGAGTTGCACTGAGGGGCGTCAGCCAACAATACTGACCCAAGGTCACGCCGGGACCCAGTAAAGCACGCTGCCCCACTTTAGTGCCTTTGCCCACGCTTACCTTACCAACGATCAGTCGGTCACCTTGCCAGCGCTGGCTGCTTATTTGGGCGCCACTTTGCACAACAACATCGTCTTTGAACGTAAGCATGTTCAAGGGCCCCAGAAATTCAGCGCTTTGAGAAATATGGGTTCGCTTGCCAATATTCGCCCCTAGTGCTCGCAACAACCAGGCATAGATCCCAGGTGCTCGCAGCCATCGACCCATGGGCTGCAAAACCGAGCGCTGCTGGCTGTCTAACCACCAAACGTGTAGGTGCGCACGGCTCCATTTTGGGTAACTCTTTCCGCTAGCAATGGGTGACTTGAGCAGTCCTCGTAAGACCTTGACCCAAGCTAAATTCAGGAAAGGAACGCCCAGGTAAAAAATAAAGGCCAGTAGGGTGTAGACGATGAGGCTGGCGGTATCCCCATTGAGGAAAGTCACCTGAGGGTCGCCCCAGGCCAATAAAACAACCAAACCCATCACGGTTGGTAGGCGCAGCAATACAATGCCGACGGCTTGCAGCAGTGTGAAATGCCAAGGACGCAGTGCTCCATGTGTCGAATCTGTCAACGTTGCTGCGGTAGAGAGCGGAGTTATTACTTGGGTATCATCTGGCTCCATCACTGGGCTGTGGGGCAGCTGAGCAGCAAGCCTGGCTGAGCGAAATTCGGTCAGTAAATCGCGAACAGAGACTTGAAAGCCCGCTTGCCGTAAAGCCTGCGTAAGCTTTGCCATGGCAATCGAGTGCGCCCCCCAACTGACAAAATCATCGTCCCAGCCCAGTGTGGAGCCTAGTATTTCACGGCAAATATTCAACACGCCTTCGTTCTGGGTGCTCTCAATCTCGGCATCATTTTGATGGGGTGTCCCCGCAGTGGTTACGGGTCCTTCATAGCGAGGTAAGACGGGTAGCTGCTGACGGTCGATTTTTCCAGACAGCGGCTTAAGCACAAATTCAGAGACCAAGAAAAATCGCGAGGGCACGGCGTGGTCTGGGAATTGCTGTCCCAGCTTTATCTGTATAGATCGTACCCAATTTTCCGGTGCCGACATGGGTAAATGACTTTTTGAGTTGGAAGGCAGTTGTGCGGGTGCAATGATGAACGCAATGAGCTCATCATTGCGGTAGTCGACGACAGCCGTGTCAATTTCCTCAATAAAGTCTTGAAGAAATGATTCTATGCCCTGTGCCTCCACACGGTGTCCGCGAACTTTAAATTGGGCATCGAGTCGTCCCAAAAATTCAACTTGACCCGTGTCGGGGGCTATACGACAGCGATCGCCAGTACGATAGAGGCGACCAAAATTTGGGTGCTCAATAAAGCGTTCTGCTGTGGCCTGCGGTTGATTGCGATAGCCTTTGGCAAGGTGGCAACCGCCAATGCAAAGCTCTCCCGCTTCGCCCCAGGATAAGGCCTGCTCTGTGCCGGGCTCCACAATAATGTAGTCGACCCCCGGAAACGGCGAGCCTATGGTGACAGGCTTGCCCGGAGTTAACAGCTGACGGCTGGTATCGGTACTGGCTTCCGTTGGCCCGTAGGTGTTGATAATTTGGCGTCGAGCTCGGGACCAAGGTTCCACCAAGTTGGCAGGAAAGGCTTCTCCTGCCGGAATAATATAGCGACAGATTGGGTAAGGCAGCTCATGTTCGGGGGCATCGCTAAGCGTCGCTAACAATACGGGAGGGCAAAAAAGTGCGGTGACTTCCTGTTCACGCAAGATAGGGACGAGGTCGGGGCCCGAGCGCACCTCGTCTTTCGTGAGCAGTACCACGGCCGCCCCTGATACCCAGGCACTGTAGAGCTCAGAAATGCTCCCGTCGTAGCCCAGCGAAGAAGTGAGAGAGGTGGCGTCAACGCCCGCTGCAAAATCAAAAAAATACGCGTAACTGCGGGCCAGATTAATGTAGCCCTTGTGATAGCACTCCACACCTTTGGGCCGGCCGGTTGTCCCGCTGGTGTAAAACAGCGCGGCCAAGCGTTCACCAGGATCATCAAGCCATGAAGGGTTCGTTCGACTAGTTGCGGCATCTTTTAGCAGCAGACTAATGTTCAAACTGGGAAGCTGACCCTGCTTTAGGTAATCGCTATTGCCGACCAGGAGGACTGGGTCGGCATCTTGCATCATCTGTTCCTGCAGTGCGGACGGTGAGGCGGGATCTAAAAACAGCTGGGTAGCGCCAGCTTTCAGAATTCCCAAGTGTGTGGCTACAATATCGGCGCAGTTTTGCTCCATCGATACCGCAACGACCTGGTCGGGCCCGGTTAGGTAGGGCGCAATGGCAGCCGCAATTTGCTCTGCTCTGTGGTTAAGTGCCTGGTAAGTTATTTGCTCGCCAGTCGCCGGTACCTGAAGGGCCGTAAAGCTTGGGTAACGTGCTGCACTGCGCTCAAAAATTTCATGTAACCATTTCACGCCCTGTTGATGTTCTGCCCGAACCCACAAGTTGCCTGCAGGATCATCTTTAAGGCAGTACAGGTCTGTACTGGGGCTGGGCTTTACGCTCTCAAGTACTCGACGGTACCGCCACCATGCTAATGATGACAGGCCCAGCGTGCCCAGTAGGGTCGCGGCGGTTGTGAGCATAATAATAGAGTCGCTCTAGCCGGGTGATCCCTGAAAGTAACCCTCCAGGGTGCCGCGGCGTCGTACGTCGAGGGTGACGCAGTGAAAGCCACCTCCTAGCATACGTGAGTGACGAAGTTTCACAGGCTCAACGTTCATGCCTTTGCTCTCAAGTAGGGCAATTAACTGGTGCTGATCACTGTCGACGACCACCGTGTCGGGATCAATACTAAATAGATTCATGTCGATCCACTCACTACCAATGGCTTTATGCAGGTAGTCAGCACTATGACGCCCTTGATTTTCCATGGGAGGGCTATAAATCACCTCCCACTCTTTGAGGAAGTCTGGGAGTGTTTCGTCGGATAGCCGCTCTGGGTTTGCCAGCACCAAACCCGGTCGCAGAGCAACGAGTGTGGAGTCAATATGGCTGCCAAAATAAACGTCTTTCATAAAGTGCACGCGGTATTGATCCCCTAAAATGGATTGCAACCAGTGTCCGCCCATCTCGTTTCCTGTAGCACTTACCAGATACAGCAGGTCTCGCCCAAAGCGCAAAACATTAGCAGCGTCAAAAGCAGGCTCAAGGTCCAATGGCGTGAGATTCTCAGCGTCGGGTGCAAACAATTCATCTTTCAGCATGGGCCTTGGGGCACTGAACCAGCGTGATCCCGAAGCCATATACTCCAAGAGCAATTCTCGATAGCTAAAGGTCTCCTGGCTCCGGCCGCGAATGACGTTGGGAGTTTCCAGAATTTGATCGCCTACGGTGAGGAGAATGTCCCGGGGGCAGTAGTTGTAATAACCGGGCGTGGACCAGTGTACGGTGCTAAAAACACTATCGTGATTCCAGGGGCTTGGCCTGCGAACGGTGACATTGGCCTGTTCAAGGACTGACGCAAAAGTCGCAAGATCTTCTTCGGCTTCCTCTAGGATTTGTGCTGGGAAAGGTCCTTGTGGAATCGTATCGAGAGGCCGTCCGGGATATTCTGCCAGTTGGGTACTGGCATCAGCATGGGGAAATCGCGCACCGGCAGCGGTGCCAATGATCACTTCCTCCAGTGGATCCCATTCATTACAACTCCAAACTAACGACATGCGGCTACTCCTTTACAGATCGAATCTTGACTGACTTTGTGAACCTAGTCGGCTGTAGAGTTCACCACAAAAAAGCCGCCCGTGGGCGGCTTTAAAAACAGCGTATGAAAGTCGCTTAGTTCATGGCTTCCCAAAGTGAGCTACCGTGACAGCTCATAGCGCCACCTTCCATGCCTGCGGCATCAGATTCGGGGTAAGCGTCCCAGAACTTACCGTAGGCAGCAAAGTCGGGCCAAGACGATATAAATATGAGGTCAGTACCCGTGCCGTCTGCTCCTGCTGCAACGGGAAAGTAAATCTGGCTTTTCATCTTCTTGCCACCATCAACTTTTGCTGCGGCCTTTTGCCAATCTTGGGAGTACTCAACTAAGGTTTCTTCAGTCATGTCGTCGTTAATCTGGCATTTCCACATGTGTACAGGGCTGCCAGCCATGGCTTGCATGGCGGTAAGAGACAGTACAGTGAAGGTGACTGCAATCAATTTTTTCATGGAATTTCCTTTTGGCGGTTGTCGAAACGGTGTGAGCCCATTCTGCTACAAAGCCGTTTCTTTTTGCTTTAATTAGGCAGCAATTATTTATCCAATCGCGACAAATGTTCTGGAGTGACGGCTTTGTTGCAGGGTTATTGGTGTGAAAAACGCAAAATTTTAGGCTTTTGTTATTTTAGTTTTAACGCACTGGCGTACGCTGGTTAGCCGTTTGCTTGGCGCTGCAGCCCGGTAGTTTTTTGTGATGGTGGGTTCTAGTGTTGAGGTATGAGCTGAGTCATACCCCTTACGCCGTCCTAAGCGTGCTCCCGGTAACTGACAAGGCTGCCCCAACGCCCTGACAATTCGCTCGTCGCACGGTCCAAACCGAGGTGTAGGGCTTGGAAAAGACCCACGGACTCGCTGTGTTTGAGTGCCCAAATTGTGCCAATAGTGTGGCGCTTTGTGGCCAGTGAGCTGGTAACCTAAGGCCACTTATGGGCCGTGTATTTTATGGGGTCCTCGCCATCCCAGAAAGGGTGGTTAATTCGCAGACAGGAGAGCCTGACTCACCTTGAAGAAATCTAACCCTTCCAAAAAAACACGAAAGCCTGAAGACCCCAATGCGGCCACAGAGGCAAGTCGCTACGAAAACCCGATTGCCAGTCGAGAGGTCATCCTTAGGGTATTGGATGAGTCGGGAGAACTCTTTCAGTTGTCGGGTTTGGCCAGCAAACTCAAATTATCGAGTGACCAAGATCTTGAAGCACTGCGCCGCCGCGTGATGGCGATGCGACGTGATGGACAGCTGCATCTCGATCGACGGGGGCGCATTGGCCTGACAGAGCGCCTGGAGCTGCAGACCTGTCGTGTGATTGGGCACCGTGATGGCTATGGGTTTGCCACGCCTGTTGAAGGTGGCGACGATCTGTATCTCAGCAGTCGAGAAATGCAAAAGGTCTTTGATGGCGATCGCACGCTCGTAGCGACTGTGGGTGCTGATGCCAAGGGGCGCCGCGAGGGGAAAGTTGTTGAGGTTTTAGAGCGCGCGGTTTCCGTATTGCCGGGTCGATACATGGAAGAGAGCGGTATTGGTTTTCTGATGCCCTATAACACCCGAGTCAGTCAGCATATTTTAATTCCACCTGATCAAAAGCAAGGTGCGGTGCCTGGTCAAATGGTATCAGTGCGCATTACCGACTATCCCACACAGGTTTTGGGCGCCAAGGGTTCTGTTGAAGAGATTTTGGGCGACCATCTTGACCCCGGGCTTGAAATTGATATCGCCATCCGCGCGCATCAGATTCCTTGGCAGTGGCCCGACGCGGTGTTAGACGAGGCGGCGTCCTTGGGGGAGGAGCCAGAGGATAATGACAAGCGAGGTCGTATAGATCTGCGCACGAAACCCTTTGTCACCATCGATGGCGAGGACGCGAGAGATTTTGACGATGCGGTGTACTGCCAGCCAGAGGGCAGCGGCTTCCGCTTATGGGTTGCGATTGCCGATGTCTCTCATTACGTGGCGAAGGATTCCGCCCTTGATCTCGAGGCTATTGAGCGCGGCAATTCGGTGTATTTTCCTGAGCGTGTGGTTCCCATGTTTCCAGAGGTGC